>Ga0335083_10000946_pt1 | contig 41411 bp, 36 predicted proteins | sample Lox_Sample_42_FD_206716 | JGI IMG/M metagenome (GOLD analysis project Ga0335083, IMG submission 206716) | Soil microbial communities from Loxahatchee National Wildlife Refuge, Florida, United States - Lox_Sample_4.2 | ecosystem: Environmental > Terrestrial > Soil > Wetlands | place: USA...
AGGTGTAGCGGCGGATCAACGCCGCGACCGCGTTGCGCACCTGCTCGTGTCCGAGCGAAAGCCCGGAGAGGTTGATGCCGTAGGTAACCGGCAGCCTGGGTCCAGGCCCGGTGCTGGCGATCCAGTCCGTCACGCGCCGCACCACCCACTCGTCGACCTGCGGCATCAGATTGAAGCGCTCAGCGGCCGGGATGAATGCACCGGGGGCGGTGAGGCGCCCATCTCTTTCGCGCAGCCGCGTCAAGACCTCGAAGTAGACCCGGTGCGGCCGGCCCGGGCGCCGCAGCGGGACGACCGGCTGCACGAACAGGGCGAATCGCTCCTCCTCCAGCGCCTCGGTGATCCGCGACACCCAACCCATCTCCCCGCGGCGCCGCGCAAGCGCCTCGTCGTCCACGCTGTCGAACACGACCTGGTTGCGGCCCGCTTCCTTGGCTGCATAGCAAGCGGAGTCCGCGGCGCTGAAGGCCTGCGCCAGATTCTGCTCGCCGTTGGGCAACATCACCACGCCGATGCTCGCCCCGATGCGAAACACATGCTCCTTCCACGCGAAGCGAAACTCCTGCAACGCCGACAGCAGCTCGCCCGCCACCGCTTCCGCCGCCGGCCTGTCGCAATACTCGAGCAGCAGTCCGAACTCGTCTCCGCCCAATCGCGCCAGTGTGTCCTGCCTGCGCAGGTGATGGCGCAAGTGCGCCGCCAGGCGGCGCAGCAGCTCGTCTCCGGCCGCATGCCCGCAGGTGTCGTTGACCACCTTGAACTGGTCCAAATCCACGAAGCACAACGCATGCTGTACGTTGTCCACGCGCGCTCGGTCGATGGCGTGCGTCACTCGCCGCTCGAACTCGCGCCGATTGATGAGCCCGGTAAGCGCGTCGTGTGCCGCTTGATGACGCAGCTCATTGGCAATGCGGCGCTGTTGAGTGACATCCTGAAACACCACCACCGCCCCGATGAGCTTGCCTTCCCGGTCACGCAGCGGCGCTGCCGAGTCGGCGACGCTGAACCGCCGGCCGTCGCGCGCCACCAACAGCGCGTTCTCCGCCATCGCATCGGCTTTCCCCATGCCCAGTACCCGCTCGGCGGGGTTGGCAAGCACGCTGCCGTCGAGCTCGCCGACCAAGTGCAAGACCTCCGAGACCGGATGGCCGTGCGCTTCGGTGTTCGACCAACCGGTAAGCTGCTCGGCCACCGGGTTCAGATATGTCACCCGACCCGTCCCATCGGTGGTCACGACGGCATCGCCGATCGCTCGCAGCGTGACCTGCGCCAGCTCCTTCTCCGCATGCAGCAACTCCTCGTTCAGGCGCTGCTCGTGGATGTCCGTCGCCGAACCGATCCAGCTCTGCACCCGCCCGTCCGGATCCGCGAGCGGCACGGCGTTGAACATGAGCCACCGGTATTGTCCGTCGGCACGGCGCAGGCGAAACTGCAGAGAAAACGGATGTTGGCGCTCGATCGCGGAGACGTAACCGCGCAACGTCGCCTTGAGGTCCTCGGGATGTAGCATTGCCGTCCAGCCGTAGCCGCGTTCTTCATCGAGCGCGCGTCCGGTGAACTCTAGCCAGCGCCGGTTGACTTGGTCGAGCATGCCATCGCTGCCGGCAGTCCAGATCAGGACCGGCGCCCCGTCAGCCATGCGCCGGAAGCGCAGCTCGCTCTCGCGCAATGCCCGCTCCGCGAGCTTGCGCTCGGTGATGTCGATCAGCACACCCACCGCTCGCGTCAGCTCGCCGGCCGGGCCGCGCTGAAAGGTGCAGCGCGAGGACACCCAGCGTTCGGTCGCCCCGTCGGGCCAAAGCACGGCGTATTCGATATCGTAGTCGCGCTCTCCGCGCATCGCCGCGTCGAACGCGCCTGCCACCCGTTGCCGGTCCTGCGGATGGATGCACTGCCGCCAGATGCTGCGGTCCCGGATCTGCATTCCGCGGGGATAACCGAGGATCGGTCCCACCCCGTCGGAGCAGGTGATGCATCCCGATGCGGGATCCACCTCCCACGTCTCTACGCCGGCGATCCCCACCGCGAGCGCCAGCCGGCTTTGGCTGAGCTGCAAGTCGCGGTGTGCCCGCGCGAGCGCAGACAGATCGCGCGTGATCGACGTCGCGCCCATCACCCGTCCTCGCGCGTCTTTGAGCGGGGACACCGCCACCGAGACCTGCAGCGGCGTGCCGTCCTTGTCGAAGCGCTCGGCGCCGTATTCGATCCCGGTCTCGCCGTTCACCAGGCGTGCGTTCTGCTCCCGCAGTATGCCGTCGCCATCGGCTCCGAACAGGAATGCCGCGTTGCGCCCGATAACCTCCTCCGCGCGGTAACCGTAGATGCGCTGCGCGGCGTGGTTCCAGCTCAGGATCGTACCGTCGAGCGAACGGCTGATCACCGCATCGTCGGTGTTCTCGACGATGCTGGCGAGCAGGTCACGATTGATCTCGGCCTGCCTCTCCTTGGTGATGTCACGCCCCACGCCGCGGTAGCCGCGGAAGCGCCCTTCGCTATCGAACACCGGCTCCCCGCTGACCGTCACGTACAGCTCCCGGCCGTTGACCACATGCCGGTACTCGAGGTCGCGGAACGGTTTGTGTGCGGCCAAGACCGCGGCATGGGTCTCGCGCTGGCCCTCGCCCCATTCGATATCCATCTCGAGCCGGGTCTTGCCCTCGGTGGCCTCGCGCGGGAACCAGGGGAGGTCGCGCTCCCACCAAGAGTGGTAGGTGAAGCGCAGGTTCTCGTCCTGCTCCCAAAACCAATCCGTGCTCAAGTTCAGCAGGCTGCGTAACTTGGCCTCCGACTCCATGAGCTCGCGCGTCCGCTGCGCAACCGTCCGCTCCAACGCCGCACGCTCCACGCGAAGCGTTTCGATCAGCCGCCGATTGTCCTGTTCCGCTTGATGGCGCTTGCGGTCCGTCGATGAGAGCCAGCGCGCGGCAAACCACATGGCCGTCGTGAGCGCAGCGACCGTGAAAGTCGTATACAGCGCCAGGCCGAACTCGGTGCCATACAAGCCGAGACGCTGGCCGGTGAGGCGGACATATGCGATCAAGGGAGGCAGCAGGATCAGCGTAGGCAACATTCTCCGCAGAACCGCTGCGCCCTGACCTGCGCCAGCGACTTCTCGCATGAGCCCCTCGTCTCGGCGCAGCAGGAGCAGCCCCGTAGCCGCCACAAGGAATCCCAGCGCCGTGTGCAAGGCCATGGTGGAGTAAGGGCGGAACAGCTCCGGCCCCTGCGCTCGGAACAGGTAGCCCAGCAGGCTGGCGAGCACAAGTATGGATGCCATCACCGCACACAACTGTCCTGCGAGCACGGAGCCGGGTGCGGCGCGATGCACGAGCAGCAGCCCGGACCCGCTGAGACAGAAGCCGACCGCCGTCATGAGCGCCATGCGCCCGGGGAACAGGGCACCCGGCAGGCGCTCGGCGAACAGCCACCGATCGATGCCGAGGGCCACCCCGGCAACATATTCGAAAGCGGCGCTCGCGCCGAGCAGCACAACGGCCATGGCGGCGACATAGAGCAGATTGCGCCCGGCAGCCGATCTTGCCTCGAACGCGGTGAACGCGATCCCGAGAAGCAGCATGCCCGCCGCCGTGTTCGGCATCATCGCTGGCCACTCCGGGACAATCCTCTGGAGCTGGGGAATGTTCCAGGCCCAGCCCAGCAGTACGAGCACTCCGAGCAACGCCAAGACGCTCCCGGTGAGCGCTCCGGGCCGCAGCGGCACAGGAATGCGCCCCGCGCGCGCGATTGCGTTCATGCCAATCCCCTTTCCAGATCCAAGCGGTGTGTGCAGACCGCCCTCCCCGGCGAGACTGTCGCGCGCCGGTCCGGCACGACCCTTGCTGCTTCGGACCGTCCGATCAGTGGCCTCCGGTAAACTCGTCTGCAAGCATATCGTAATGTTCCGACGCCAGGTCCGGTGGCGGGCGATCCGCTCGGTGCGTCGCCGCCGCGAGGTCTGCGGGTCGGATGCCAGTTCGTATAATGGGGCTCCCCCAACGAGCCCTTCCCATCCCCATGAGCGTCAACTACTCCGCGATTCGTGCGTTGACCTTCGACGTGTTCGGTACCGTGGTCGACTGGCGAGGCAGCATCATCCGTGAGAGCCGAAAGTTCGGTGCAAGCCGCGGACTGCGTTTGGATTGGGCGGCCTTCGCCGATGCTTGGCGTGCGGGCTACCGCCCGGCGATGGACCGCGTGCGCCGCGGCGAGATGCCGTGGCTGCATATCGATCGGCTGCATCGCATGATCCTCGATGAGGTCTTGGCGCGCTTCGGCGCGACTGGCGTCGCCGAGGACGACCGCGAACAGCTCAACCAGGTGTGGCACCGGCTGCGCCCCTGGCCCGATGCAGTGCGCGGGCTGCGGCGCCTCAAACAGAAATTCATCATCGCCACGCTGTCTAACGGCAACGTCTCGCTGCTCACCGACATGGCCAAGCACAGCGCACTGCCCTGGGACTGCATCCTCTCCGCGGAGCTGTTCCACCATTACAAGCCCGACCCGGAAACCTACCTCGGGGCGGCTGCGCTGCTCGGCGCTCGCCCGGAGCAGACGATGATGGTCGCAGCGCACGAGGACGATCTCAAAGCCGCGCGGGCGGTCGGACTGCGTACCGCGTTCGTGCGGCGGCCGCGCGAGCACGGGCGAGCCTCCGGCTACGACCTCCCCCATGACAGCAGCTTCGACGTGATCGCCGACGACTTCGTCGATCTCGCCGAGAAGATGGGCGCTTGATGCCGTCACCGGGACGGGCCTGGTTGCGCCGTGCGGCTGTCCTGATCGCACTGCTCTGGCTATCGGGCTGCGCCGCCTTTCGCAGCTACAACACGGAGCTCAGCGGCACGCTGACCCAAGCGTCGAGCGGAAATCTCGAAGCGGCGATCAAGACGCTCGAAGCGAACAACAAAGGGCCCAGCAAAGACCTCCTCTATTACCTCGAGCTGGGCGAGCTGCAACGCCTCCAGGACAAATATGAGGCCAGCCAGAAGAGCTGGCGCTCGGCGCAGACGAGCGTGCAGGCCTGGGAGGCAACCGCCCAGACCGATCCTGCGAAGCTCGCGCGCGACGCCGCGAGCTACGTCGTCAACGACAAGGTGCGTCCCTACGAGGGGCACGACTACGAGAAGGTGATGCTCACCACGGGGATCGCGCTCAATTTCCTTGCTCTGGGCGATCTCGACAACGCACGCGTGGCGATCAAGCAGACGCACGAGCTCGAGGCCGTGATCGCCGACCTGCGCAGCAAGGAAACGTACGAAGTGGAGCAGGAAGCGCGCAAGCGCGGCGCCGTCACCAGCTTCAAAGAGCTGAACGGTTACCCAGTGCAGAGCATCGACAACCCGGAGGTCAACGCGCTGAAGAACAGCTACCAGAGTGCGCTGTCGCATTACCTGGCCGGATTCGTCTACGAGGCGCTGGGTGAGCCCAGCCTGGCCGCGGCGGGCTACCGGCAGGCGATCGAGCTGCAGCCCAACCAACCGCAGCTCGAGCAGGCGCTCGCCGGTCTGGACCAACGTGTGGCCGCTCCCGACGACGGCCTCACCGACACGGTGTTCGTGATCGGGTCGGGAACGGCGCCGGCGCGCGAATCGCGCCAGTTCCCGCTGCCCGTCCCCGTGAACCGCACCCTGGTTCTGATCCCCGTGTCCTTCCCCGTCATGCAGGCAACCTCCTCCGGTGTGCTGCCAGGCCAGCTCGAAGTGGATTCGGCCGATCGCATACCGGTGACTCCGGTAACCAACATCGACCTCATGGCACGCCGCGCGCTCAAGGACGAGATGCCCAGCATCATGCTCCGCGGTGCCATCCGTTCCACCGCCAAGGCGCTGACGCAATATGAATTGCAGCATCAAGCCCAGCAGCAGAACAACACCCTGCTGGGACTCGCCGCGCTCGCGGTCACGATCGGCTCGGTCGTGACGGAGTCCGCGGACGAGCGCACGTGGCGGTCGTTGCCGGATCGCATCGGCATTGCGCGGATGCGCCTGCCGCCGGGCACGCACAGCGTGACGTTGCGCACTCCCGACGGGCCGCACATGTTCCAGGTGACCGTCGCCGGCCGCCACGCCGTGGTAGGCTTACGTTTGATGCGCGGACAGTTGTTCGTTCAGGCCCCGGTACCGCAGGCGACGATGCACGCAACCAACGCTGCGCGCGCCGCCCCACTTCCGATCCCCCCACCCAACCCCAAGGAGCAGTAACCATTGCAGGAGATCTCTCGATGACACGGCAAACCATGATCCTGACGCTGCTGGTCTGCGTGCTGGGCGCAGGCTGCGCGTCCAAAGGCAAGGAGACGCCGAACTACGCATTCGGCTGTCCAATGGGGCACAAGACCGGGACTTCCATGCAGGACCTCATCCGGGCCAAGGTGAAGATGGCCGGTCCGGTCCCGGACGTGAGAGTGACGGACATCCGCTGCCGCATGCAAAGCGATCTGCTGCATGTCGACTTCACCCTGATGAACCGGAGCGGCGACGTGCGGCGCGTGTCGTATCGCTTCGAATGGATGGACGAAGCGGGGTACAGGGCGTGGGACGCCGAATCCTGGAAGCCGGTGATGCTGTACGAGCACGCCGACGAAACCATCCTCGCCACCGCCCCGACGCGCAAGGCCACCGACTTCAACATCGTGCTGCTGGACCAGGACAAGTCCCGCTGAGCCTGTCATAACCCGCTCGCGGCCCGCCCTGGGCCGACCCGTCGAAAAGGAGATACGACTATGACGTTTGATCCCCGCTTTAGACTCACGCTGTTGCCGTTGCTGGCCTGTGCGCTGCTCGCCACCGGCTGCGCCAAGAAAGAACAGGTGCGCTACGGCGAGGCCAAGAGTGTGGAGACGGTCACCAACCAGTTCGGGTCTACCGACCTGCAGACGATCGCGGAGTCGATGACGCGCTCGCTGCTCACCTCCGAGATCGTGTCGAGCGGCACGCGTCCGATCATGACCGTGCAGGAAGTGAAGAACAAGACCAGCGAGTACATCGATACCCGCGCCATCACCGACACCATCCGCAGCGAGTTGCAGAAGAGCGGGCGGGTGCGCTTCGCGGTGGACGCCGCCGCCATGCAACAGCAGGTCGACGAGCTCAAGCGCCAGCAGAGCGAGCTGTACAAGCAGGACCAGGCGGCGCGGACGGGCAAAATGGTGGGCGCTGCGTACCGCCTGGAAGGCAACATCGTGTCCATCGTCAAGCAGAATCAAGACATCAAGGACGTCTACTACAAATTCGACCTGCAGCTGTGGAACATCGAGGACGGGCTGCTCGAATGGTCGGACGAGAAGGAGATCCGCAAGACCACGACGAAGGGGTGAGCTGGGTGAAGAGGTGAAGGGAGTGAGAGGCAGCCTGCCGTCCGCATGCTGTTTCCGGTTGAGCTGACTGTCCCGCGCCGGGACCCTTCCGTTCAAGCTGTGCCTCGTCGCCGAGGTCCGAGAACGCGGCTGCTGGTGTGGGGCCTTTGGTGGCTCACGACGTGGGCGTCCTGTCCTGCCGCGCGCGCCGACGAGAGCACCGGCTGGTACGTCGGCGCCGGCATCGGCCAGAGCAAGGGCATGCAGTACTGCGATCCGCAGTCCGGGATCGTGTTCACCAGTTGCGACGACACCGGGACGGCCTGGAGGGCGCTCGTCGGGTACCAGCTCAACCGCTACCTCGGGGTCGAGGGCGGCTATCTGGATCTGGGCCAGTTCAGCGCGACCTTCACCAAGTCGGGAACGCCGCAGAGCGTTTCGATGCAGACGCGCACCGGCTACCTGGTCGGCATCGCCACGCTGCCCATCGGCAGCCGGTTCGGTGTGTTCGTCGAGGCGGGCGGCCTCTACTGGAGCTTGAAGGGACAGGCCGCGCTAGGGGGAGTTCCGCCCGGAAACCTGACCAACAACGGCTTCGACTTCATCGGCGGCGGGGGAGTCCAGGCGTTTCTCACGCGCAATCTCGGCATCCGCGCGCAGTACGAGTACATCCCCAGCCTGGGGAACAGCGACTCGGGAACGGTCAACGTGCAGGTCATCACCGCGAGCGTCATCTGGAAGTTTTGACCGGTCGCGTCGACCGGGCGGTGCGTCGCGGGGCCCGGCGTTCAGGTCACCGCGCCTTCTGGTAGGTGCCGACGAGCTGCGCCTGCCCAAGGATGTGCCCCTTCATCGCCTGCTCCAGCGCGGCCTTGTTCGGCCGGCTCAGGTTCGGCAGCACCACGCTCAGCGCAAAGAGCTTATGAAAATACCGATGGCGCCCGATCGGTGGGCAAGGCCCGCCGTAACCGGTGCGTCCCCAGTCGTTCAGTCCTTCGAGCGTGCCGGCCGGAAGCGCGCCCGAAGCCGCGCCTTGGGGCAGCCCTGCTGCGCTTGGAGGGATGTTGTAGAGAACCCAATGCACCCAGGTCACCTGCGGCGCGGCCGGATCCGGCGCGTCGGGATCGTCGAGGATCAGCGCCAGGCTCTTGGTGCCCGCGGGCACGCCACTCCACGTAAGCGGTGGTGACAGGTCCCTGCCCTCGCACGTATACAGCTTGGGGATCGGCTGGTTGGATGCGAACGCGCTCGAGGTCAACGTCATCGTCATAGCCTTCTCCTCCGCGTATGCCGTGCACAAGACGAAACCGCTCAACGCCAACGGCGCCAGCCAAACTCTGAGACTCATGCTCTGCTCCCACGTTCACACGCTGCGGACAACCCCGGCGGAAGCGCGCCCGGGGCGTGTGCTCTAGCCTGCGTGCTGCCTCGCCGCTGCCGCACGCTTGCTGGTCTGCTGCGCAATCGCCCAAGCCACGTGCTCGCGCACCAGCGCGGACGGGTGGTCGCGGCGCGCTTCCAGCGCCCGGAGGGTCGCCGGGTCGGCTGGTGCATTGCCCAACGCGACGGCGAGATTGCGCAGCCAGCGTTCATAGCCGATGCGCCGCATGGCGCTTCCTTCCAGGCGACGCTCGAACTCCTCGGCGGTCCACGCGAACAGTTCCAGCAGCCCGGCGCGGTCGAGACCGTGGCGCGGTTCGAAATCGGTGAGCGTCGCCGGCTGCGCGAAGCGATTCCAAGGGCAAACGAGCTGGCAATCGTCGCAGCCGTAGATCCGGTTGCCGAGCAGCGGCCGCAGCGGCTGCGGGATGCTGCCGCGATGCTCGATCGTGAGGTAGGAGATGCAGCGGCGCGCATCGAGTCGATACGGGGCGATGATCGCTCCCGTGGGGCACACGTCGATGCAGCGCCGGCACGCGCCGCAGTGCTCGGTCTGCGGCTTGTCCACCGGAAGCGGAAGATCGGTATAGATCTCTCCCAGGAAAAACCATGAGCCGGCCTCGCGGTGGAGCAACAGCGTATGCTTCCCGCGCCAACCCAGCCCGGCTTTCACCGCCAGCTCGACTTCCATCACCGGCCCGCTGTCGGTGTACACACGATAGCGGAACTCGCCCACCTCGCGCTGGATGCGCTCCGCAAGACGCTGCAGCCGGCCGCGCAATACCTTGTGGTAATCCCGGCCCAAGGCGTAGCGCGAGATGTAGGCACGGGCCGGATCCGCGAGCACCTCGCCGCTGTCGCGTGCACCGGTGGGGAAGTAGTTCAGGCGCACCGAGACCACCCGCAGCGTGCCCGGTACCAGCTCGGCGGGGCGGCTGCGCCGCGTGCCGTGCCGGGCGAGATACTCCATGTCGCCGTGGAATCCCTGGTCGAGCCAAGCATGCAGCCTCGCTTCCGCCTCGGACAGGTCCACGTCGGCGATGCCGAGCTGCTGGAAACCGAGTTCCCGGGCCCACTCCCGCAGGCGCATGGCCAGCGCAGGCCAATCGCGTGCGGTGGCATCTGGCTGAGCCACGACGCTACTCCCCGTCATACGACGCAGTGTAGCGCGCGAGTGCGGCCCACGCTCATCGGGCGGACGGGCAAGCACGACCCAGAGGGCCGATGCTACCGGGCGACCGCCGCTTCCCTTGCGCTATCGCGTGCGATCGGACGCATCATGCTCGCCAGGCGGCGCGTCTCGCCATGCTTCATGAGAAAGAACTCCTCGGCGGAAATCCCGGCGGCATGGCGCGCAGCCGCGAGCTTCTGCGGCGGCTCGTCCAGCGGCTCGTCGGTCAGGATGAACGTGCCCCAGTGCATCGCCACCGAGTAGCGCGCGCGCAGGTCCCGGTGGATCTTGACCGCCTCGGCCGGGTTCACGTGCATCACGCTCATGAACCAGCGCGGCTCGTAGGCGCCGATCGGGAGCGCGGCCAGATCGACGAAGCCCAAGCGCCGGCCGATGTCTTCGAAGTCGCGCGAATAGCCCGTGTCTCCGGCGAAGAAGAAACGGAAGGCCGGATGCTCGATCACCCAGCCGCCCCACAGCGTGCGGTTGCGGTCCCAGGGTGTGCGCGCGCTCCAGTGCTGGGCCGGCACGAGCGTGAAGCTGAGAGCGCCGAGCTGCGCATGCTCCCACCAGTCCAGCTCTGCACCCACGCGGATCCCCAGCCCGGCAAACCAAGTCTTCAGGCCCAGCGGAACGAAAAAGCGCGGTGCCCCCGTCGCCTGTGCGGCCAGACGGCGCACCGTCGCGCGGTCCAGATGATCGTAGTGATTGTGCGAGATGACCACCGCATCGATATGCGGCAGATCGTGAAAGCGGAGCGCCGGCTGGACCACGCGCTTGGGTCCGACGACACCGAACGGCGAGGCGCGCTCGGTGAGGTGCGGATCGGTCAGGATGTTCACGCCACCGAGCTGCAACAGAAAACTGGCGTGGCCGATCCAGGTCAGCGTCGGCTCGGTGCGGTTGGATCGCAGCCAGGCCACGTCGGGGCGCAGAAGCTCGAAGCGATAGCCGCCGGGCGGGATCTCCGGCAGGCCTTTCTGCCAGCGTTCGCGCTGCCACTTCCAATAGCTTCCGCGCTTGCCCTCCGGATAGTTGTTCTGGAAACCTGCGGCGGTATGATGCGATCTCTTCGGGTCGGACATTGGGTAACGGGATCGACGACAGAGCAAGACCAGCGTCGCCGCCGGCACATGCGCATGGTACTACGCATGCAGCACTCACATCTCGGCCTTGCATGCGGCGCACCCGCCCGCGTCGGCTCGACATATGGCTGCGTCTGATCACCCTCCGCGAGCGCGGCCGGCCCCTCCCATCCCGGTCCAGTTCTCGCACGCGAACGGGTTTCCGGCGCCCTGCTACCGCACGCTGTTCGACGGGCTGGGGCCAGCTCTGCGCATCGGCTACCTCGACCGTATCGGCCACGATCCGCGCTTCCCCGTCACGGACGGATGGGGAAATCTGGTCGACGAGCTGATCCACGCCGTCGAGCGGCGCAGGACGCATCCCGTGCTCGGTATCGGCCACTCCCTCGGCGGATTCCTGACCGCCATTGCCGCTGCGCGCCGGCCCGAGCTGTTTCGCGCCATCATCCTGCTCGACGCACCGATCCTGGGCCCCTTCCAGGGGAGCGCGATGCAGTTCGCCAAGCGCATCCGGTTGATCGACCGGGTGACACCCGCAGGCAGCGCACGCACCCGGCGCCGCGAGTGGCCCTCGCGCGAAGACGCGCTGGCGCACTTTCGCCACCGCGGTGTATTCGCGAAGTTCGACCCGGCATGCGTGGAGGACTACGTTCGCTTCGGCTTGGTGGACCACGCGCGTGGCGTGCGGCTGTGGTTCGATGCCGACATCGAAACCCGCATCTACCGCACCATCCCGCATGATGTCGCCAATTCGGTGAAGGGCCTGCGCGTCCCGGCCGGCTTCATCGGCGGCCGGGATTCAGCGCTGGTCAAGCAGGTCGGACTTCGCATTACGCGGCGCATGTTCCACGTGACATTGATCCCGGGCGGCCACCACTTCCCGTTTCAAGTTCCGGAACTGGCAGCGGCCGCGATTCGGCGGATGGCGCAAGAGCTCGGCGCGCTATAAACTGCCGCCTCTTGCGCAACGAAAACCCGTGCGCGGCTGGGAGGGGACGACATGGCCAAGAGGAAGGGCAGGCGCAACGTCGGCGTGATCGGTCTGGGATCGATGGGGCTCGGGGTCGCACGCACGCTGCTGCGTAAGGGGTTTCGCGTATACGCGTACGACGTGCGCCCACAGGTGATGAAGCTGTTCGCGAAGGAAGGCGGAATCGCCGCTGCAAGCCCCGCGGAGGTGGGCGCCAACGTGGGCGCTCTGATCACGCTGGTGGTCAATGCCGAGCAGACGCACGAAGTTCTGTTCGGCCGCGACGGGGCGGCTCCGCATCTCGCGCGCGGCGCGGTGCTGATCGCAAGCGCAACCGTGCCTCCGGCCTATGCCGAGCAGCTCGGCCACTATCTGGCGCAGCAAGGCATCCACATGATCGATGCGCCGGTCAGCGGCGGCGCACTGCGCGCGGCGAGCGGTGATCTATCGATCATGGCATCGGGCTCGCGCGCGGCCTTCCGCAGCGCCCAGGGGGTGCTCGACGCCATCGCGGCCAAGGTGTACCGGCTCGGTGAGCTCCCCGGCATGGGCTCCAAGGTCAAGATGATCAACCAGTTGTTGGCTGGCGTGCATATCGCCGCCTCGTGCGAGGCGATGGCGATGGGGATCCGCTGCGGCGTCGACCCCAACGTGCTCTACGAGGTGATCTCCAACAGCGCGGGCTCCTCCTGGATGTTCCAGAATCGCGTGCCGCACATCCTCGCGGGCGACTACACGCCGCTGTCGGCGGTGAACATCTTCGTGAAGGACCTCGGCATCGTGCTCGACACGGGCAAGAAGCTGACCTTCCCGCTCCCGCTCACCGCCACTGCGCACCAGATGTTCCTGATGGCGGGCGCGGCAGGCCACGGCTCCGAAGACGACACGGCGGTCGTCAAGGTGTTCCAGCATCTGTCCGGCATCGCGCTGCCGGCGAAGCGCCCGCGCACGAAGCCGTCTTCACGGCGCCGCAGTGCACGCGCCGCACGGGGAGTCTAGGCCGGCGAGATGCGTGCGCGGACCCGGCGCCGTCAGGTATCCTGCTTGCCCTCCTTCCCGAGCTTGTAGCGGATGAGGTCGATGGTTTCTTCTACGCCGTGCAGGTTCGGGTTGACCTCGAGCGCCTTCTGGAAATATTCGAGCGCCCGTTCCAGGTCTCCGCGCTTGACGTAGATCAGCCCGTACCCGGAGAGCGCGCCGAAGTGATTCGGATTGCGCTTGATGACCTCGTCACAGTCCTTGAGCGACTGGTCGTAGTCGCCGATCAGGTAGTAGGCGGTGGCGCGTTTGTTCCAGCCTTCCGCGAACTCCGGCTTGCGCACGATGATCGTCGTGAAGATCTCCACCGCCATGCCCATGCGGCCGTCGTCCATGTAGCGGATGCCGGACTGCAGCAGTGTGTCGATCTCCGGATCGCCGGAACGGCTCCACAGCCGCCAGACCGCGGCTTCGGCCGCGCTGCGCACTGCCTCGTCGTCGTCATGAAGCGCTTCGACCACCAGATCGGCGTCCGCCGGGCCCCCGTTTCTGCCGAGCCACACAGCCGCGTCGCGCCGCGTCTCCGCGTTCGCGCTGAACAAGGCCGCGACCGCCTGATCGTGGTCGAGCTCGGCTGCGTGCGCCGCGAGAACCAGGCACAGCACGGGCAACGCGATGAGCGATCGCATCGAGCCTATCATCGCTGAGATCTCCAGTACCGCGGCGACCCGGTCCGTCGCCCTACAGTCTGCGGGGTCGGAGCCGGACTCGCGCGGTCGTCTGCTGCATCGGATTCTACGCCCACCGCCCCGACAGGCAACCGCTCGCTGCGCCCAGCGGGCTGTCCGTGCTGCTATGCTGTTCGGCGACCAGCACCGGAAGGAGACGACGATGAACGAGCCGCTGCCGCCGCCTGCCACCGTGGGAATGCACCTGGACGAGGTGGACACGCCTGCGCTGCTGCTGGACCGGGAGGCGTTCGAGCGCAATCTCGCCCGGCTGCCGCAATCGCTGCGCGGGCTCAAGGTGCGCGTCCGGCCGCACTCGAAGTCCCACAAATGCCCGCAGATCGCGCTACGCCAGATCGCGTACGGTGCGGTGGGCGTGTGTTGCCAAAAAGTAAGCGAGGCCGAAGCGATGGTCCATGGCGGCGTCGGCGACGTGCTGATCGCCAACGAGGTGGTCGGGACGCAAAAGCTTGCCAGACTCGCCGCGCTGGCGACGCGCGCGCAGGTCGCCGTATGCGCCGACGATGCGGTCAACGTCGAAGATCTCAACCGGGCAGCAGCTGCGGCCGGCGTGGTGCTCGACGTGCTGGTCGAAGTCAACGTGGGTGCGAACCGCTGCGGTGTCGAGCCAGGCCGGCCCGCATTGGAGCTCGCCCGCGCGATCGCGCGCTCTGCAAATCTGCGCTTCGCCGGCATCCATGCTTACCACGGAGCGGCGCAGCACCTGCGCACGCCCGAGCAACGCCGCACCGCCATCGCCAATGCGGTGAGCGCTGTGCGCGAGACGGTGGCAATGCTCGAGCGCGAGCAACTGCGCGCCGAGATCGTTACCGGCGCCGGAACGGGGACCTACTTGCTGGAGGCGACGAGCGAGGTCTACAACGAGATCCAGCCCGGTTCCTACATTTTCATGGACGCCGACTATGGGCGCAACCTCGGCGATGATGGACAGCCGGTGCACGAGTTCGAGCAGAGCCTGTTCATCCTCGCCACGGTGATGAGCCATCCGAGTGCGCAGCGTGCCGTCTGCGACGTCGGCCTAAAAGCACACAGTGTCGACTCCGGAATGCCGAGGGTCTTTGGCGTACCGGGCGCGGCCTATACCAAAGCTTCGGACGAGCATGGCGTGATCGAGCTGGCCGGCCCGGGCATCCTACGGCTCGGCCAGAAGATCCGCCTCATCCCGGGCCACTGCGATCCGACCGTGAATCTCTACGACTGGCTGGTGTGCTATCGCGGCGAGCGGGTCGAACAGATCTGGCCCATCGCCGCCCGCGGCGCGTTCTACTAGCTCGTGTGGTTCAATAGGGCTTGACCTGCCGACGAGTCAAACATGGCGACCCCGAAGTCATACCAGTTCGACACTCTCACCCTCCACGCCGGCCAGCGACCGGATCCCGAGCACGGCGCGCGCGCACAACCGATCTATTTCACCACCTCCTACGTCTTCAAGGACACGGAGCATGCCGCTTCGCTCTTCAACATGGAGCGCGGCGGACATGTCTACAGCCGCATCACCAACCCGACCAACGCAGTGCTGGAGGAGCGGGTGGCGGCGTTGGAGGGAGGGGTCGGTGCGATCGCCACCGCCAGCGGCCAGGCGGCGATGCATCTCGCAATCGCGACGCTGATGGGTGCCGGTTCCCACATCGTGGCGTCGCGCTCGCTGTACGGCGGCTCGCACAATCTGTTGCGCTACACGCTGCCGCGCTTCGGCATCCAGACCACCTTCGTCGATCCCCGTGACCCGAATGCATTCCGCGCGGCCATCCGACCCGAGACGCGTTTACTGTTCGGCGAGACGCTGGGCAACCCCGGCCTGGACGTGCTGGACATCCCGCGCGTGTCGGACGTCGCGCACGATGCCGGGCTGCCGCTGCTCGTGGACTCGACCTTCACCACTCCCTACCTCATGCGGCCCTTCGAGCTGGGCGCGGACCTGATCTTCCACTCCGCCACCAAGTTCCTCGGCGGTCACGGGGTGGCGATCGGCGGCGTGCTGGTGGACGGCGGGCGCTTCGACTGGGACAAGTCCGGCAAATTCCCGACCCTCACCGAACCCTATGAGGGTTTCCACGACATGGTGTTCACGGAGGAGTCCACCACCGCAGCGTTCATTCTGCGTGCCAGGAGAGAAGGGTTGCGCGACTTCGGCGCCTGCATGAGCCCGCAGAACGCCTTTCAGATTCTGCAAGGTGTCGAGACCCTCGGGCTGCGCATGCAGCGGCACGTGGACAATACGCGGAAGGTCGCGTCCTTCCTGCGGCAGCATGCAGCCGTCGAGGCGGTGTCTTATCCCGAGCTGGCGGACCACCCGGACCACGAGCTGGCGAGGCGACTGCTGCCACGCGGCTGCGGGGCGGTGTTGAGCTTCAACCTCAGAGGTGGCAGGCCCGCAGGCAAGCGCTTGATCGAAACGCTGAAGGTGTTCTCCCATCTGGCCAACGTGGGCGACGCCAAGTCGCTCGTGATCCACCCCGCGACTACCACGCACTACCGCATGGACGACGCCGCGCTGCGTGCGGCCGGCATCACAGAGGGCACGGTCCGCCTTTCGATCGGGCTCGAGGACCCCGACGACCTGGTCGAGGACCTCGACCGCGCGCTGCGCGCGGCGCAGAAGGGCTGATGCGTGAAGATGGGTGGCACCACCGCCGCTCTGTCGTCTTGACCGGAGTCTCGATCCACGGACGTCGCCCCTGCAGCACCACAATTGACCGGATCACACTGATGCACGTGTTGTTCGTGTGCAGCCAGAACCGCTTGCGCAGCCCGACCGCGGAGCGGGTATTCGCGGCGTGGGAAGGCATCGAAGTGGCGTCGGCCGGTCTGAGTCCGACCGCCCGCGTGCCGCTGACCGCCGAGCTGCTCGGATGGGCCGATCTGGTGTTCGTGATGGAGAAAGCGCATCGAAGCGAGCTGTCGGCGCGGTTCCGCGACGACGTCGGCGGCAAGCGCGTCATCTGCCTGGATATCCCCGACGAGTTCGAGTACATGGACCCGATTCTGGTGGACTTGCTCAAGGCACGGGTCTCCCGGCACCTGCCTCGCCCATGACAGTGGGGCGGAGCCACGCCGCGCGCACCGCGATCGCGGCTCGCAACGCGCTCTCGGAGTCCTGAGATGAAGTCGCATGGCCTCGCCGACGGCTTGCGCTACGCACTCGCGGGGTTACGCGAGGCCTATTCCAGCGAGCGCAACTTTCGTGTCCAGTTGCTGGCCGCGGCCTTCGCCGTCGTCACGGTCCTCTGGCTGCAGCCGCCTCTCATCTGGGCAGCGTTGATCGGCGTGATGATCGGCCTGGTGCTCGCCGCCGAGCTTGTCAACAGCGCGCTCGAGCGCACTCTGGACGGGCTGCATCCCGAGCGCGCCGAGTTCGTGCGCATCGCGAAGGACTGCGCCGCGGCTGCAGTTCTGGTGCTGAGCGTGACCTCAGTGGTCGTGTTCGTTCTGATGCTCGCCGACGTCCTCTGATGAGACGCTGCATGCGCGACGCGATGCGAAGCCGATGGCCGCGACGACTCTAGCGAACCCGGTTCGATCCCGCCGGCTGCGGCAACGGGCCACCCTGATCCGTTCTCGAGCTATCATGCCGGCGCGCTGGCTGGGCCGGATCGGGCAGCTGAGGCCCGGGACGAGCGTTTAGGCTGTCGCGGCGGGCACGCGACCTCGGTGCCACTGCACCGGCGCGACGATGCCGCAACGGGGGAATCGACGGGATGCACTTACTGGAGCGCCTGGCGCGAGGCCATCTGCGGCTGAACCGCATCGAAGCGTTCAGCGACGGAGTGTTCGCGATCGTCGTGACGCTTCTGGTACTCGAGCTCAAGGTCCCCGAGCTGCACGATCACGAAAGCGTTGCCGAGCTTGGCCGGCAGCTCGTCGGCTTGGTGCCGAAGTTCCTGAGCTGGTTGATCAGCTTCATCATCGTCTGCAAGTTCTGGCTGAACCACCACCATGTTCTGGGCCTGGCGCGTTACGCCAACTACGCGCTGGTGTGGCTCAACTCCCTGTTCCTGATGTTCCAGTCGTTCGTGCCGTTTCCGACTGCGATGATGGGCGAATACCCCACCAACTCCCTGGCGGTGACCGCGTTCGGGATCGTCATGGCTTGCAACACCCTGCTGTTCATCGCTCTGCATGCCTATATCCTGCGTAACCTGCTCCAGCCGGAGCTGGCTCCAGCGCAGGACCCGCATATCATCCGCAAGTCCTTCGTCGGCGTCTTCTCGTATTCGATCGGCGCAGCCGCGGCCTGGCTCAGCGTGTATCTGTCCTTCGCGATCTACCTGCTCACGCCGTTGTTCTTCATCGTGCCGCCCACCAAGCGAGACGTCGGCACGTCCGGCGCCCACGGCTAGCACCGGCAGGTCGGCTAGTCCCGGAAGGCGATCTTGACTCGGCGACGCTCGTCCGCTGACTGACCCCTCTACGCGGCGCTCGAAGCGATGCTATGCGGTTGGCGTGCACGCTGCTCCCGCGACAGCCGGCAAGCAGAGGCGTCTTGCAGCGCGAGCTGCAGCCCTTCGTGCAGGCTCCATGCTAGATGCAATAGGTCCGGATCGGGGCGAAGCCGTTGAAACCGACCGACGCGTAGCTTGCGGTGTAGGCGCCGGAGGAGAGGAAGTCGATGGGATCGCCGATGGCAAGCTCCAGCGGCAGCTCGTACGCGCTGCGCTCGTAGAGGACATCGGTGCTGTCGCACGTCGGGCCTGCGAGGATCACCGGCCCGCACTCGCCGCCATCACGCGGGGTGCGCAGGCGATACTGGATGCGCTCGCCGAGCGTCTCCGGTAGCCCGTTGTATCGTCCGGCGTCGAGATACACCCAGCGCTTCGATGCGTGCCGCGACTTGCGGGCGATCAGCAAGACCTGCGCACGCAGTACGCCCGCGTCGCCCACTAGATAACGTCCCGGCTCGATCATGATCCGCGGCCGGGAGCCCCCGAAGTGCTCACGCAGTGCGGCCTCGATGGCCTCCGCATACGCGGCGAGCACCGGGGCCGCGGTCCGGTAACGGGCCGGGAGGCCTCCGCCGAGATTGAGCAGGTCGAGCTCGATACCGGACCGGGCGCATGCGCGGAACACTCTCGCCGCGTGCTCGATGGGACTCCTCCACTGCGACGGATCCGTCTGCTGCGAACCGACGTGGAAGGAAACGCCCGCAGGCCGCAAGCCCATTGCCTTGGCGCGGACGAGGAGCTCGGCGGCCATCTCCGCGTCGCAGCCGAACTTGTGAGTGAGCGGCCAATCCGCGCCCTTGGCTGCGAGGAGTAGGCGGCAGAACACACGCGCCCCCGCCGCGGCGCGGGCAAGCTTCTCGAGCTCTGCCAGGCTATCCAACGCGAACAGGCGGATCCCCGCTGCGCTGGCCTCTGCGATATCCTGCTCGCGCTTGATCGTGTTCCCGAACGAGAGGCGTTCCACCGGCACACCGCTGTTGCGCCACAGTTCGAGCTCACCCGCGCTTGCCAGATCGAAGCTCGCGCCCAGCTCGGCAAGCACGCCGATCACTTCCGGCGCAGGATTCGCCTTGACCGCGTAATAGATGTCGGCGGACGGGAGGCAAGCGCGCAGCGCCCGATATTGGTCACGGATGATGTCGAGATCGAGCACCAAGAACGGGGTCGGCAGCCGCGCTTGGGCCAGGAACCGCTCGATTTTCTCGGTCACGCGAGTTTGCATCGCTGGATCAGCCCGTGCGTCCGTGGCCGCCCGCACCGGATTCGGGGCTCGCTCACCCGCGGGCGAGCTGGATCAAGGTCGGGAGCACGTCGCTGAAGTGAGTCCCTTCGGCCGGCTTGCCGAAGTCGAAGTAGATGCGGCGGAAGAGCCCGTAGAGCTTGTCGTAGGTTTCCCGCGTTTCCGGTTGTGGCGTGAACGTCGTGTACATGGGGCAGACGTGCTCCTGCGCTTCCTCGATCGAGCGGAACACGCCCGCAGCCAGGAACGCGAAAATCGCAGCCCCCAGTCCGGTCACTTTGCTGGCGGGAACCAGCACCGGCCGAGCCAGCACGTTCGCATACACCTGGTTCAGCACGGGATTGTTCTGCGGGACGCCGCCGCCGTTGATCACGCGCTGCGACGGCGCGCCGTACTCGTGGAGCCGATCCAGGATCACTCGCGTGTGGAACGCCGTGCCTTCGATGGCGGCGAACAGCTCGTCCTGCGCAGTGTCCTCCAGATTCCATCCGATCGTGATCCCGCCGACGTTCGCATTGACCAGCACGGTCCGATCGCCGTTGTCCCAGGTCATGCGCAGCAGCCCGGTCTGGCCTGCGCGATAGTCCTCCAGCCCCTTGCTCAGCTCAGCCACGGTCGTGTTAGCGCGCCGCGCGATCGCGCTGAAGATGTCGCCCGTCGCCGAGAGCCCCGCCTCGATCCCCATGTATTGCGGATGGATGCTGCCCTTGACGACGCCACACACGCCGGGGATCAATTCCTCCTGGCTGGCATAGGCCATGATGCAGGTGGAGGTCCCGATCACGTTCACCACGTCGCCTTGCTTCGCCCCGGCGCCGATCGCGTCCCAGTGAGCGTCGAACGCGCCGACCGGAATCGGGATGCCCGCGCGAAGACCGAACCGTTCCGCCCACTGCGGGGCGAGAAAGCCGGCGATCTGGTCGGAGGTCGCGTACTGGCCCTCCAGCTTGGCGCGCACGCCCGCGAGCAGCGGATCGACCTTGGCGAGGAAGCTCTCGGGCGGAAGCCCGCCCAGCTCGGCGTTCCACATCCACTTGTGCCCCATCGCGCAGATGCTGCGCTTGACTTGCTTGGGATCGGTGATGCCGCAGAGCGTGCCCGCAACCATGTCGCAATGCTCGAATGCGCTGACGAACTGTCCGCGCAGCTGCTCGGTGTGCCGCAGCCAGTGCAGCAGCTTGGCGAAGCCCCACTCCGCCGAGTACACGCCGCCGCACCACTGGATCGCCTCGAGTCCTTCACGGTGCGCTAAGGCAGTGATCTCGGCCGCTTCACGCTTTGCCCGGTGATCACACCAAAGGTAATAGTCCCCGAGCGGGCGCATCCCGTCCCCGACGGGGACAACGCTGGAGCCCGTGGTGTCGAGCGCGATCGCCTCCACCTGATCGCCGGACACTCCGGCCGACTTGACCGCTTCTCGCGTCGCGCTGGCCAGAGCCCGCATGTGATCTTCGTGGGACTGGGTCGCGAAGTCGGGATCTTCGTGCTTGCGGTGCAGGGGATACTCGGAAACCGCCGACGAGAGCAGGCCCCGCTTGCTGTCCACGATCGAGACGCGGACGCTGAGCGTGCCGAAGTCGACTCCCGCGACGATGGCCATGTTCTGCGCCGCGCTGAACTACTCGCGGTGCCAGTGCGTCTGCCACCCCAGATAACGGCTGGCGGCCTCGTGAACCGCGCCGGCCGAATTCGACAAGTTCGCCGCGACGTGGTGCTCGAATCCGTTCTCGCAGATGTAGCGGAGCAGGCTCTGCAGCTTCGGAATCTGCACGACGCCCGCGCCGCCGAACGTGTCCACCGGGTCGCTCGTGAATGCGCCCTCACCGACATAGCCCCGCATGACACCGGCCGTGTCGTCGGTGGAGAAGCGGGCGAAGCTCATCGGGCCGGCTTTCACCCGCCCCACCACGGTGCCGTAGGTGTTCTCTTTCCCGACGGTACCCGCGATGATCGCCTGATAATCCATCCGGGTCTCTTGGAAGAAGTGCTTCGGCAGGTTGCTGCAATGAAAGCAGACGGCTTTGTCCGGGTCGTCGCCGTAGTTGTTGTTCCAGTCGAGCAGCGCGCTCGGCGTCTGTGACGCCAGGGCAAGCGCGTGCATGCTGATGGTGCCGCAGATATCGGCTTCGCAGGCGCTCGCCAGCAGCTCGTTGCTCATCATGCTCATTACGGTGCACGGGACCACGCCAAAATACTCTTGCATCGCCGTCCAGCACTGGATGGCGCTCACGGTGACTCCGGCGGCTTTCATCCAGTCTTCGATCACGAAGCCGAGCTTCGCCATCTTGATCAGGGCCGCCTCGGGAACCGCGGTCGTGGTCACATATTTGCGGATGTCCGCGAGCTTGGCCTGCACTCCCGCATGGTCATCCTTGAGCCGGCCGATGCGGCCGAGGATCTCGGACAGATCCACCGTCTCGGTGGAGATGCCCTGCGACTCGAGGATCTTCTCGCTGTAGCGTACCGTGTTGAACGGAGCCGGACGCGCGCCGATGCAGCCCACTCGGACCGTTCTCAACCCGTTGGCGACACGGCACACCGCCGCAAACCATTTGAGATCGCTCTGGAACGCGTCGGACTCGGGCGCAACGGTGTGAAGACGGGTCAAGGAGTAGGGGATCCCGTACTGGCGCAGATTGTTGCATGCGGACATCTTTCCGCAGAAGCTGTCGCGCCGCGTCGCGATGCCCATCTTCCCGGGCGTGTCGGGAGTGGCCTGCACGAGCACGGGAACGTCGAGCTTTGCCCAGCGCAGCGTGTCGGCGATCGCGCGCTCGTCGCCGAAGTTGGGGAGAGTCACGATGACTCCGTCGATGCGATCCCGGTGCTGCCGGAAGAGCGCAGCGCAGCGTTTGGCCTCCTCGTGAGTTTCTACCGCGCCGTGCTTGCTTTGCTCCGGGCCGAGGACGACGCAGTCCATCCCCGCGCGCTGCAGCGCGTGCATCATCTCCTCGCGCCCGGATTTGGCGAGTTCATCCGGGAAGAACCCGCGGTTCCCGGTGATGATCCCCATCGTCATTTTCCGATTCGACATCGCTATCCCTTCATGCGCCTATCGGCGCTGCACTGTAAGCTGACCGTAATACGCGTTCGGGCCGTGCCTGCGCGAGAAATGCTTGTCGTGCAACTCGCGCGGAAGCGGCTGCGCCGCCGGATCGACCACCAGCGTGCGGTGGGCCATCTCGGCGATGTATTCCAGGATCACGGCATTGTGGGCCGCGGCCGCAGCATCCGGCCCCCAGCAGAATGGCCCGTGCCTGGCCACCAGCACCGCGGGAATCGCATCCGGATCGAGCTGCGCGAAAGCCTGGCAGATCGCAATCCCCGTGGCCTTCTCGTAATCGCCGCTGATCCGCTCGGCGTCGAGCAGGGCGGTGACCGGAATCGGCCCATCGAAGTAATCCGCGTGCGTTGTGCCGAAGCACGGGATGGGGCGTTGCGCTTGCGCCCACGCGGCCGCCGCCCGGGAGTGGGTGTGCGCCACGCCACCGATGTTCGGGAAGTGCTTGTACAGCTCGAGGTGAGTGCGCAGATCGGTGGAAGGACGAAGCTTGCCGTCGACGATCCTGCCGTTCAGGTCGGAAACGACGATCTGCTCCGGCGTCAGCGTGTCGTAGGGCACGCCGCTCGGCTTGATCGCGACCAAACCGTCCTTGCGCGAGATGCCGCTTACGTTCCCGAACGTGTACAACACGGTTCCTTGGCGGACGAGCTCGAGGTTCGCAGCCAAGACTTCTTCGCGGAGAGCGCTGAGCAACATCGCAGGTCCCTGATCGATGATGCAGGCTAGGGCAAACACAGCGGTGTCGGTTTGACCAGGATCAAACCCGTCTTCCGCTGGAAGAGGCCAAATGACCCCAGCGTGACAAGGCAAGGTGCGCGATGCACCTGACACGCGCGCTCGGCGGATCTCGGCGGCACACTCGCCGCGATGCGTTGAGCGCCAAGCGACAATGGAGACCGGATCATGCACAAACGACCCTTCGGCCGCACCGGCTGGCAGGTATCGGAGATCGGCTTCGGGGGCTGGGCGATCGGCGGCGAGTGGGGAAGCGTATCGGATCAGGACGCCGAGGCTGCGCTGCACGCAGCCCTCGACCACGGCGTGAGCTTTCTCGACACGGCGGACGTGTACGGCAACGGTCGCTCGGAGCGGCTGATCGCGCGCGTGCTCAAGGCGCGCGGCAAAGGCGATGTGACCGTCGCGACCAAAGCGGGGCGCAAGATCCAGCCCCACGTCTCGGCCGGCTACACGCCAGCCGTGCTCGAGAAGTTCATCGACGACTCCCTGCGCAATCTCGAGCTGCAGGCCCTGGACGTGGTGCAGCTGCACTGCCCGCCTTTCGAGGTGTACTACCGGCCGGAGATCTTCGAGGCTTTGGACAGACAGGTCGCCGCGGGCAAGATCAGGGCCTACGGCGTGAGCGTCGAGAAGGTCGAGCAGGCGATCAAGGCGCTCGACTACCCGATCGCCAGCATTCAGATCGTCTTCAACATGTTTCGCCAGCGCCCGGCAGAGCTGCTGTTCGATCTCGCCCGGAGAAGAAACGTCGCCGTCATCGCACGCGTGCCGCTCGCCAGCGGGCTGCTCACGGGAAAGCTGCGCGCCAACAGCCAGTTCAGCGCGGACGACCATCGCGCGTTCAACCGTCACGGCGAAGCATTCGATGTGGGCGAGACCTTCGCCGGCGTACCCTTCGACGTGGGACTGCAAGCCGTCGAAGCGCTGCGCCCGCTGGCGCCGCAGGGTGCGACGCTGGCGCAATTCGCCCTGCGCTGGATCCTCATGTTCGACGCGGTCACTACAGTGATTCCTGGAGCGAAGAACCCCCAGCAGGCCGGCCAGAACGCCGCAGCAGCGGAGCTGCCGCCGCTCACCGACGAGCAGATGGCCGCAGTGCGACAAGTCTACGACCGAACCATCCGGCCCCATGTGCACCACCGCTGGTGACACAGCCAGTGCCGGCCCGCGCGACTCCGGCGCACCCCAGGTATTCCCGGGCGGCCCGAGACGTCGTGGTTTCCTGACCGGCAGCGAGCGCCTGTTCAACATGTGCGACAGGAACAGACACGCCAGTTGCAGCTCGCAGGCCGCATGAGCGAGGGGAACGGCACGGGTGGGACGCGCGATCTCGTCCGGGCTTGATCCGCGTCAAGTACTGCGCTGGCGCCGAACCTATTCTTCGCAATGAGCTGATCGCGCCGAGCGGTGAGGAGGCGGTAGACGCGTTCGTGTGAGCCGCTCCCCCGAGCCTGGCCGATGGCTGAAACACCACGCACAATCCATTCAACCTACATGATGGGAGAGCACAGATGAAACGCTTGGTTCGTATCGGGGCAATGTGTCTTGCCGTCCTGGCCGGCACCGTCTCCTTCGCCGGCACGGCATCGGCAGTCGATTTCAGCTGTACCGGGCTTCGATTCGTATTTTTCCCTGGGGGCCCGGAGGGAGACCAGTTCGCATCCATCGTCTACAACGGAGCCAAGCTGGCGGCGCAACAGACCGGCTGTCAGGTCGATTACGTCTGGTCGGATTGGAACCCGCAGAAGATGGTGCAGCAGTTCAGCGAAGCCATCGCCCGCAAGCCCACCGGCATTTCGATCATGGGTCATCCCGGCGAGCAGGCTCTTGCGCCGCTGGTGGACCAAGCACGCAAGGCCGGCATCATCGTCACCGATGCCAACGTCGATCTGCCCAACATCGAGGCGAAGTACAATGCGGCGGGGTTCGGCTACGCCGGCGCATTGCAGTATTCGGCCGGAGCCGGGCTTGGCAAAGCGGCAATCGGGGCCTGCGGCTTGAAGTCGGGCGATGAGGTGCTGGTGTGGGGCCTCCTCGGACAGGCTGGGCGCGGCCAGCGTACCAAGGGCATCAAAGACGTGCTCGAGCAGGCCAAGATCAAGGTCGACTACCTCGAGATCTCCGATGCGGTCAACAAGGACTCCGCCCAGGGCATTACGGTGTTCACGAGCTTCGCGGCCGCCCATCCGCGCCTCAAGGCCGTGGTCACCGATCATGGCGTGCTGACCGCGACGATTCCGGCGATGATGAGAGCTGCGGGCAAGGCGCCGGGCGTGATCTGCGGCGCGGGCTTCGACCTGTCCGCGGCTACCGCGCAGGCGATCAAGGACGGTACGATCGCCATCGTGGCCGATCAGCAACCGTTCCTGCAGGGTTATTTGCCGATCGTCTCGATGTACCTGACCGCCAAGTTCGGTTTCTCCGGACTGCATGTGGACACCGGTGCGGCCTTTGTGACCAAGGCGAACATCGACCTGGTGGCGCCGTTAGCCAAAGAGTCGATCCGCTAAACTGGCAAGCGGCCTGCCGGGCCCGCTCGGCAGGCCGCTGCCACGTACAAAAACTCGTGCGGATGTCTGAATATGGTTGAGCCAGTTCCGCTGCTCTCCTTGCGCGGGATCGCCAAGTCGTTCGGCCCGGTAGAGGCGGTCAAGGACATCGACCTCGATGTCTTCTCCGGCGAGATCGTCGCGCTGGTCGGTGACAATGGCGCTGGCAAGTCGACACTGATCAAGATCGTCACCGGCGTCTATCAGCCGAGCGCGGGACAGATCTTCTTCAAGGGCAAGGCGGTGAAGCTGAAGGACGTCCAAGAGTCCCGCCGGCTGGGGATCGAAGCGGTCTATCAGGAGCGAGCCCTTGCCGATCAGCAGGAAATGTGGCGCAACATCTTCGCCGGTCGCGAGCGCACGACACACCTCGGCTTCCTGGACATCGTCCGGGAGAAGCTCGAATCCGAACAGCTGTTGCGCGGTACCATGGGTTTCACATCGCGCGCGATCACGGTGGATTCCGAAGTGGGCAGCCTCTCCGGCGGCGAAAAGCAGGGCGTGGCGATCTCGCGCGCTCTGTACTTTCACGCCGACCTCATCATTCTCGACGAGCCGACCATGGGGCTCTCGGTGATGGAGACGGAGAAGGCCCTCAAATTCGTTCGCGGAATCCGCGACCAGGGGAAGTCGGCGATCTTTATCGAACACAACATCTTCCACGTCTACGACGTGGCGGATCGTTTCGTCATTCTCGACCGGGGACGCATCGTGGGCCGGTTCCGCCACGAAGAGCTGTCGCGAGACCAGCTCGTGGAACGCATGGTCGCCCTGCACGAGGCGGGACAGGTGCGTTGACATGAGCGACCTCGTCGTTTCCCCGCCGGCTGTAACGCCGGTGCCAGGGCAGCCATGGTGGCAGCGCTACCGGGTGCAGATCAGCACGGTGACCATGCTGGTCCTGCTCTATGTCGTGTTCATGGTGTTCGCGCCCGACGTCTACCTGAGGTTCGACATCTACCGCTCGTTCATGATCTCGATCCCCTTCTTCGGGATCATGGCGATCGCCATGACCTACATCGTCACGCTGGGCGAGATCGATCTCAGCTTTCCGTCGATCTGCGGCATCGCAGGCTGGGCGTTCTCGCAGCTCTATATCAGCACGCACATCTTCATTCTCGGGCTGGCGGTCGCGTTGCTGGTGGGCGCGGGAGCCGGGCTGATCAACGGGCTTCTGGTGGCGAGAGTGCGTATCCCGTCCATCGTGGCCACCATCGGCACGATGTTTCTGTGGCGGGGCCTGGTCAACGTGCTGACCGAAGGCAAAGGCCTGCCCATGGCCGAGATCACGAGCGACCCGTTCAACAAGGTCTTCGTCGGGCAGCTCTTCGGGCTGATCCCGGCGCAGTTCCTCTGGTTCCTCGCGTTCTCGATCGTGCTCGGCTTGATCTACAAGCGCCACCGCTTCGGCAGCCACGTCCTCTTCGTAGGCGATAACCGCGAAGCGGCGCGCATGATGGGCATCAACGTCGAGCGCGTGACCATCCTCTGCTACGTTCAGATCGGCACGGTTGCGGCGCTCTCCGTCGTCTTGCTGCTCAACCAGATGATGTACTTCTGGTCGAGCACGGGCGACGGGTATCTGCTGACCACTTTAGCCGCGGTCTTCATCGGCGGCACGTCGGTGTTCGGCGGCAGGGGCACGATGATCGGCACTTTTGTGGGCGTGCTCATCATCGCCTCCCTGGAGCCGGGCATCATCGCGCTGGGGCTGACCGGCTTCTGGACGCAGTTCATCTACGGCCTGCTGATCACTCTCTCGGTGACCATCTATGCGCTCATGCAGCGCCGCCAGGAGTGAGGAGACCGCTACGCCGCGGTGAAGTCGTACACGGTGGTCTGACGATAGACTTCGCCCGGCCTCAGGATCGTGGAAGGAAACCGGGCCTGGTTCGGCGAGTCCGGGAAGTGCTGGGCCTCCAGACAGAGCGCGGCCCGTGCACGGTAAGCGCGGCCGCCCTTCCCCACGATCGTTCCGTCGAGGAAGTTGCCCGTGTAGAGCTGGATTCCGGGTTCAGTGGTCCGCACCCGCATGGCTCTGCCGCTGGCGCGGTCGTAGACCTCGGCCGCTGTGGCGAGCTCGCCTTCCTTCTTGTCGATCACGAAGGTGTGGTCGATGCCTCTGGCGAGCCGCAGCTGCTCGTCGTCAGCGGTGAGCCGCGGGCCGATCGCGGCAGGCAGGCGGAAGTCGAAAGGCGTCCCGTCCACCTTGCGTAGCTCGCCGGTGGGGATCAAGCCGGCATTCACCGGCAGGAAAAAGCTTGCATTCAGCCTGAGCTCGTGGCCGAGGATGTCGGGCGAATCTCCCAAGTTGAAGTATGCGTGGCTGGTCAGGTTGACCGGCGTGGGCCGATCGGTTACCGCCTCGTAACGGATCTCAAGCGCGCCTGCGAGCGTGAGCGTATATACAACCGTCACATCGAGGTTTCCAGGATAGCCCTCCTCGCCGTCCGGGCTATGGTACTTGAGCTCCAAAGCTGGCCCTTCTTCCTCCAAGGGGCGCGCCTTCCAGACGACCCGGTCGAATCCTACGATGCCGCCGTGGAGGTGGTTGTTCCCGTCGTTGGCGGCCAGCTGAACCGTGCGACCGTCGAGAACGAACCGCGCATTGGCGATGCGGTTTGCATAGCGGCCGATCAGTGCGCCGAAATAGGGTTTGTTCTGTGCGAAGCCCAGCGCGTCTTGAAAGCCCAGCAAGATATCGCGCCGGTGTCCATACCGATCCGGCGCGAACAAGGAAACGATGATCCCGCCGAAGTTGGTGATTCTGGCCTCGACTCCGCGGCCGTTGTCGAGGATGAACAGGTCGATCGAAGTTCCGTCCGGCGCAGTGCCGAACGGCTTGTTCTCAAGATGTGGCATGGGTATCGAGTCGGCTCATATGGACCGCAGGGAGGCCAGCGAATTCGCTCCTGCTGCTCGCACGCCGACGGGTGCGCTCTGTAGAGCACACCCGTTGCGCAAGTGCCTGTTGGGCTAATCGACCAAGAACTTGTGGATGGTCGAGGACCGGAACGTCTGGCCCGGCTTCAGCTCGGTCGACGGGAAGTTGGGATGGTTCGGCGAGTCCGGGAAATGCTGCGTCTCGAAGGTGATCGCTGCGCCCTGCCGGTAGGCACGACCGCTGGGGCCGTAGAGCGACCCATCCAGGAAGTTGCCCGTATACACCTGGATGCCGGGCTCCGTAGTCCATGTCTCCATGATGCGCCCGGATTGCGGATCATACAAACGGGCTCCCAGCATCATCGACTTGTCGCTGGCTGACCGCCGGTTGAGTACGAGGTTGTGGTCGATGCCTTTGCCGATGACCACCTGCGGATCGTTGGAGTGGATAGCAGGGCCAAGGACCTTCGGCACGGTAAAGTCGAACGCCGTTCCTGCCACCGGGGCGAGAGTGCCGGTCGGGATGAGCGTGCTGTCCACCGGCGTGAATTTGTCGGCGGCCATCCAGAGCACCTCGTCGTAGATCGGCCCCGACCCTTCACCGGCTAAGTTGAAGTAGCTGTGGTTGGTGGGGTTGAAGACGGTCGGCTTGTCCGTGGTGGCGGTGTAGTCGATCTTCAGCTCATTGTTGTCGGTGAGCGTGTAGACCACCTTCATGTTGAGTGTACCCGGATACCCCTCCTCCATGTCCGGGCTGGTGTAGGTGAGCGACACGCCTACGCCGCTCATGTCCCTCACTTCGGTGGCGGCCCAGACCTTCTTGTCGAACCCCACGTTGCCGCCGTGCAGCGAGTTCGGACCGTTGTTAGCCGCCAGTGTGTATTCCTGGCCCTCGAGCGTGAACTTGCCCTTGGCGATGCGGTTCCCGTACCGGCCGATGATGCAGCCGAAATAAGGACTGCGGGTCTCGTAGCTATTCAGGTCGGAGAACCCGAGAACCACGTTGGCCATGTTGCCGTTTCGATCCGGCACCTTGATCGAGGTCACGGTGCCCCCATAGGTAATGATCTTCACTTCCATGCCGCTGGCGTTGGTCAGCGTATATTCATCGACTGCTGCGCCGGCTGCAGTCGTGCCGTAGGGCCTCTTGTGGATGTTTCCCGCGGCCCAGGCCGTGTTGGCCCACGGCAGAACGAACCCAGCCGTTAGAAAAATCAAAGTCTTCACTGCACCGGAATGCGCTAATCGCCTCATGACTTTCTCCTCCGTGTAACATGCGGAACGCAAAACCGAAGAGGCATGCGGCCTCGCTCAGCCCGCACCTCTCGCCCTGGCAGTGCGAACAGGTGACGGCAGCGAGCTACTCCTACGACGGGGATGAACTTTCATGGTCAAGTCGATGTGCGCAACGCTTTGCCCCCTTTATTCTTCGTCTTCGTTCGTCTCGATCCCCAACTCGCTTTCGCAGCCACAATTCGCCAAGCCGACTCGAGTCTAGGGCGAGCCCCCACCAGCACATTGACGCATGTCAAAGGCGCTACGGAAAACCTCACGCGGGGCACCCGCGAGCCGCAGCTGCAGATGTGGTAGCCGCTAGAGCCTGTGTGCTTTATCGTGGCGCCTATGAGGCGCGAGGTTGGTCTAGCCCGCCCGGCCAGCCAGCCTGCAAGTGCGGCTTTTTTCGCAGGAGCAGACATGGATCCACAACCGCTCTTCTCTCAGCTCGCCCCGCTTTACGCGGCGCTCGAAGCGCTGTCCGATCCGTTGCTGCGGATCGCTGTTGGGGCGTTTCTGATCCCGCATGGAACCATGAAGCTCGCAGGCTGGTTCGGCGCCGACTTGGCCGGCGAGCACGATGTGTTCAACCAGGCCGGCTTGCGGCCGACCGGCGTCTGGATCAGCGTCATCGGTCTGATTCAGTTCGCCGGTGGCATCCTCCTGGTTCTGGGAATGTTCACCCGCCCGGTGGCGCTCGCGGAGACCGTGACGCTGATTGGAACGGCCGTCTACTGGACGCGCCGAGGCGGCTGGTTCTGGCACCGCGGCGGCATGGAATACTCGTTATTCTGGGCCCTGGCTGCATTCGTCGTCTTCTGCCACGGGAGCGGGCGGTTCTCGATCGACGCGTTGCTCGGCTGGCAACTCTGATCGCGCCCGGCCAGCGCGGATGGTCGCTCGTACGCTACGGGCGCTTGTGGTGATTCGGCAGCCTGCAGGCCCAGGTCAGAGCGGGCGTGCTGACGGGAGTGTCCGTTACGTTGACGGTCAAGCTGCTCGGCAGCGTGGCGATCGCTCCCACCTGAAGCACGGGGCCAGAGGTGGAGCGAACGATGGCCGCGGGCACGATGCCAAACTGGCCCGGCGTCTCGAAGTAGAGCAGTCTCGGCGTCACGAACCGCATGCTCTCGACGGGGTCCTGCACACCCAGGGGAGCCTGTCCGAGAACGCCCCAACCGCGACGGTCCTTCGGTGAGAGAAACGTCAGCGCCGGGCCCGTGCCGGTGTTTTGAACCACCGCTACGCCCCCGTCGCGGAGGCGCCACGCGATCGCCCGGTTGAAGACGGTCTGGCCGGTTGTGCTCGAGAGCACGACGATCTGCACGATCCCCTTGGTGGCGTCGGTCACCGTCGGGAAAAACCCCAAGGTCTGGTCCGCAAGCTGCACCGGAAGGAAGTCGCCGGGATCCACGCGCGACTCGGTCCAGTTCCCGGTGGGCAGCGTCACGCGCAGCGTGATCCCCGCCGTGATCGACACGACCTCGACCTCTAATCCCGGGATCCCTTGAACCGGGGCCGACCCGCCGACGGGAAGCGTGAGCGAGTCTTGCTGCGGCGCGCCCGTAAACCCGTTGTCGCTGTAGACAGCCTTGCCGTCGACGACGATGTCATTGCCCTGAATGCAGGCCACGTCGTCCTCACGCGGTGCGATTACGCACGCCACACCCACGGACGAGTCCGCGGCTGCGCGCAGCCGCGAGGAAAGGTCCTTCGGCACTTTGTAGAACTCGAAGCGGTCGCTGCTGGGCGAGACGTGAAAGTCGAGCCGCACGATGTCACGCGTGGCCCAGGCAACGCCCACGAAAGTTCCTCCGGTCGCATTGCTCGCGTCTCGCGCCTCGCGGGACCTGTGGTGCTGACCGAGCTTGTCGGCGCGATAGGAGTTGCTCGCGCCTTTGCGGTCGGCGACGGTGAAGGTGCTCGGCGCGGCATCCGGGATGAACGCGACCATGCCGCCGTCCGGGGCGAGCGAGGCCGAGTGCTTGGGCAGGCCGTCGCTGGTGAACCGCGCCAGGGAAGCGCCGTCGCCATCGACGAGGTAGAGATCGTTGCCGACCTGGACCAGGGCTTCGCACACTGGGCTGCCCATCGCAGGCGTCTCCGCCGGCGCCGTGGAAGCCGTACCGCCAATCGCCCCAACCAGAAGAAAGGCCTTGAGAGTCGTGGTGTTCATGGGCATGCAGTCGGTTAGTAGCTCTCGAACTCGACGCCGAGCGTGCGCCGGCCGGCCGCGATGCAGTCGGCGCGGCGCGTGCCGAAGTACTCGTCGATGTGATATCCGATGATCGCGCCGCCGGTGTCCTGGGCAATTCGCGTGCCCACCGAATCGATCGAGATCGTGCTTCGATACGGAATTACCGAGCGGTCTACCGCAACGGTCGTCCCATCCACGGCACACACCCCGGTTGCCGTCAGCGGGCAACTCTGCAAGCTGTACCTGCCGCCGCCGTCGTAGTGGATGGTGGAGCCATCGAGGGCGATTCCGGAGCCCTGGACCGCCACGTCATTGATGAAGCCCCGATGGTACCGATTCGCTGCCGGCAAGCCTCTGACGGGTCCGATCAGCGGGGTGGAAACGAAGTCGGCTTCGAGGGACACCACGTAGCAGGTCACCAAGAAGCTGCTCTCGTATCTCGCCGGGAGCCAAGTGATCGTCCCGGGCGACGCGGTTTGAATATCGGGCGTCGCCGAGGTGATCGTGGACGTTCCTGGTTGCGCCCGCGTCTCCACGAATGCCGTCGTGGTACCGGACGAATCGGTCGGGTTCGAAGGGCCCGTGATCGTGTCGTCGGTGCCGCGGCTCGACTGGAGCGCGACCGCCACTCCCGCGGCGGGCTGTCCATCCATGGTCACCGTCAAGGTCAAATTCGAATGGGTCAAGACTCTGCCGGACTGGACTCGGCTCGCGGTCGGAATTTTCGGCGCGTCCGTCGCGATCCCGACTTGGGTGACACTGGTCCGCGTCCACGTGTCCACTCCGGAGGTCCCGTCCGCGTTGACAAAGGTCCCGGTTGCCGTGCTGCAGCCCTGGAATGTCAAGGTCTCGGTAAAGGGGATGCACTCCGGGCCCCCACTCCAGCTCGCGTTGACGTCGAAGCCGGTCGTTCCTTGCAGGGTAATCGTCAACGCATGCGCCGAGTTGCAGTATGGGAGTTTGATGCTGCCGCTGAGATCCGCCAGGATAGTGATCGCGCCGCCATAAGCGTCGACCCAGTTGCCGGGCACCGTACACGCCGGCGGGGGCGCCTGCATCGGTTGCAGCACGACCGAGGGCGGAACCGGCGTGGTGAGCGTCTGCAGCCGAACGGTCGAAGAGGGAGACGTCCCTGCCGCGCAGCCAGCCTTCCCCGGCGCACAAGACTGCGCGTACGCGGCGCCGGCACTGCACACGAGGCCGACACTCGCCAGTGTGAACAGCACATGCAGAGGCTTGCGCATTGAGGGCTCCCTAGACCGTGATGCACGGAAGATCGCGAAACCGCCAAGGCCACCAGCCGCGGTTTATTCTGATTGTTGCTGTCGCGGACTGGATCGATGCCCGTCCGATATGGTACGACCCGGCGCCGTGTGCCTATCATGACAGCGCAATAGTCTTATAAAGCATACCCCGTTCGCGGGACAATGCAAGCCCGCCATGAGGCGCCGTGCCGTGAAGGCGGCCCGGTTGCGGACCAGCTCGGCAATGGCCGCACGCACACGGAGCGGCGGACGCGGGTCGCGCTGGGCGAGCCCGTGCATACGCTCAGGTGCCTGCAAGATCGCGCCCGCGCATTCGGGGCGCTGCCGCTACGCATTCGAGCGCGATGACGCAGCCGGCGAAATACGCAGCTCAGCGCGGGCCCACGCGCGACGCGGGAGGCTGGGGCTAAAATCCTCTATACGCGCGCCGGCAAGACCGCACGGTGCCGGCGCACGCCCACAGAAGGATCGCGCCATGATGACACCCGCAAGCGTCTCCAACGATCGGAAGCAGTTCTACTCCGAGCTCGACGCGCTGAGAGCCGGCTTCGACGCGATGGCGCCCGAGCTGGAAGCGACCGTGCGCGATCCAGCGCTGGGCGTGGAGGGCTATATCGTCGTCTGGAACACGGGCATCAGCGTCGGCGGTCCCTTGGAGCGTTGCGGCAAGGGCGGAACACGCATCACTGCCAGCGTCTCGCTGGAGGAAGTGAAGATGCTCGCTCGGACCATGGCGCTCAAGAACGCCGCAGCCGGCCTTCCGTTGGGCGGCGCCAAATCCGGGCTCAGGCTCGATCCGTCTGCGCCCGGATTCGAGCGGCAGTACCGCCGCTTCGTGCGCCTGTGCGCGCCCCTGCTGGTAGAGAACGGCGGCCCGTTCGGCGGGTTCGGTTACGATCTCGGCGCGCGTCCGGAGCATGCGCTGTGGGCGTGCGACGAACTCCAGTCGACGCGCTGCTTTACCGGAAAGCCGCTCGGCATGGGCGGTACCGATTACGATCGCGAGGGCATCGCCGGGCTGGGCGTGGCCGTCGCAGGGAGCACCATGATGGAAGCCCAGGGCGCAAGTCCGGCGCACGCAGGCTTCGCCGTTCAGGGCATGGGCGCCCTGGGTGCGGCGGTGCTGCGCTACTTCAGCGAAACCGGGGCTTGCTTGGCGGCACTGGGCGATCCCAGATACGGCGGGACATGGACCTTCGATCGACCGCTGTCGGCTGCTCTGCATCAAGCGCTCGTACAGCAGGATGCGCAGGCGGCGAGCTCGCTTCTGGCCAAAGAAGCAACGCTCATCTCCGGCAACGCCGAGGAGGTCCTCTACCGAAAAGTCGACATCCTGTTTCCCTGTGCCGTGCAGAACGTGATCACCGAGGAGAATGTGGCGCGAGTACAGGCCACGCATGTCTGCGAGGGCGCGAACGGTCCGATCACCGAGGCTGCGCGCACCGAGCTCACCCGTCGTGGCGTTCCCCTGGTCCCCGATTTCATCGCCAACTCCGGGGGGATCATCGCCGCCTTCGTCGAGTTGACGTCCACCGCGTCCGACAAGGTCGACGAGGCGAAGGCGCTGACGCGCCAGAAGATCGCCGCGAACGTACGTGAGATGTTCGAAATCGCGCGGCGCTGCCAGGCGCAACCCCAGCATGTAGCGCTGTACATGGCGCTTACCCGAATCAACGCCAACTGGGCGCAGACTTAGGCAAGCCTCATCCGAGCGGACGTCCAGATCGTTCGGCAGCGTTCATGCGGCGACACGCGACGCAGGCCTCGCGTTCACGCCCGCAGCGACTGCAGCCCTCTCCAGTCGAATGTGAGGCCATGGCCTGGCCGGTCCGGTGCGACGGCGAACCCATCCGCGTTGAGCTGCACGCTGCCGGAGAGGTACTGGTCCAGCCCGAAGCCGTGCATCTCCAGAAACGAGCGGTTCGGCACCGCGGCCAGAAGGTGCACGGTGACGTCGTGAGCGCCGTGGGAGGTGACCGGCAGATTGAACGCCTCGGCGAGGTGCGCCACTTTCATCCATGCGGTCACGCCGCCGCAGTTGGTGACGTCGGGCTCGGGGAAACTCACCGCGCCGGCACGCATGTACGCGCTGAACTCGTGCAGAGAATGCAGGTTCTCACCGGCCGCGATCGGAACGCCGCCCTCGCGCACGATGCGCGCGTGCCCGTGGACGTCGTCCGGGATCGTGGGCTCCTCCAGCCAGTAGACGTCCAGCTCGCGCAGCGCCCGTGCGCCACGGATGGCCTCGTCGACGCCCCAGCGCATATTGGCATCGACCAGCAGCGGGAAGTCGGCTCCCAGCCGCTCGCGCATGGCGCGCACCCGTGCCACATCCTCGCTCAATTTCGGCCGGCCGACTTTCATCTTGATGGCACGGAAGCCTCTGCCGACATTGGCATCGGTCTGCGCGAGCAGCCGCTCGAGCGGGAACTGCAGGTCGATGCCGCCCGCATAACAGGGCACCAGCGGATCATGGCCGCCCAGCAGCCGCCACAGCGGCACGCCGTGCTTGCGCGCCTTCAAGTCCCATAGCGCTATGTCCACGGCGGAGAGGGCGAAGGCCGCTGCCCCGCCGCGCCCGCCGTAGTGCAGCGCCCACCACATCCGCTGCCAAAGCCACTCGATGCGATCGGCCTCCTGCCCGGTGAGCAGCGGCGCGAGGTCGCGCTGCAGGATGTTCTGGATCGCGCCGCCATTGGCGCCCACGGTATAGGTGTAGCCGCTGCCTTCCGCGCCCTCCTCGTCGCGCAGGCGCACCGTCGCGAGCTCGAAGTGCGTCATCGTGCCGTGCGTGCTGTCGGACAGGGCGACGGGAAGCGGAATGCGATACAGGGCGGGTTCGAGGACCTTGAGCTTGGCTCCCATGGCATGCAATCGCTGATCGGTGGTCGATGGCCGGTAGAATACCGATTCGGGACGAATGGCGCGCAGGGAGCGCGTCCGCCCGACGATGAGACCGGGCGTCCCCGGCATGTTTCTGCGTAGGCGAAGGGAAGCGCAGCCCTAAGGCCCCCGGCGAACGCGATGCGATTACGAGTCGACGACAAGACGGTCTACGCTTACACCGGCACCAAGCCCTTGGTCGCCGCGCAGCGCACGGTGATGTTCGTCCATGGCGCGGCCAACGATCACAGCGTCTGGACGCTGCAGAGCCGCTATTTCGCATATCACCGTTGCAACGTGCTGGCTGTGGACCTGCCCGGCCACGGCAAGTCGGCCGGCCCGGCGCTGCCCGCGGTGGAAGAGATGGCCGACTGGGCTGTCCGCGTGCTGGACGCCGCCGGGCTCGAGCGGGCGGCGCTGGTAGGCCACAGCATGGGGTCGCTCATCGCGCTGGAGGCAGCCGCCCGCCACATGCAGCGGGTAGAGAAGCTCGCGCTGATCGGCACTGCCTTCCCGATGAAAGTGTCCGACGCACTGCTGTCGACCGCGCGAGAGCAGGATCACGCGGCCGTGGAGATGATCAACGTCTGGAGCCACAGTCCCGCCGGCCAGGTCGGCGGCAACCAAGTGCCCGGGCTGTGGATCATGGGCGCCAGCATGCGCCTGCTCGAGCGCACCGCCGAGCCGCTGTACAACGACTTCGCCGCGTGCGACCGCTACGCCGGCGGGCTGGAGAGCGCGGCGAAGGTGGCCTGCCCCGTGCTCATCCTCAGCGGCAGCCGGGACTTGATGACTCCGCCGCGAGCGGCTCAGTCCATCGCCGGCCGATTCGCACAGGCGAAGAGCCTCACGCTGGAGGGCGGCGGACACGACCTCATGGCCGAGCAGCCCGGCGCCGTGCTCGATGCGCTGATCGCGTTCCTCTGATCCTCGCGCAGGCGCGCAGGTCGCGTACGCCGCAGCGTCCCGACAGTCGGGCTCGGCGGGTCAAGGGATAAAGTTCGTCACCTTCTCCGCTTGCTCGAGCAGCTTCTCGGCGCTGCTCACTTCGAACTTGCCGGGCTCTTCGACGTTCAGGGTCTTCACCACGCCGTCCACAACCAGCATGGAGTAACGCTGGGAGCGCACGCCCAGCCCTCTCGCCATCAGGTCCATCTCCAACCCGAGTGCCTTGGTGTAGAGTCCGCTGCCGTCGGCCATCATCCGCACCTTGCCTTTGGCCCCCTGCTCCTTGCCCCAGGCGCCCATCACGAACGCGTCGTTGACCGACAGGCACCAGATCTCGTCCACCCCTCTGCTCCTGATCTTGTCGGCGAGGCCGAGAAACCCGGGCAGGTGCTTGGCCGAGCAGGTCGGCGTAAACGCGCCGGGCAAGCCGAAGATGGCGACGCGCTTTCCTTTGGTGAGCTCCTCCACCTTGAACGCATTGGGACCGACGGTGCAGCCGGGCGTCTCCTCATCGATGAATTCCCAGACCGTACCCGCGGGCAGCTTGTCTCCGATCTTGATGGCCATCACGCTCTCCTTTTCGTCAGGGTGAAGACCAGGCATTGTAGCGCCGGCCTATAATTCGGGCCTCGCGAAACCCGCCGCACCCATGAGCCAGACCCCGATCCAGGACGACGATCAGAGCGAAGACGATGCCGGCGCGCCGCCCATCCCCGCCGGTGCGAAGAACTACATCACGCCGCGGGGCTACGCGCTTCTCAAAGAGGAGGCGCTGCAACTCCTGAACCGCGAGCGCCCAGAGCTCGTGAAGGTGATCGCGTGGGCCGCCGCGAACGGCGATCGCTCGGAGAACGCGGACTACATCTACGGCAAGCGGCGGCTGCGCGAGATCGACCGGCGCATCCGTTTCCTCACCAAGCGCCTGGATGCGGCTGAAGTGATCGATCCGGCGGCGCGAGAGGAGACCGACCAGGTGTTCTTCGGCGCCACCGTGACCTTGCTCGACGCGGACGGCAACCACAGCGTCTTCAGCATCGTCGGCATCGACGAAGCGGACGTCTCAAGTGGCCGCATCAGCTGGGTGTCCCCGCTGGCCCGCGCGCTGCTCAAGCACCGCGAAGGAGATCAAATCACCTTCCAGGCCCCCGGCGGCAACCAGATGCTGGAGATCGTGAAGGTGGAGTACAGGGAACTGCCGTGACTCGTGACTCGTGATTCGTGACCCGTGACTCGAAACGTGCGCCTGATGGGCACCCGTGTCTTGACGCGCAAGCCATGTGGGTGCGCAGCGAGACCAGTTCACGATTCACTGTTCACCAATCACGAATCACGAGTCACGAGTCACGAATCACGAATCACGAGTCACGGCCTCACTGGCACCCGATCATCCCGTCCAGCTCGAAGTACTTCGTTCCGGCCGGGCAATCGATCTTCGCGGCGCCGGGCTGGAGCCGGCACTTGAACTTGTTGCCCGCCTGAGAGCCGGGCACCAGCGCCCACCCCTGCGGACAAGGTGGAGCGGCGGGGAGCGCTTCCTTCGCCGGCTCCGGTGCAGGTTCGCCGATCACGACCAGGGACACGCGGCGCTCGCCCTCACACGCTCGCCCTGTTCCACGAGCGGCCCCGCGCGCAACCACCGTATACGTCCCAGGCTTGCTGTAGACATGCTTCACCAGCGCCTTGCGTACCCCGCCGTCCATGAAGGTGTGGATCGCCTCCGGCGCCCCATCGCCGAAATCCAGAGCCAGCTCGCAGCCGAGGATCCGCGTCACGCCGTGATCCCGGATGCCGACCTCGAGCTCGACCTCGGGCGACACGTTGCCGGCCACGTGCGCCGGGTTGGGCTTGACGTTGAGCGAATCCACCGCCACGGCCGCGGCCGCCGGCAGGGCAGATGCCAGAAGCAGGTTGCCGGCGATCAGCGCCGACGCGGTCGAACGCGGCATGGTGGACTCCTTCTGGTGGCTGCCCCTGGCTCTACTCGGATGACGCAGCGGTGCGCAGAGCGGCCTTCCTGCGATCGGGCCGCTCGACGCGCATTCGGCATGCGCACGCCCTGCTCCGGCTCGTGGCGTGCGAGCAACCCGCGCGTCGATCACGGACTGTAGGAGCGACTACCGCCAAGGATCATACAGCAGGCGCCGAGCACCGATACTGCGTGCTTACTCGCCTGCGGGGGCCGCGTCCCCAATCACAGCGCAGCGGGACCAGGCTTGCAGCGGCATGGGCGGTCCGATGCTAAGCTGCGCGGCGACCTGGCCAGGCGACGTCTTCCTCGGCGCCAAGGGCCACCCTGTCGAAGACCGCGCCACATGACTGCATCCCCGCCGGCGGACCCGGCTCGCGTCATCGCTTTCTACGACGCACACCCGATCAATGAAGAGCAGATCCTGCACACGCTGCAGAGCCGAGGCGTCCCGCTCGCTGGCCTTACCGAAGATCTGCTCAAGGACCACGACCAGGACCACTTCGGTGGGACGGAAGCCAACGACATCCTCGCCGCCAAGGCCGGCATCACCCGCGACGATCTCGTGCTCGATGTATGCAGCGGCATGGGCGGGCCCGCGCGCTACCTCGCGCACCGGATCGGGTGCCGCGTGGTGGGGTTGGATTTCACGCGCAGCCGCTACCTGGGGGCGCAACGGCTGACCCAACTCGTCAAGTTGGAGCATCTGGTGCGATTCGAATACGGCAATGCGCTCGACATGCCCTTCGAGGACGCGAGCTTCGATGTTGCCATCGGGCAGGAGGCCTGGTGTCACGTGCCCGACAAACCCCGGCTCATCGCCGAATGTGTGCGTGTCGTGAAGCCCGGCGGGGCGATCGCCTTCACCGACATCCTGCGCCGACCCGAGCTTTCGCAGGCGCAGATGCAGCGGCTGGAGCGCGAGATGACCTTCCCCACGCTCGCGACGCGCGACGAATATGCCGGCCTGCTCAGGGAGCACGGCTGTACCGTGACGAGTGACGATCTGAGCTCGGACTGGGCACGCATCCTGGTCCAGCGCCTCGCCATGTATCGCGGGCTCGAGGACGAGACGACGCGCAAGTTCGGCGCGGACCACTTCCGCCGCTGGGACGAGACGTACGCGTTTTTTGTCGGCTTGTTCTCGGATGGCAAGCTCGGGGGCGGTCGGTTCGTGGCGCGCCGGGACTCAGGCTGACGCTCTGCATGCGACGTGTGACGTCTAGCCGAGACGTGCGTGCTATCCCCCGAGCACTGAAGCCGTCCTCGAGGTGCTTCAGTGGCGCCGGAGGCCGGCGAAATGCCTAAATTTTGAGCGGGATCGGCCGATGCCTAGAAGAGGCCCCTATCTCGGGGCAGCAGGCGCGAGGTCCGATGTCCACCATCCCCCTGGAACCAGCGACCCAGGCATCCGCTCCGGCGGATGCCCAGCTCACCACGGAGGACGAGGCGGCGCTCACCGCGTTGTTCGCCGATTGGGACAAGCTCGCGGCGCAGAAGGACATCGTGCCGCCCATGTCCCCGCTCACCTCGCAGTTGCTGTCGCTGGACTTGAACGACCCCCAAGCGACGCTGCTGCTGACCAAGATCATCGAGACCGATCCGGTGCTCACCGCGCGCATCCTCGGCCTCGCGAACTCCGCCGCGCTGGCTCGCGCTGGCAAGCCGGTGTGCGAGGTGCTTGCGGCCGTGATGCGCCTCGGCGCCGATCCGACTTTCGAGGCGGTCTTCACGCAGCTCGCGGCGCTGTGGCTGCGCGATGCCTCGCAGCTCCCGGAGCAGGGCCAGCTCCACGACCTCTGGCTGGAGTACCTGATCTCGGCATTCTGTGCGCGCGAGCTCGCCGCCGCCGTGGACGAAGTCGAGATCAAACCCTCCGTCGCGTATGCCGCCGGACTGCTTCACGACGTCGGCACGCTCGCGCTGTGCTTTGCGCAGCCCGAGCCGATGTCGCGCTTGCTCGGCAGCGCTTATGCCATCGGCACGCCGCTCTACGGGCAGTTCGTCGACGCGCATACCAACCTCGGCGCGGCTTTGTTGCAACGCTGGCGCACTCCGCAGCAGCTCGTTGCCGTCGCGTCCCGGCATCACGCCGGCTTTGCGCCCGAGGAATCGGCGCTGACCGGGATCGTGTTCCTCGCCGACCATCTGCACCAGAAGATCCTGGCCCACGAATGCGGAAGCTTTCAGCGGGCGGTCACCACGCCGCTCGGCTGCTTCGGCGGAGCGACCCACGAGACGGCCGCCGCGCTGCTCGGCTTGGGGCTGACCGACCGGCTGGATGAGATCATCGCCCGCGTTGCGAGCGAAAGCCAGCGTATCGATGCCCTGGCC
>Ga0335083_10000947_pt1 | contig 41402 bp, 51 predicted proteins | sample Lox_Sample_42_FD_206716 | JGI IMG/M metagenome (GOLD analysis project Ga0335083, IMG submission 206716) | Soil microbial communities from Loxahatchee National Wildlife Refuge, Florida, United States - Lox_Sample_4.2 | ecosystem: Environmental > Terrestrial > Soil > Wetlands | place: USA...
CGGCACATGCCAAGCGCAGGCACCCACTCTGCGGTTGCCGTAACTGAGGTTGTTCAAGTTGCGCTGAATGATGAGGGGTTGGGGGAAAAGATTCTCCTGACAATGATTGCACCAGGCGGCAGTCGTGCAATATTTGCAATACCGCCACTGATCGCTGAGCTGTTGGTGCAGCGATTGCCGGTGTTTCTTGCACGGATGGCTGCGGCGAAATCGAGGAAACAGTAGACATAAAAATGCGCTCCGGTTAAGATGTTCACCGGATCGCGCAATGGTCCCATCTTTTCGTCGGCTCGGGCGGCAACCCGGGCCGATTTCATTTTACCGTGCCTATAGTTTTTGATCCATCTTAGTGCAGGTCCCCATTTCGGTTTTGACTTGCTGCACAATTGTAGGCCCATCCGAAATTTCATAGCTACCAGTTACTCGATTGATGGCAATGATGACAATCCATTGCCGTCCTGACGCCATAGCTAGTATCGGGTCGTCCGCCTGAAGCGCATAGTGCGCATCATCGGAATAGAGCGCGTATTTTTGAGAGTCCATGATCGCGGTCTTGGAGTACATTGTAATGGTGTGTTCTGCGCTCTTGTTATCGGTGCGCTGCCCGATGCAATGTAGAAAACCTTTAGGCGGTTCCGACTGAGCATATGCTGCCGCAGTAGTTGCCCCCAACGCTATTAATAAGCTTGCTATCAGTAGAAATCTTGTAGGCACTCGTTTTAGGCCACCTTCCTAGATTTCAATTTCCGCCTTTTCTTCGATTGCGACGGCATCCCCTTAGCCATACTCTTGAGCGGTCTGGGGCGGGTGTTCAGCGCACGTTGAACTAAATCCTCAAAGCGCCGTTGCGCCTCTTGTTCGCTATATTGTTCATTGTCGCGTTCGGGGTGTCGTGCCATGGCGAAAGAACCTGATGAAGGGCCGGGCGAAATCTTATCTGAATTGCTACCCTTTGAATACGCAGAAGCTATCGGTTATGTGGTCGCGGGGTGGGCGAGGCTAGAACACGACATTGATGAGATAATCTGGTCGCTTGCCGAAATCGAAGACAAGAACGTCGGCGCTTGCCTGACAGCACAGTTCTCCACTGTTCATGCGCGCCTAAATGCCCTCATAGCCTTAGCGCGTTTAAAGGGCCATTCGGAATTTCAGATCGCAAAACTCAACAAGTTTCGCGACCACATTACGGGACTCGTCGAACGCAGAAATAGAATTGCACACGATCCCTGGCTTACCTTATGGCCTCTCAAAGGGGATATGCGCCCGATCAAATCATATCGGCTACATAAAACAGCCCGTTCAAAGCTCGATTTTGATTACAAGCCGGTCACCCTCGACGAACTTAAGAACCTACGAAAGGAGATCGAGGAAGCGTTTAGCCGTTTTCCGAGGCTTTAGCCTTCAACATCGCCCGAAATATTTCCGGCAATGCCTTCGGCATGTCATAGCCATCGAAGGACGTGAAGGCGAATGGCTCCATCGCCGCCAACCCGGCGTCGATCATCTCAGGCGTGACCTCGATTTCCCTAGGATTCGGGTCCTTTGTGGTCGTATCAGTCATGACCGCTCCAAATTGCCAGTAAAATAAGGCTTTTTCGCTGCCCTGTCGGCAATTACTACCCTTAGCGGTCTGTGGAGTCAAGTCCATAATTGGGATTATATTCCCAATTATATACTTGACAAAGCAGCCTAGGATTGCTATATTGGCGGCATAGAGGGACGCCGCCATGAAACTCACAGACCCCGTTTTTACCGATGCTGATAAGGCCCGGCGCTACGTTGAGCGCGAGCGTTGGCCCAACGGTCCTGTATGCCCCCATTGCGGCAACGTGGACCAGGACAAGATCACAGGTCTAAAGGGCAAGGCTCACCGCGCAGGCGTCTATCAGTGTGCCGAGTGCAGAGAACAATTCACGGTGACGGTGGGAACCGTCTATGAACGGTCCAAAATCCCTCTCAATAAATGGCTCGCCGCGATCTTCCTGATGAACGCAGGCAAGAAAGGCACGTCCGCACATCAAATTCATCGAATGCTAGGCGTGACCTACAAAACAGCATGGTTCATGTGCCATCGCATCCGCGAGTCTATGCGCGAGGAAGGCTTGGAGCCTCTAGGCGGTCAGGGAAAGATCGTGGAGGCCGATGAGACCTATTTCGGAAAATCCGACGCGCAGCGCGTTTCGCCTCAACGCAAAGGCCGCCCCTACCTCAAGAAGGGCGATAAGAAGCGTAATGACCGTCCCGTCGTCTCGCTGGTGGAGCGCGGCGGTCGCGTTCGCTCTTTCCACGTTGCCGTGGCCGACAAAGCAAACGTGCAAGCGATCGTCGCCGCGAACGTCGCTCGCGAAAGTCGTTTGATGACGGATGAAAGCAGACTGTATCACGGCGCCGATCAGCATTTTGCCAGCCACCAAACCGTCAAACACTCAGTTGGTGAATATGCGCGTGGCGACGTAAACACTAATTCTGCTGAAGGCTATTTCAGCGTGTTTAAACGCGGCATGAAGGGCGTCTATCAGCATTGCGCTGAGAAACACCTTCACCGCTATCTGGCAGAATTTGATTTCCGCTTCAATCACCGCGCCGCCCTCGGCTTTACCGATGGGGAACGGGCAGCCCTTGCGATCCGTAATGCGTCAGGCAAGCGGCTGACGTACCGGCCGGCTAACTGAGCCTGTATTCAAACATCGCGCCGCCCGCTTTTTGCGCTGGCGGAAGAAGCTGAAGAAGCCCGTTTTCCGGGATTTTTAGAACTTTTTTGGCTAGGCTTGTGGGGCTTAGGCGGAGTGCCAAGCATTCTGCGAAGCGTTTGTTTAAACCCCTTGTCCTGAGCGTTTGTCATGCTTGACCAAGAGCCTCTCTCGTATCCGTGGCGTGGTCGGTTTCCGTATGATCCAGCCGTTCCAAATAGACAACTTTGGGCCGTCGGGATGATCGTAGTGCAATGGTCGATGACTGAATGGTTCCTCGAAGCAGAAACGCGACGACTTATCGGCGATGACAAACAGACGCTAGAAGAGTACGAGGAAATTAGGAATTTCCAGCAGGCCCTCGCATTTTGGCGAAAACAAGTGGAACTGAAGCAAGTTGATCCGCTCCGCTCGACCTATCTTGCTCTTGTACCACGAATCCAAGAATTGAGTTCACAGCGCGATCATGTTGTTCATCGCCTGTGGGCCGGCGGCATGGAAAGCCAGTCGTGGAGCGCAGGAGGATTGGAAACGACAGACGCCGCACTTATGCCAGACCCAAGCGAGCCTGTGAAAGCTGAAGCCGCAGCGAGCCGAATACCGCCAAAATGGAAAATTACGTTTATTCGCCTTCGACGGCTGGCCGAGGAAATGGCAACCCTCAATCGCGATCTACTCATGACTACTTAGCCGCCTACGTCGCATAGCGACATAGATGCTCTCAACCAAGTCGCTGTCGGACAAGGCACCGTCAACTTTTTTGCGCTGCTTCCAATCGACATAAGCCATCAGGCCAGCCATGAGCATCGCCTCCGTGATCTCACGGCGGACTGACGATTCATCGCTGCGCAAATCTACTGACATGACGACTCGGGACAACCATCCCGCGTCGGGCGTGTCAATTGTTCGATTTGCAACCAATTAAACGCTGCCCTGTCAATCACTTATTTGCCTCGGGGCTTAGCTTTGTCAAGTATATAATTAGGATTATATTCCCAATTATATCGTTGACACACCAAGCGCGATATGCTGTAGTGGCTGCATTGGAGAGCAGCCATGACCGCGTACACAGAACCGCATTTCAACAACGAAGCCGCCGCCCGCGCCACGCTAGAGCGCATCCTGTGGCCGTCAGGCCCGGTGTGCCCGCATTGCGGCGTCATCGGTCATGCCTATCCGCAAAAGAGCCGCCCGGGCGTGTGGCGTTGCGCCGAGGCCGCGTGCCGCAAGGATTTCACCGTCACCATGAAAACGGTCATGGAGCGGTCGCATATCCCGCTGCACAAGTGGCTCTTGGGCTTTCACCTGTTCACGGCCTCCAAGAAGGGTTTCAGCGCCCATCAGCTGCACCGGACCTTGGGCATTACCTACCGCTCGGCTTGGTTCATGGCGCATCGCATCCGTGAGGCGATGGCAACGGGTGGCTTGAAGCCGCTCACCCCGCTCGGCGGCAGCGGCAAGATCGTGGAGGCCGACGAAACCTATTTCGGCCGCACCAGCGAACCCAAGCCGCTTAAGAGGCCCCGCACGACGCCCTACACCAAGAAGGGCTGGAAAGATAAAGGCGCAGCCCGCGCCATCGTGGCCTTGGTTGAGCGCGGCGGCAACGTCCGCACCTTCCATGTCGCCCATGCTGACAAAGAGACGGTCGGCGGCATCGTCGCGGCGAATATCGCGCACGAAAGCCGTCTGCACACCGACGAAAGCCGCCTCTACACCGAGATCGGTGAATTGTTCGGCACGCACGAAACGGTGAAGCACAGCGTCGGGGAGTACGTCCGCGACGATGTCCACACCAACTCAGCGGAAGGCTACTTCTCGATCTTCAAGCGCGGTATGCGCGGTGTTTATCAGCACTGCCGCGAGAAGCACCTGCACCGGTATTTGGCGGAGTATGACTTCCGTTACAATCACCGGATCGCGCTCGGCTACAACGATGGCGACCGTGCGGCGCTTGCTGTGAAGAATGCAGCGGGCAAGCGTCTCACGTACCGGCAACCTCACTAAGCCGGATTTCAAAATCAAGGCCGCGCGCTTCGCGCGCTGGCGCAAGCGCAATTTGAGGCCGTCCAAGCCTACGTTCGTGCGCTATTGGCAGTCGCGGCCACCCATCGACTCAAAATAGCGAATCGGCCCACCCTTCGGTCTGCGGGCCCCGTCTGGCCCTGCGCCGCTCGCAGACAACCCAGACGCGCTCCCCGCAGCCCACAGGCCGTGCACCCGCGAGGGCGCCGGAAAGCACCGTGGGGCCACCCGCCGCAGCAGCTGATGTGGAGGGTGGGCCGATGCACCCGTGAACGGCGGCTTATCCGTTCGACGGGACGTTCACGCAACCCTTTGGGGTCGCGCGCGCGTGGCCCGAGGGTCTCAATATGAGCCTTCGAGTCACTGTCACGATCAAACTCAAGATCACGGTCCGCCTAAAAGGGTTGGCCGCGCTATTGGCGTTTTTTTCGTGACGAGCGGGGCCGTGCTTCGGCACGGTCCCGTTTCTCTCCGGTGAGTTCGATCATCGGCTTGTGTCCGGCGATCCGCGCGCCGCGCAAAGCAGCTTCAAAACGGCGCTGCGCTTCTTTTTCGTCGTAACGATCATCGGCGGAGGGCTTGCCCATGGTAGAATACCCTACCCAACATGATGATTTTCTGATGTGGGTTGGCTTCTGTATCACAGCATGGGCGCGAACCGAAGAACGCCTGTTCAAAATTTGTGAGACCTGTCTGCAGGCTCGCAAAGATCGTGTTGCAGTCGTCTACTATCGGACGCCAACAATAGATGCCCGAATTAAGCTTATCGACGAATTAGTGCGGACGGTCCTGCCAAAGTCGCAAAAGAAGAATGGGGGCCACGACCACCCCGACCTCGTTGAATGGAATAGGCTTCGAAAAGACATGGTGGATTTGCTCGGTGCCCGCAGTCGCATTGCGCATCACCCTGTTAGGGCGCAATCGGCACGCGGACAAAATCGCGCGTTTTGGTATCTTGAAAAATCATCTTGGTTTGAAATCTACGCGAGCGACGCGGAGCGCCTCAGAACAGGCCGCGACGATGCCAAGCCACTAAAGCAAGACGATCTCGTTAGCCACTGCCACATGGTGCATGAAATTACGCGGCGCGCGGCAAAGTTTTCAAAGGACGTGCTGCCAAAGCACGTCGGATAACGTCTTCGGCCAAATTCCAAGCTTCCCCATGAGGGCAATTTTCCACATACATCGACTCGGCGCGAAGCGCCGCGACCCCCGCTTCGATCATCTCGGGCGTGATCTCGATTTCCGGTTCGGGCGCGCCAGCTGCATCGGAAGCCGCAGCGGCGGACATACTAGATTTCGGCATTGGTGTGTCAACGATATAATTGGGATTATATTCCAAGCATCCCACCCACTCACGGGGCGTTCTCATGAGACGCGAAGCGAGGGCGGGGTGGGATTCGGCGCCTGCGGGCGGGGTTTCGCGACCCCCGTCCCCCGGGCGGCGCCGGGGCACCGCTCGCGGGCACTACGACCCGCCGCGAGGAGCTCGCTGATGGGAAGAGGCTCGGCCGGCCGCCGGTGGCGGCACGCTACAGAGCCTCCCTCAGAAGCGCGGCCCGGCGTCGGAAAAATCCGTAGTCGCGCGCCGAGAGGCGCCCGCGCTGCGATCACACGCAACGCGGCACGATGCGGTTGGCCGCGCCTTTCGGCGCGCGGCTCCCCGCAGCGTTCGCGCGGAGAATGCAATCCCGGCATCGCCGCGCCGCAAAGAACAAGCGCGATGAAACTTGCTCGCTTCCCTTCTCCCCTCGCAAACGAGGGGAAAAGAGCGCGCGGCCGCCTGTCGGCCTTGCCCGCCTTGGGCAATAATCCGCAAACCGTCACGACAACGCCATAACCGGAGCGACATATGCCTGTCATTCAATGCGACATCCGCGAGGGCTGGACCGATGACCAGAAACGAAGACTGGCCGAGGGCCTCACCAGGGTGGTTGCCGAAGTGGGAAAAGTGCCGGTAAAAAGCATCCACATCGTGATTCGAGAGGGCCGCGGCCTGCATTTCATGTTCGGCGGAGAACACGTGCCCGAATTCAAGCCTGCTGGGGGCGGCTAAGCCAGCTTTGGAAGACCTGCCATGACACCGTCGATCCCGCGCATCCGCAAAACCATCGCCATCCTCGCGCTGGCGCTCGCCACCGGCGCGCTCGCCGGCTGCGAAACCGTCGATTACCCGCCCGCGCCGCAGGCCGCCGCCGTGCCGAACGGGCCGATGACCCATTCGCGCGCCGCCACCGAATGCTGGATGGCGACCGAAAAGGGCCATGCCGATATGGATCTCGACAAGCGCGCCGATGTGGTCACCAAGTGCATCGCCGACAAGATGAACGGAGCCAAAGGGTAAGCGCCTGAGCTGTGGCGCCGGCGCAGTAGCCGCCGGCTGCCCCTTGCGGCTCGCCGGGCGCCGTATCACCATCCGCCGGCTCGAACCGCCCAGGAGGCCGTCATGGCAAAAGGTCAGATGCGGGTTGCCAAGGAAAAGAAGAAACCCAAGGCCGACAAGGACAAGCCGAAACAGTTATCGGCCTACAAGCTGGCCCAGATGCAGGGCACATCCGGCAACCCCTACGGCGCCCCGCCGGGCAAGAAACCCTGAACGCCGGCGTTTCAAGCAAATCCGGACGCTAGGGTTTGCCGGCGTCCTTCGGCTGATCGCTTTCGTCCAGGGCGTCGGCGGCCTTGGCCATTTCCAGGCAGGTCAGCAATTCGACATAGCTCGGGTAGCCGCCAAGCCGCGACAGCGTCGTGCAGTGCGTCTTTTGCGACGGCGTGAATTGCGCCCATTCCTGCTCCAGCCTGCCGCGCGCGTCTGTTTCGTCGCGTTTGCAGACGTCCTCGTTGCGGCCCGGCGAAATGGCGGCGGTCGCCGCCTGATGACAGCCGGGAACGAAATCGAGTTGCGGCACTTGCGCCGCCGCCAGCACCAGATGCGAACTGGCGAGCACGATCGGTATCAGCGCGGGCATCAGCCCCTCCTCTTGCATGATCTATTGCGAGGTTTCCGCCCCCGCGCGGCCGGGATTCCGGCTGCGGCATCCTCAATGGCGCTAACTCCACATCTTTGCCCAAGTTCCAGTGGACAAATTCAATAATGCTTTAACCGGTTGGCGCCGACCATCGACCGCCGGAAAAGCCGGTACTGACCTTCGGGGGAGAGTGGCTCGATGCGGCCAAGCGTAATGGTCGGCGCCCGCTGGGCGATTGTCGCATTCATCTGCGCGCTCGCTGCCACCCCGGTGGTGGCGCAGGAAGCCGATGACGCCGCGGTCGCGGCGACGCCGGACGCCGATCAGGCTGCCGACGTGGCCGTGCCCGCGGCCTCCGAGGTTGCCGGCGAAACGCAGTCGGCGGCCGACGCGCCGCTCACAGCGGACGAAACCACTGCGCTGGGAAATGCGCTTGTGTTCGATCTGGCGACGTTTGCGGAAGCAGGCTCCGCCAAGCCGCCGCTTCTATCCGGCCTCTATGAGCCCCCTGAAATCACCATCGACCACACCGGCAAAGCGGACGGCTCCGGCACGCTGACGGTGAAGCCGCCGCTCGGCAGCGATTGGGATGCGAAGCTCGGCGCCGATCTCAAGCTCACAACGCCGCCGGATGGCTACCAGCCGGGCAAGCCGTTCGCGGCCCGCGCGTCCGGCGAGGATACCGGCGCGGCTTGGGCCTCGCTCGGACTGACCGACGTTGCTTCTCTCGATGCTCGCGTCGATCCGGCCGGCGACCAAGGCAAGCTCGCCACAACTTTCAAACGCTCGATCCCGCTCGGCGGCAAATTCTCGGTGACCTTGCAGGACAGTTATTCGGTGACCGAGACGTTCGGCCTTTCCGCGCCGGCATCGTCCGATATACCGCTGATGACCGCGCCACCCTCGTCCGCGCCGCCAACACCGCAGGTTTGGGGCAACCAGAAGACGGTCAAACTCGACATCCTCTCATCCGGCACGACCCTGGGCGCCGCCCTGGTGACTGCAAGCAACGACCCGATCACCCACAGCACATTGAGCGCCGAACAGCGACTGTTCGGCCCGCTGCACGTCACCACGGCGGTGACCGATGTCGGCCAATCGGGCAGCAGCAAGCGCGTAACCGCCAGCCTCAAGCTGAATTGGTGACTGCCGCGGGAACTCGCCCGCCGCGATGCCGCCCCCGCCCCGCCCAAAGGCTGCCCCAGTTCAATGTCGCAATCGCCGCCTCGGGGGGTGTCAGCGCAGCGTTCTTGCGCCTGTGTAGGAGTGAAGCATGACGGCCAGCAGACCCGAGTGGCTTGTTGCGGACGGCAGCGTCAGCGAAGCAGCGGCTCCCGGAAAACCAGCCGCGGACCGCAATGTCGCGGAGAACCGCGGCAGCGTCGATCAGGCGGCGGCTGCCGCCTTCGAGGGCGAAATCCGTGAATTCGTCCGCCGCGACGTTGTCCTGCGCCGGCAGCGCAGCGAACCGGAAGCGGCCGCCGAACAGGCCCCGGAAAACGTGAACTCGCTGATCCGCCGTGTCGCCGGCGCCTCAATCGAGGAGATCGACCGCGTTATCCATGAGCTGCAAGGCGTGCGCGACATGCTGCGCGGCGAAGGCGAACGCGTCAGCCGCGAGTTGGCCGGATATGCGAGCCTCAATCACGCCTCGATGACCGCGATGAAGGTCATTGGCGACAGCCTCAAGCAATGGATGGACGCCCCGATCAATCACAATCGGCGTTCGGCCGGCTAACCGCTCCGTCGCCATCGCCGGCTGTCGAATTCTAACTCCCGGCGATGGCGGCCGTCAGGCTAGGACGCGATCTCGTCGACGACGATGCGTGTGTCCGGCTCGACCAGCCAAACCTTTGTCTTGCTCTTCACATAGGCGAGCGACCTGATGCCGGCGATATCGGCGACGCTTGCCGGCAGAGGATGCACTTCGTCCAGCGACTGGTTCGCGTCCAACTCGGTGGCCGGCGAGAGCCTATTCAGGTCATTTGCAGCCGGCGTCTTGTCCATCATGACCGCCTGGTAAATCCGGTGGCGCTCTTGATTGTTCAGCGGCATCGGCAGCGCCATGATCGGCACGCGGTCGAGCGTGTCGTTACGCTGCGAGAACTTCGCTGGCATGGTTTGGCCGGTTGCGCCGATCGGTCCGGACGGCTGCTGAACAAAACTCGAGCCTGTGGTTGTATTTTGCGGCGCGAGCGGCTGGTTCGAATCCGGGGTCATTTTCGCCGCGCGGGCCTGCGCCGCCGTGGGGATCGGGAGCGGCTGCGACATCGTCGGCACCTTTGGATCAAAACCGCGGTTGATTTGGCCGGTATCTGGCACGAATCCGGGATCCGCCGCCGCGACATAGTCGCCGGCAAAGGCGGCCGCTTGCCTCGATGGCATAACGAAGGCTGCCCCGGTCATGAGGGCCGCCGCAAACAAGACAAGGCGTTGACTGTTTCGCATGGTTGCCCTCCTTTTGGGCTGCCCACGACAACGGCCAAACGCACCCGCGGGTTGCATTAAATCGGTGGGCAAGTCCGTGCCCCTGCGCGCGCAAACTGTGGATAACCGGGATAGCGCAACCCGCCACCTCCGCGCGCCGACCCTGCCTATTACAGTGCCGGCGCTCGAAAGCGGCCAAGGTCGCATGCGGCCGCTGCGAGTCGAGACTGCTGCGACGGGCGACAGAAGCGGTCCCGACTTCGAGCATTCCTCCCATAAACTAAACCCCGCCACGGCGGGGTTCTTTTATCGGACGGCCGAATCGAGCTTAGTTGGCGGGGGCTTTGCGCGGCAGCGGATAGTCTTCGCTTTCGTACAGCCGTCGAATGCCATTGCCGTCGAAACGCTTCTCTTCGACCTCAAGATAGGCACCGAGCAACAATTCCGGCGGCAATTCCTCAATGGCAAAGCGAATGGCCTCGGCCGCGGTCGGAAAACGCTTGTAACCGATCGGACGGCGCGATTTGCGGCTGCGGCTGGGAAATAACTCAGACGGGGCCCGGTAATTGATCATAGACATCAGCAATAGCTCCTCACTGCATAATATGGCCCCAGAAACGCAAAAAATCCAGCACCCGCGGGCCGTGCATAGCTGCCCGCCCCCGCTAAGGTAAATTCAGCGCACAGAAAATAAGCGGTCCGGCGGCAGGCGCCGGCCGCTCAATATTGTTCACTATTATTTATGCCTGGCCGGCTTTTTAGTCGGTGAAATCTGCCACCACTTTGCTGGTGAGCGGATCGACCAGGACGACATGGTCGTTCACCATCATGTACCGACAGCGCCTGATGGCCGGCACCTCGACCGCGACTTCCCGCGGCACTTCATTAAACGCGACGTCGCCCGGCACCCGACACGATACTCGACGACCGGCGCTGCCGGCAGCGGCGCGCGCGCGACCCGGAAAGGCGGGAACCCGCTCGCGCAAATGGCAATGCGCGGCATTGTTCCGCCGTCACAGTGTGTGCGGCGGACCGTCAAGCAGCGGCAATTTCGCGGTCAGCATGGCGATGCGCCGGCCCGCCTCGGCCTCGCTCAGGTGCGGCTTGAACGCATCGAGGTCGTAAGCGTCATAGGCGAGCTGCCTGAGCCGTGCCGCTTGTTCGGCGGTCATCGGCGTGTCGCTGATCGTTTTGACTGTCTTGCGCATATCGCTTGCACAACTCGCGCAGCGGCCGCCGGTTCCGCGCCCGCGACCGGGCGCGACGGAAAATGTCCATGCTTTGAATCCGTTAGCACCTGCCGGAGTCGTTTTGCTGCAATGCGATTCGGATTGGGTCGCGACACTTTCGGCGCTTTCGAATCAATTTTCCCGTGCGGCGCGACTCCGGCTGCGATATCAGCGATGCAGACGCTGATTCGCGAGGCCCAAGGGATGATTCTCGAATCGCTGTTCGGGTTGTCGCTTGTGTTGAATGTCTCGCTCGATACCACCGCCCCGCCCGCCGATCCGGCGGCCTGGATGCAGATGTCGGTGCGCCAGAGGGATGCCGCGCTTCTACCGCTGGTGAGCCGCGCCACCGATTGCATCGTGCGGCGAGCCACTGCCGATCCACGCTACAAGACCGACATGCCGCCGGAGGCATTCAATGACCTGCTCGTCGACTCGATCACCGCTTGCGCGCGGCCGGTGCGCGCGATGATGGCTGTGCATGACCAAATGTACGGCTTGGGCTCCGGCGAGGCGTTTCTGCTCGGGCCCTATCTCGACGTGCTGCCCGCCGCGGTGGTGAGGCAGGTCAGGATCAGGACGCCGGAACGTTAGCCAGGGCGGGGCGCAGCGCGAGCGTGATCGGCAGCGTCAGCAACACGACCGCCGCGACAATAACCAGCGCCGACGGCACGCCGACCGCATCGCCGAGCAAGCCGTAGATCGCCGGCGACACCGCGCCCGCGCCAATGGTGCCGGTATAAAAAATGCCGAACGCACGCTGGCGCCTGGCCGGCGCGACCAGATCCGGCACCGAACCGTAAAGCACCGACGAGGTGCCGTTGAGCGCGATGCCGACCAACGGCAACAGCATGAGCGCGGCGGCAAGCGACAGCGGCAGCAACGCGACGATACCGAGCGCGGTCATCGCCTCGGTCAGCCAGACGGTCGCCACGGCCCCGATGCGCGCGCCAATGAACGCGCAGACCAGCTTGCCGGCAGCCCCGCCGGCGAACACCAGGGTGAGCGCCAGGCCGATGGTCGGCAGGCTCGCCCCCTTGGCGGTGAGCACGAACGGCAGAAACGTCAGAAAGGCCATGCGCGTGGCGCTGTCGATGACGCCGACCGACAACAGCAGCGGAAATCCGAACTGGCCCAAACGGGCGCCGCCGCGCGCGCTTTGTGCGGGTTTGGGCGCCGCCGCCGTTTCGGCGGCAAAGCGCGGGATCAACACGTAAATGACGATCGCCGCGAGCACCCCGAGCCCGCCCAGCAGTATCAGCGCTTCACGCCAGGGCAGCACGACGAACAGCAGCGAGGCCGCCGCCGGCACCGTCATCTTGCCGATATCGCCCGCGAAATTATAGGTGCCGAGCGCCCGCAGCGAGCGCGTACCGGCGAAGGCCTGCGCGATCAGCGCGGAAGCCAGCGGATGTTGCGTGCTGGCGCCGAGCCCGCCGACGAACAGCGCGGCGGCGAGCGCCGCGACGCCGGTCGAGAAGCCGGCGAGGCAATAGCCGAGACCGGCAAGCGCGGTCCCGAGCGCCAGCACCAGCGGCGTGCCGAACCGCTCGGCCAGAAAGCCCGCCGGTATCTGCAAGCCGGCGAGCGTACCGGAGAACACCGTTTTCATCAGCCCGAGCGCGGCAAAGCCGAGGCCGAACTCATGCTGCCAGATTGGCAGCATCACATAGATGAGATCGGTGTAGCCGTCGTGCAGCGCGTGCGCGCCGCAGGCAACGACCAACGCGCGGCGATCTTCGGCCTTGACGGGCGCATTATCGGCGGCAGCGGTCATGGCGTTTTCCTGCGCCGTTCGACGAAGGTGGTGCTCACCAGCGAAATGACAGGGTCGCCATCCTGGTTGGTGCCGGTGGAACGAAAGGTCATCAGCCCTTGCCCCGGCTTGCTGTTGGACGGGCGCATTTCGGTGACTTCGGTTTTATACTCGATGGTGTCGCCGACATAGACCGGTTTGAGCCATTTCAGTTCGCGGAAGCCGAGCGCCGGCCCGATGCCGGCGACCGGCTCGCCGCGCGCGCGCAAGGCATCGTCCAAGCGGCGGCGATAATCGACCATAAGCCGCATCCAGGCGAGCGCGGTATGCCAGCCCGACGCGCAGAGCGCGCCGAAATGCGAGCGCTCGGCCGCCGCTTCGTCGACATGGAACAGCTGCGGATCGAAGCGTGTGGCGAAAGCCTTGATGTTTTCGGCGGTAAAGGTGTAGCGCCCGACCTCGAACACGTCGCCAACCTGGATATCCTCGAAATATTTCATGACCGGTCTCCCGGCGCGCGGCGTCCGAACATCAACGTCGTCGACAACGTCGTCAGTATTGCGTCCCCATCGTCGATGACCTCGAACATGAATTTCACCAGCCCCATCTGCGGCCGGCTGGTAGAGGCTCGGGTATCGAGGACGGTCGTGCGCACGCGGATATTCGTCCCGGGCCGCAGCGGCTTGAGCCAGCGCACCTCGTCGACGCCCGGCCCGCCCATTGAGCTCGAATTCAGGACAAAGCCGTCGGCGATGATGCGCATCAGCAGGCAGCAGGTATGCCAGCCCGAAGCGCCCAGGCCGCCGAGCATGGTCGAACTCGCCGCCGCCTCGTCGAGATGCATCGGCTGCGGGTCGAATTCGGCGGCGAAGGCGACGATCTCCTCGCGCGTGACCAGCCGCGGACCGTAAACGGCGACCGCACCCGGTTGGAAATCTTCCCAGTAGAGTTTGCGGTCACCCATGCCAGTCAATACTTGTTGAGGACCGCCAGATAGGCTGGCTCTGCGGCCTTGAACGCCTCGCGAGAATTGGCGGACAGGGTGATGGTTACGATGAACTGGTTGCCGTCCTTGTCGCCGTCACTGGTGACGGCCTGCGACTCGTAACCCTGCTCGTCGAGGCTCGGCGCTTCAAACTCGTAGCGAACGAAAGCCGGCTTGTCGCCGCGCGCCAGCGAATCGAGCCTGGTGATCTTGGCGTCCTTCGCCCGCTCCTTCCAATCGGCAATGTTGTCAGGCAGAAAATCAGAAATCGGCTGCTTGTTGCGGTTGAAGCGGGCGACGGCATAGATCTTCGCTGGCGCTTTATCGAAGTCGAGCCCCTTGGGAAGCAGCATCACCGCCTTGAAATACCGCGTCGCCTCGTAGTCCTCGACCCAGCCGTCCGGAACGACGATCGAGGCACGGAAAAATGCACAGAGCTTGCCTTCGCAGTCGAGCATGAATTTCTGAATCTCGCCGCGCGCCGGCAGACCGGCGGCAAGCGCGCCGAGGACGAAAGCCGCGGCGATCCGGCGCAACAAGGCGTTGAATGACATGCAATCCTCGGCATCGATACCGGGGACATTCTATCGTGGCACGGCAACGGCCGGCAAACGGCTCAGGTTGCAAACCTGAAATGCATCACGTCGCCGTCGGCAACCACATAGTCCTTGCCTTCGAGCCGCATCTTGCCGGCCTCTTTGGCGCCGGTCTCGCCGTTGTTGGCGATGAAATCGCCGTAACCGATCGTCTCGGCGCGGATGAAGCCGCGTTCGAAATCCGAATGGATCACGCCCGCCGCCTGCGGCGCCTTGGTGCCAGCGGTGATGGTCCAGGCGCGCGTCTCTTTCGGGCCGACGGTGAAATAGGTCACCAAATGCAGCAGTGCGTAGCCGGCGTGCACCAGGCGGTCGAGCCCGGTCTCTTTCAGGCCGACGGCTTGCAGAAACTCGGCGCGCTCCGCCGAGGGCAATGTCGCGATCTCCGACTCGATCTTGGCTGATATCGCCACCGTGACGGCGCCTTCCTCCACGGCGCGCCGTTCGACCAGCTTCGAATATGCATTGCCGGTCGCGGCGGATGCCTCGTCGACATTGCAGGCATAGAGCACCGGTGCCGACGTGAGCAGGCCGAGCGAGTGGAACAGGTTTTCCTCCTCCGGCTTGCGCTCGACCAGGCGCGCCGGCTTGCCCTCGCGCAAAAGCACGAGCGAGCGGTTGATCAGGTCGAGCGTCTCTTTGGCGAGTTTTGCATCCTCGCCCGAGCCCTTGGCCTTTTTCTCCAGCGCGTCGGTGCGTTTTTCCAGGCTTTCCAGATCGGCCAGCATCAATTCGGTTTCGATGGTGTCTATATCGGCAATCGGATCGATCTTGCCTTCGACGTGGGTGACGTCGTCATCGACGAAACAGCGCACAACGTGAACGATGGCGTCGACCTCGCGGATGGTGGCGAGGAACTGGTTTCCGAGCCCTTCGCCTTTCGAGGCGCCGCGCACGAGCCCGGCGATATCGACGAAGGTGATGCGCGTCGGGATGATCTCGGCCGATTTGCCGAGTGCGGCGAGTTTGTCGAGGCGCGGATCGGGCACCGCGATCTCGCCCACGTTCGGCTCGATGGTGCAGAACGGGTAATTTGCCGCCTGCGCCGCCGCCGTCTGCGTGAGCGCATTGAAGAGCGTCGACTTGCCGACATTCGGCAGGCCGACGATGCCGCATTTGAAGCCCATGATTAGTTGTCGCTCTTGCTGTCGTCAGGGTCCGCAACGCCGAAGCCCTTGGTGGCCATGGCGAGATGCACCTTGTTCTGGAAACTCGAATCCTTGCCTTCGATCAGCAACGCCGCATTGTCGGCAACGAGGTCGCACAGGGCTTCCACCCAGGGCCGTTCGTCCTTGGCAAAATCCTGCAACACGTAACTTTCCATCAGATCCTTGTTGCCCGGATGGCCGATGCCGAGCCGTACGCGGTGGTAGTCGTTGCCGATGTGCTCGGAGATGGAGCGCAATCCGTGGTGACCGGCATTGCCGCCGCCCTTCTTCAACCGCACTTTGCCGGGCGCGAGTTCGGCTTCGTCGTGGAACACCACGACATTTCCGGCCTCAAGTTTGTAGAAATGCGCGGCTTCCGCCACCGCACGCCCCGACTCGTTCATATAAGTGCCGGGCAGCAGCAGCAGGAGCTTTTCGCCGCCAATGGTGCCTTCCACCGCGACACCCTGGAAGCGCCGCCGCCACGGCGCGATACCGTGGCGTTTGGCGACTGCTTGAACCGCCATGAATCCGATATTGTGGCGATTGCCGACATAGCGCTCGCCGGGATTGCCGAGGCCGACGAATAGCAGCATGGCGTCACCGGCATCGCCGTCTTATGCGGAACGGGCAAACGAAAGCGAGGGGGCGCGAGCGCCGCCTCACTTCTTGTCGGACTTCGCCGGCGCGGCGGCAGCGGCGGGCGCAGCCCCCGCAGCCGGAGCCGCACCGGGAGTAGCCCCTGGCGCTGCCCCTGGGGCCGCACCGGGCGCGGCACCTTCGGCGCCCGGCACCACCCCGGCTGCCGCAGCGGCAGCAGCGGCAGCGGCGGCGGCAGCGGCTGCTTCGGCGGCGGCCTTCATTTCTTCGGCGTAGCCAGACGGCGGCACGACCGTGACCAGCGTGATGTCGCCGTGCGCGACGACGCGCACATTGGGCGGCAGCGTGATCCCGCTGATATGCTTGGAATGGTTGATGTCGAGCTCGGAAATATCGACGTCGATCGATTCCGGAATGGTCTCTACCGGGCACATCACCTCGATCGTGTGGGTGACGATATTGACGGCGCCGCCGCGCTTGACGCCGGGCGACTGGTCGGCATTGAGCACCTTCACGGCGACGTTGACGCGGATGACGGCGCCTTCCGACACGCGCAGGAAATCGACGTGCAGCGGCAGGTCCTTGACGGCGTCAAGCTGGAAGTCGCGCGGGATGACGCGGTGTTTCTGGCCATCGACGTCGAGGTTGAACAGCGTGGTGAGGAAGCGGCCGGCATAGATGCGCTTGCGCAGCTCATCGTGCTCGATCAGGACCATCTGCGGGGGCTTGTTCTCGCCGTAGATCACACCCGGCACTTGACCGGAATAACGTGCTGCCCGAGCGGCCCCCTTGCCGGCTTTCGGGCGCACCGTCGCCTTCATTTCTTGCACGGTGGCCATCTTGCTGTCCTCGTCTAACCCAATGGAAAAGGCGGCATTTTCGGCCGCCCGCGCACGCGGCAAGCCTCCAGGGGTGCCGGGGGCCGCGTGACGGCCGGGGTTATAGCGGCGCGGGTCCGAAAGGGCAAGAAACGGCTGAAATCGCCTCGTCACAGGCGACCCGCCGGGTGGCGGTCCGTCGCCGCATGACTATTCGGGCGACGAGGCGTCCTTGGCGTCCTTGGCGTCCTTGGCCTTCTTGGCCGCCTTGGCGGCGGTTTTGCCCTCGAGCGCTTCGATGCGCGCCTTCAGCGTCTCGTTTTCCTCGCGCGCCAAACGGGCCATTTCCTTGACCGCCTCGAACTCCTCGCGCGGTACCACGTCGAGGTCGCGCAGAATGCGCTCGGCCTGGCTGCGGAACAGCGTGTCGAACTCCTTGCGCACCCCTTGCGCGACGCCGGCGGCATCATTCATCAGACGGGCCATCTCGTCGAAAATGCGGTTGCTGGTCTGGGTCATGGCGTGCCTCCGATTGGACTAAGAATGGCGGTCCGGTCATCCTGCTGCAAGGGGCGGCATGCTAACACTTAGCGAGCGCGCCCGAATTCGGAACCCGCAATGCCAGTATTCGTCATTCCCTATCCCGCCTTCAATCCAGTGCTGGTACAGCTCGGGCCGTTCGCCATCCGCTGGTATGCGCTTGCCTATATCGTCGGCATCCTGCTCGGCTGGGTCTATGCCCGCGCGCTAATCCGCTCCGACAAACTGTGGGGCGGTCCGGCGCCGATGACGCTGATCGACTTCGACGATTTCGTGCTCTGGGTGACGCTCGGCATCATCCTCGGCGGTCGCACATTCTATGTGCTATTTTACAATCTGCCGCACTTCGCCGCCCACCCGCTCGAGATCGTGCAATTGTGGAACGGCGGCATGTCGTTCCACGGCGGCTTCACCGGCTGCGTGGTCGCCGTGCTGGCGTTCGGACGCAGGCGCGGCATTCCGGTGCTCTCGCTCGGCGACATCACCTGCGCCGTGGCGCCGATCGGGCTGTTTCTCGGCCGCATCGCCAATTTCATCAACGGCGAATTGTGGGGCCGCCCGACCGATGTGCCCTGGGCCATGGTGTTTCCGACAGGCGGACCGGTCCCGCGCCATCCGAGCCAGCTCTATGAAGCGACGCTGGAAGGCCTGGTGCTGCTAGCGGTGCTGGCGCTGCTGATGCGCGCCGGCGCGCTGCGGCGGCCGGGGCTGATCATCGGCTGCTTTGCGGTCGGCTATTCGATCGCGCGGGTCACTTGCGAATTCTTCCGCGAGCCGGATGCGCAACTAGGCTTCCTGTGGGGCGGCCTGACGATGGGCATGTTGCTGTCGGTGCCGCTGTTCCTTGCCGGCCTCGGCTTTATTTTCTTTGCAGTGAAGCATCCGTTGCAGAGGGCGCGATGACCGACATCCTGCCACTGGAAGCCGAGATCCGCCGGCGAATCGCTGCGGCCGGGCCGATGCCGGTCAGCGAATACATGAGTCTGTGCCTGACCGATCCCGAGCACGGCTATTACACCACGCACGATCCGCTCGGCGCGCGCGGCGATTTCATCACCGCACCCGAAGTCAGCCAGATGTTCGGCGAGATGATCGGGCTGTGGATGGCCGCGGTGTGGAAGCAGATGGGCGCGCCGGAAAACCTGCGCGTCGTCGAGCTCGGCCCCGGCCGCGGCACCATGCTCGAGGATGCGCTGCGTGCATCGAGGGTACTGCCGGGATTCCGCGAAGCGGCGGTGGTCCACCTGGTCGAGATCAGCGCGGCGCTGCAACGGCAGCAGGCCGAGAGGCTCGAGCAACTTGGTGCGCCGGTCTACTGGCATAGCGCGCTCAGCGAGGTGCCGCCCGGCCCCGTTATCATCGTCGCCAACGAATTCTTCGACGCTCTGCCGGTCGAGCAGATGGAGAAAACCGAGCGCGGCTGGCACCAGCGCCTGATCGAAATCGATGCCGCCGGAAATCTCGCCTTCACCATGGCGGACGACCCGCTGCCGCAGCTGGAACGGCTGCTGCCGCCATCGTTATGCACGGAGCGCGCTGGCGCGGTCTACGAATGGCGCGCCGACACCGAGGCGATGGAAATCGGCCGGCGGCTTGCGCGCGATGGGGGCGCCGCGCTGGTGATCGACTACGGGCACATTGAAAGCGCCGCCGGCGACACCTTGCAGGCCGTCGGCCAGCACGCCTATGCCGACCCGTTGACCGCGCCCGGCCATCTCGACCTCACCGCGCATGTGGATTTCCAGGCGCTGGCCAAGACGGTCGAGGCCATGGGCGTCACCGCGTTTGGGCCGCTGTCGCAGTCGGAATTTCTGCGCCGGCTCGGTATCGAAACGCGGGCGGACTCGCTCAAGGCCAAAGGCGCCGCGGCGAACACCATCGATGCGGCCCTCGCCCGCCTGATCGGCGATGATCGGGTGAGCATGGGGACTTTGTTCAAAGCCGCCGCCTTCGCGCACCCCTCGCTCGGCGCACCGCCGGGATTCGAGAGCTAGCCCATGCTGCAAGCCGCCGCGCTGAGCGAACTCGCCCGCATCCGCCACGCCTTTTTCACCCGCAGCGGCGGCGTTTCGCAGGGCGTCTATGCCAGCCTCAACGGCGGCGTCGGATCGAACGATGCGCCCGACAAGGTGGCGGAGAACCGCGCCCGCATGGCGGTGACGCTCGGCGTAGCGCCCGATCTCCTGCTCACCGCCTACCAGATTCATTCGCCCGACGTGGTGGTCGCCGACAAGCCGTGGACGCAAGGCGAACGCCCGCGCGCCGATGCCATCGTCACGCGCACGGCAGGGCTTGCGATCGGCGTGTCGACCGCCGATTGCGGACCGTTGCTGCTGGCCGACGCCGAAGCCGGCGTCATCGGGGCCGCCCATGCCGGCTGGCGCGGCGCGCTCGGCGGAGTGATCGAAGGAACGGTCGCCGCCATGGAAAAACTCGGCGCCGGGCGCACGCGCATCGTGGCGGCACTCGGGCCCACCATCCGCCAGCCAAACTACGAGGTTGGGCCGGAATTCGTCGAACGGTTCGGCACCGCCGACGCCGGGTATTTGCGGTTTTTCGCGCCCGCAAAACGCGCCGGGCACGCCATGTTCGATCTCGGCGGCTTCATTGCCGACCGCGTGCGGTTCGCGGGCATTGCGACTTTCGAGGACCTTGGCCTGTGCAATTATGCCGAGCCCGAGCGCTTCTTTAGTTACCGCCGCATGACGCAATTGGGCGAAGCCGATTACGGTCGGCATATCAATGCGATCGCGCTGTCCGGTTGAGGATTCCGGCGCTTGGCTGGACTTACAGCCGTTCTTGTCGTTAGATTTGATCGCGGCCGAGGGACCTGAGCAGCAAAAGCAAGGCCATCGACAGGGGTGTCAATGTTGTGGAGTTCGGGGGCGCGGGCGCAGCACGCCACGGGGCGGCGCATGCCTTGGGCCGGTGCGGCGTTGATTGCCCTCGGCGCGATCGCGCTCTCCGGCTGCGCCGGCGACGATCAGCCCACCGGTCTGGCCGGACAGCCGCGTGGCGCCTCGGTCGCATTCGAATCCATCGACGGCCCGCCACCCGATCAATTCCGCCAGTTGGTGCAGGACCTCAATGACGAGGCCCAGATCCGCCGGCTGGCGGTCATGTCGCGAGAAAACACGTCCGCCTACCGCGTGCGCGGCTATCTCGCCGCCAAGGTGACGCGCAAGGAAACGACAATCTCATGGGTCTGGGACATTTTCGACAAGGACGATCGCCGTGCGCTGCGCATCACCGGCGAGGAAACCGTCAAGGGCAAGCATAAGGATGCCTGGGAGGTCGCCGACGACGCGATGCTGCACCGGATCGCCGGCAATAGCATGGATCAGCTCGCGGCATTCCTGACCTCGCCGGACGTCGCGCCGAGTACGCCCAACGTCGCCAGCGTGCCCCAGGTCGTGCTCGCCGGCTTCCACGATTTCACGCCGGAAGCCGCCGGAATCTTCCGCATATTCCGGCCCCACGCCGATCCGGCGCCGGGCGAGGCCGGCGAACCGCCCGATCTGGAAAACGCCGGTCCGGTGCCGCTGCCGCGCAGCCGGCCGCCGTCGGATGCCGTGATGTCTGCGCGGCCGGGCCTGACGAGGACCGCCGCCGCCGACTGAGGCAAGGCTTCGTTTACCCCGGGAAAAAGCTGCGGGACAACGATCCTGACTCGTATTGCGAGCCCCTGCCCGCCTTGTTATGACCACGCCGCCGCCGGCGCATGATCCCGAAAAGCGGGTAGCGGTTTTCGGGCGAGTTCATGCGCAAACAAGATGCCGTGGTACTCGAGGACTAGTCGATGTCGGGCAAGAACGGAGCGATCAAGCTCGTCGCCGGCAATTCGAATCCTGCTCTGGCGCTGGCGATTGCCGAATACCTCAAGACCCCCCTGACCAAGGCCGTGGTCAAACGCTTCGCCGACATGGAAGTGTTCGTCGAAATTCAGGAAAACGTGCGCGGCGCGGATTGTTTCGTCATCCAGTCCACCTCGTTTCCGGCCAACGACCACCTGATGGAATTGCTCATCATCATGGATGCGCTGCGCCGCTCCTCGGCGCGCCGCATTACCGCGGTGATCCCCTATTACGGCTACGCCCGGCAGGATCGCAAACCGGGGCCGCGGACGCCGATCTCGGCCAAGCTCGTCGCCAACCTGATCACGCGCGCCGGCGCCGACCGGGTGATGACGCTCGATTTGCATGCAGGGCAGATCCAGGGTTTCTTCGATATTCCGACCGACAACCTCTACGCTTCGCCGGTAATGGTGCGCGACATCCGCGAGCGCTTCCAGCTGGACAACGTCATGGTGGTGTCGCCCGACGTCGGCGGCGTGGTGCGCGCGCGCGGGCTCGCCAAGCGCATCAACGCGCCGCTTGCCATCATCGACAAGCGGCGCGAGCGCGCCGGCGAATCGGAAGTGATGAACGTGATCGGCGACGTCGGCGGCTATACCTGCGTCCTCGTCGACGACATCGTCGATTCCGGCGGCACCCTGGTCAATGCCGCCGACGCGCTGCTCGAAAACAAGGCGAAAGCGGTCTACGCCTATATCAGCCACGGCGTCCTCTCGGGCGCCGCGGTTGCACGCGTCGCCAAGTCGCGGCTGAAGGAACTGGTGATCACCGACTCGATCCAGCCGACCACGGAAGTGCTGGGCGCCGGCAATATCCGCGTGCTGTCGATCGCCACCTTGATCGGCGAGGCGATCGGGCGCACCGCGACCGAAGAGTCGGTGTCGAGCCTGTTCGACTAGGCCAAAGGTTATCCACAAAAAGATTCACTCGGGCACAGCATTGGCTGTGGAGATTCCGTTTTCCGCCGTTGCCTATCACGGGCAAATCACGGCCCATTGGGCATCGATGCTGCCTTTGGCGGGCTGAATCGAGCGGGTTATAGTCAGTTGGCCAAGTGATTCGCTTTCGCCGTCAAGGCGTCCCCCGTATCCCTGCGTCACAATCCGGTCGGCTGGCGTCGTGCGCGTCATTGCGTGCGTTTCCTTTTCGATTCGGCAAGCGGAGACGTCATGCCTCAGATTGCCTACGCGGAAGAGCCCCGGATCAATCCGCTCGACGTGGTCGAACGGCTAGCGGCGGTGAACAACTGGTCGTTCGAGCGCTCGAGCGACGACGAAATCACCATTCTGGTTACCGGCAAGTGGACCGACTACCAGGTCTCCTACACCTGGATGGGCGACATCGAGGCGCTGCATCTCGCCTGCGCCTTCGACCTCAAGGTGCCCGAGCGCCGGCGCGCCGAGGTGCAGACGTTGATTTCGCTGATCAACGAGCGGCTGTGGGTCGGCCATTTCGATCTGTGGATCACCGAGGGCATCCTGATGTTCCGCCACGCGCTGGTGCTGGCGGGCGGTGTCGCGGCGTCAGGCAAGCAGTGCGAGGCGATGCTCGGCACCGCGCTCGACGCTTGCGAGCGCTATTTCACCGCCTTCCAATTCGTGGTCTGGGCCGGCAAGGGCGCGCGCGAGGCACTTGACGCCGCCATGTTCGACACTTCGGGCGAAGCCTAGGCGAACGCGATTGCTATTCCTTCGAGCGGGATGCCGCGCAACACCGTGTGCCATTTTTCACCCGGCTTGATCGCCAGCGCGCGCGTCAGCGTGCCGGTCGAGACGATCTCGCCGGCGGCGAGCGACGGGTTGACGGGATCGCTTGCCAGCAGGCCGACCAGGTGGTGCAGCGCGAGCAGCGGGCTGTCGAGAACGTTGGCGCCCTTGCCACGGTCGGCGACGACACCGTTGCAATAAAGGTCGATCTCGAATGCCGCAAGTTCATTCCGCCATTGCGCGGCGCGCGGCTTGAATGCGTGCCGCGGCCCGATTAGCAGCGCGCCATGCATCGCGTTGCAGGCGACCGAATCTTCCGGCTTGAATTTCCAGCGCGGGTAGATCGATTGCACGATCTCATAGCCGCGCGCGACCCAGTCGATGCAGGCCATCAGCGCCGCCTCGTTCATATCGGGTGCCGGCGCGGCGCCGAGGCCGAACACGATTTCCGGCTCGATCTTCGGTTCGACAAAGTTGGCGAGTGGAACCGCGGCCGCCGGCAGCTCGGTCACCGTGCGATCGGTGATATAGCCCCAGTTCGGCGCATAGACGCCGTATTCCGGCCAGATGATGCGATTGGTAAAACCGATCTTGCGGCCGATTGCCCGCTCGCCACGTGCTTCGCGCATGGCCTGGACCGCAGCCGCCACGCCATAGGCATCCGCCGACGTCAGCCCACCCGATCGCGACGAGAACGGCGCGATCTGCCGGCCGCTGCCTATGGCCGCAAAAACCTCGGCGGCAATGGCATCGACGGTCCCGGCAACGTCCCGCTGCATGCGGTCAATCTGGAGCAGCATACGGCCCTTGGCAACGCCACCGCCGCCGTGGCTATCATGGCGCCATGAAAAGCCCTGCGAAACCCGCCCTGCCGTTGCGTACGTTCCCCGGCCTCCTGCTGCTGGTCGGGGCCGGAAAGATGGGCTCGGCCATGCTCGACGGCTGGCTCGCGCGCGGACTCAACCCGAAAAAGCTCGTGGTGATCGAGCCGCAACCGGCCAAGGCGACCAAGGCACTCGTACGGCGGGGGCTCAAACTCAATCCGAAAGGCAAGACCGCCGAAGCCGCGGCCATCGTGATTGCGGTGAAACCACAGACAGCGCCATCGGCGGTGCCGCAGGCCGCCGCCTATGCCGGCAAGACCACGCTGGTGCTCTCGATCATGGCCGGCCGCACGCTTGCATTCCTGGAACAAACGCTGCCCGGCACAGCCATCGTGCGCGCCATGCCGAACACGCCGGCCGCGATCGGCCGCGGCATCAGCGTCGCCGTCGCCAATGCGAAAGTTTCGGCGCGCCAGCACCGGCTCGCCGCCGATCTGCTCGCCGCCATCGGCAAGGTGGAATGGGTCACCGACGAGACGCTGATGGATGCGGTAACCGCGACCTCCGGCTCCGGCCCGGCCTATGTATTCTTGCTGGCGGAGGCGATGACCAAGGCCGGCATCGCGGCCGGGCTGCCCCCCGAACTCGCTGCGCGGCTCGCGCGCGAGACCGTCGCCGGTTCCGGCGAATTGCTGCGACGCTCCGGACTTGATGCCGCCATGCTGAGGCAGAACGTCACCTCCCCCGGCGGCACCACCGCCGCCGCGCTCGAAGTTTTGATGGGCCGGGGCGGCTTCGACGCCCTTCTGACCGAAGCCATCGCCGCCGCCACAAGACGCGGGCGCGAGTTGGCGGGCTAGGCCCTGCCCTAGAACCGGCGCCTTTGCCGCCCTAGATTAAAGGCACACCATCGAATGGAGGCCGCCATGGCCCGCAAAGGCAAACGTCAACGCAAAGCCTCGAGCGCGCCGCCGCCGCGCGGCGCATCCGACCGCGACAAGGCGGCCGACGCATTGATGGCGCTGCTCGCCGAGCACGCCTTCGACGAGATCGGCCTGGCCGAAGTCGCCGGCCGCGCCGGCCTCAAGCTTTCGGCGCTGCGTGCCGAATTCGGCTCGACGCTCGCCATTCTCGCCGCCCATATCAAGGACATCGACCGCGCAGTGCTCGCCGGCGGCAACGGCGACATGGCGGAGGAGCCGCCGCGCGAGCGGCTGTTCGACGTCTTGATGCGCCGCCTTGAGGCGCTGGCGCCGTACAAGGACGCCGTGCGCTCGCTGATGAAATCGGCGCGGCGCAACCCCGGCTTGGCGCTGGCGCTCAACGCCATGGCGGTGCGCTCGCAGAAATGGATGCTGGAAGCCGCCGGCATTTCCGCGAACGGTCCGCGCGGAGCATTGCGCGCGCAGGGTTCCGCGTTGATGTTCGCGCGCGTGCTCGGCACCTGGTTCGAGGACGACGAGGAGAGCCTCGACCGCACCATGGCCGCGCTCGGCCGCGGTCTCAACAGCGCCGAGCGCTGGGACGGATTCGTCGGCGATTTGTGCGCGCTGCCGAAATGCCTCAGCCGCCTGCCGCGCCGGCGCCGGCATCGCGGCGATGAAGAAGCCGAAGCGGCCTAGACCGGTACTTTTACCGTCGCCCTTAATCCGCCGAGCGGAGAATCGCCCAGCGTGATGTCGCCGCCGTGGGAGCGCGCGATGTCGCGCGCGATGGCCAGGCCGAGGCCGGTGCCGCCCTCGTCCTGATTGCGCGCGTCGTCGAGCCGCATGAACGGCTTGAACACTTCCTCGCGCATGTCGGGCGGAATGCCCGGCCCGTCGTCGTCCACCGTGATGGTGAGATAGCGATGATCGCGGTGGCCGGTGATGGCGATTGAAGGCGCGAAGCGCGCCGCATTCGATGTCAGATTGCCGAGGCAGCGCTTGAACGCCGCCGGCCGCACGGTGACGATCGGCGGCCCGTAGAATACGACGCTGGCGCGGTGGCCGTTGCGTTCCGCGTCGTCCTTGAGTTCGTCGAGGAAGGCCGCCATGTCGGTCGGCGCCGCGCCCTCGCCGAGATCGCCGCGGGCGAAGGCGAGATAGGCCTCCAGCATGCGCGCCATCTCGTCGACGTCGCGCTTCATCGCCTCCACTTCCGGCGTTTTTTTCTTGATCAGCGCCAGTTCCAGCTTGAAGCGCGTGAGCACCGTGCGCAGGTCGTGACTGACGCCGGCCAGCATCGCGGTGCGCTGCTCGATTGCGCGCTCGACGCGGGTCTTCATCTCGACGAAAGCCTGTGCCGCTCGCCGCACTTCCCGCGCGCCGCGCGGACGGAAGTTCGGCACTTCGCGGCCCTTGCCGAAACTTTCCGCGGCGTCCGCCAGCCGCAGGATCGGCTTGATCTGGTTGCGCAGAAAGATGACGGCAACGCCGATCAGCACCAGCGAGGTGCCGACCATCCAGAGCAGAAAGATTTCCGAATTCGACGCATAGGCCGCGTTGCGACGCGCGAACACCCGCATCACCGTGTTGTCGAGCTGCACGCGGATTTCGACCAGCGCCGACTTGCCGACCGTGTCGATCCAGTAGGGGCGGCCGATCTGCTTGCGCAATTCATCGGACAACGTGGAATCGAGCAGCGAGAAGAACGGCTTCGGCCCCGGCGGCGGCATGTCGCTCGAGGGTAGGAAATCGACCACGAGGCCGAGCCGGTCCTGCGCGATGCGGCGGATTTGCGCCTTGTCGGCGTCCTGCGGATAGCCCTGGTAGACGTCGATCAGCGCGGCGATGTCGGACACGACGCCGGCCGACAGCCGCTGCGTGACCACGTTCCAGTGCCGCTCCATGAAAACGAAAGCGACCACCGATTGCAGGATCACCATCGGCAGAATGATGATGAGCAATGCACGCGCATAGAGCCCCTTCGGCATCACGCTGTTGAGCCAGCGGGTGACCCGCCGCCAGCTGTCGCGCACGCGGCCGAGCGCGCTGTGAATCTTGCGGATCGGCGGGATCGAGTCGTACCACTCCCAGACTTCGCGCAGGCGTGTGAGCACGCTGCGCACGCCGTTGCCGATGTCGAGCGTGGTCATGTGCTCACCACCAGCCGGTAGCCGACGCCGCGCACCGTCTGCACGAACAGCGGGTTAGCCGGATCGTTCTCGATCTTGCGGCGCAGCCGGTTGACCTGCACGTCGACCGCCCTTTCCGACACCGCTCCGCCATTGCCGGCAAGATCCAGCCGCGGCACCGTTTCGCCCGGCGTCTGGCTCAGAACGCGCAGCATATCGCGCTCGCGGTCGGTGAGCCGAATGCTCTCGTCGCCGCGGCGCAATTCACCGCGCGCAAGATGAAAGACAAACGGGCCGAAACGCACCGATTCCACCGGCGGCGCGACGACGGGCTGTGCGCGCTTGAGGATATTGGCGATGCGCAGCGACAATTCGCGCGGCTCGAACGGCTTCGACAGGTAGTCGTCGGCGCCCATCTCCAGGCCCTTGATGCGGCTCTCGGCGGCGTCGCGTGCGGTCAGCATCAGGATCGGCACGCTCGAGGAGCCGCGCAGCGCCTTGGCGAAATCGAAACCGGATTCGCCCGGCATCATGACGTCGAGAATGAGCAGATCGAAACTCAAACTGTTGAGCTTGGCGCGTGCGTCGGCCGCGGTCTCCGCCGTGGTGACGCGGTAGCCTTCGCTCGCCAGGAAGCGCGACAGGAGATCGCGGATGCGCCGATCGTCGTCAACCACCAGGAGATGCGGCGCATCGTCGGGAAGCGTTGCGGGCAGCATCATCGGCAAGGCTCCGCGTGCATCCTCAAGCCCGGCCTTTCAGCCGCTCGGCGCGCGCGATCAGCCGCAGCACGCCCTCGCGATTGTCGGTGTCGATCATGGCGGTAAGAAAGCGCCGCGCCGCCTCATGCGCGCCGGGGCCGAGTTCGCCGAAGGCGCGGTTGATGCGCTGCGTCTGCAATCCGGCGAGTTTGAGCGACAGCGCTTCGCCCTTGGGCGTCACATACAACAGGCGTTGCCGGCGATCCTGCGCGCCTTCCTTCTGCACCACATAGCCCTGGTCGACCAGCTGCTTGAGCACCCGGCCGAGCGACTGCTTGGTGATGTTGAGAATTTCCAACAGGTCGGCAACCTTCATGCCGGGATTGCGGTTGACGAAATGCAGCACGCGGTGATGCGCGCGGCCGAAACCGAGCTTGGACAACACCTCGTCGGCGTCGCCGACGAAATCGCGATAGGCAAAGAACAACAGTTCGATGATGTCCCAGACCGGCTCGCCCGGTGCGGCCGCCGGACCCGCGGCCCGCTCGGCCAGACCCGCGGCACCAATTTTGGCATTCACATTTATGTCAGCCATGTTGACATATTTTGGATTTATGTTACAAAAACACACCCACGAACGAAAGGATCGTACCGAAGCGGTCCTTTCAAAGGCGCCGGTGGGGCGGCAATAGGACCGCTCCGGACCCATTCATACCGGGTGTTGCCCCCCGACGCAAAGTGTTGGAATAGGCGCAGAAAATGCGCCATGACCGGGCACAACCAAGACCGGCGCGGCCGGCTATGAGTTCGAGGAGGATGCGATGGCGGCACAGTCCTACGACCGGCTCGACGGGGTCATCTGGTACGACGGCAAGCTGGTGCCCTGGAACGAGGCCAACCTGCATGTGCTCAGCCATGGCCTGCATTATGCGAGCGCGGTGTTCGAGGGCGAGCGCGCCTATGGTGGGTCGATCTTCAAATCGACCGAACATTCCGAGCGGCTGAAGCGTTCGGCCAAGATCCTCGACTTCGACATCCCCTTCTCGGTCGCCGAAATCGACGCCGCCAAGAAGCTGGTGGTGGACAAGAACGGCAAGAAAGAAGCTTATGTTCGCCCGATCGCCTGGCGAGGTTCGGAGATGATGGGCGTCTCCGCGCAGAACAACACTATTCATCTCGCCATCGCCAGTTGGGAATGGCCGAGCTACTTCGACCCGGAGCAGCGGCTCAAGGGCATCCGGCTCGACCTTGCCGACTACCGCCGGCCCGATCCGAAAACGGCGCCCTGCCGCGCCAAGGCCGCGGGGCTGTACATGATCTGCACGATCTCCAAGCATGCCGCCGAGCGCAAAGGCTATGCCGACGCCATGATGCTGGACTGGGAGGGGCGCGTTGCCGAATGCACCGGCGCAAACATCTTCTTCGTCAAGGACGGCAAGATCCACACGCCGCTTGCCGACTGCTTCCTCGACGGCATCACCCGGCAGACCGTGATCGGTCTTGCACGCAAGCGCGGCTTCGAGGTGATCGAACGCCGCATCCTGCCCGATGAGCTGACGTCGTTCTCGGAGTGCTTCATCACCGGCTCGGCGGCGGAAGTCACCGCGGTCGCCGAGATCGCCCAGTGGAATTTCAATCCGGGCGGCATCACCAAGCAGCTCATGGAAGACTATACCGCCGAGGTGAAGCCGAAGAGCAAGGTGGCGGCGGCGTAAGCTTTGCCGGCGTCAGCCGGTCCTCACGCGGGAGCGCGGCGCGTGGCGGTCGAGCGTATCTTCGAAATCGGGATAGAGTGGCCGGATCAGCGGCAGAGCCCGACGCAGCGCGGCCGCAAGCCGCGCCAAATCCACATTGGGATAGCGCTCCTCGATCGTGCGTTGCTCGATCGGATACCGAATCTCGCCGCTGCGCCTATGCAGGCGCGCGAGCGTGCCGGCCGGCTCGGCAATCAGATCCTCAAAGCGCAGCACGCGAGCGGTTCCGAGCCGCGCGTACACCTGCAAGAACCAGGACATCAATTCCACCTGCCGCTCTATATCGTCGCTGACCTGGTCGAGACGGGACGACAAGGCCCGGTCGAACTGTTCGGCGCCTGACGCTCGTCCGTAGTGCGGAGGAATGTCGACGCATTGCCATGACGCCAATACGGCCAAAGGATTGCGGACAAAAGCGAACACCGGATAGCGCGCGCACAGCGGCTCCGCGAGCGCGGTGAACCAGCCGGGATTCTTGATAAACAGGTTGAAATCCTTCGACAGCTCTTTGCCGATGGGGATGAGGGATATCGCGGCAATCTCCCGGCGCAGGCCGCCCGCAGTACCGGCCGGCGCCATCGTGTCGCCCGGGACGGTGCCTGCATAGGCCTTGGTCAGCATCATGCCGTCTTGCAGCGCGCGCCGCCGCGATTGCGCTGCGAAGGCTTCTATTTCGGCGATCGATTGCCCCGGATCGCGCGTATCGCCGAAACCCATCGGCTCGACCAGCGCGACCGCATCCGGCAACTGATTCAACAGGGCACAGACGAGCGTGGTCCCCGATCTCGGCAATCCGGTAAGGATCGTTGTCGGCATCGATTTTCTGTATCGGCCGGATACGCGCCGGCGTGCGGGCCAAACTATGCGCAATCATGTTACCGCGACCGTGAGCTGGCTGTCTTGGGGGTGGCCCATGGCGGCGTTTCCAGACGACCGGCAAACGCCAAAAGGAACCCCGCCGTCAAAATGAATTGGGCGGAGCTGCCAGCTCCGGCCGAACGCCGCAAATCCCGCGAGGGTATTTCAGTGATGCGATGCCGGGGTCGGTGCCGGGCCGTCGGTGACGTTGTTGTCGATCTCGTTGTCGCCGTAGGACGAAATCGTGCCGCTTGTAATGACCAGACCGGTCGTATTCGCGGTCACCGCCGAACGCGTCAAACCGATCGTCGCGCCTGTCCCTGCAACCGCCGCGCCGATGCCATTTCCGGTCATGCTGCTTGAGTCGACCACTACCTTGACCGAATTGGCGCCCACCGCGGAAAGCCCGGATCTCAGATTGCCGGACATCGTCACGTTGTAGAGCGAGCCGGTGACCGGACCGCCAGTTCCGTCAAATCTGACACCCGCGCCGTCGTTTATTGCCTGGACGTTTTTGATAACCGCGTTGACCGTCGCGCCCGACGAAGGCTGCACCAAGATGCCGGCGCCGCTGCTCGATCCACCGCTCTCGGACACCACCGTATTCTCGATAACCACCTGGGTCGTTCCCGACGACGGCAGCACGTGAATGCCAAATCCGGAGGTGCCCCCGTTTTGAAATCCGTGCACCACGCTCTTTGAGATGTGCAATGCCGCGCCCGCGAGGAAACGGACACCTTCGACCCCGGTCACGGTCCCGAAAATGTCCAGCCCGCTCAATCTGACCACGTCATTCGCGCCGGCATTCACAACGATCCCGTTGGTGCCGGAAACAAGAACGCCGGCTTCGACGTCGTCGCAGATAATCGAAATCGCGTTGGTGATGGTCACGCTGCCGAACGCGCCGCCATCGATGCAATTGATCTCGCCGCCCGGCGCGGTTTTCTGGAAGGCGCCGGTGAAGGTGGCGCAAGGCGTCGTGCGGCCGCAATTGTTGGCATCGCTGCCGGTGCCGGAAACCCAGGTTCGCGACGGCAGGCCCTGGGCGGATGCCGGCGTGACGGCCGAAGCCGAAAAGATGGACAGAAAAATTGCCGCGATCGGCACCAGAAATTTCTGCATCGTTGCCTCTCTAAATACCACCGGTCTGACTTCACGGCATCGGTTATGGAAAGCCACCCCGGCCACCGTAAGTTGAGCCGCGCGATTGCGCAACGCTGTTCCGCCATTTGCCATGCCGTACCCCCGCTATTTTTCCGACACCGACGACGGCGCCGTACCGTTCGACGCGTTGCCCGCGATCTGGTTGTCGCCATACGACGCAATCGTGCCGCCGGTGACCGAAAGGCCGACGGCGTTTGCATTGACCGACGAGCGCGCCAGCCGCACCGATACGCCGGTGCCGTTGATCGCAATGCCGGTTGTGTTGGCGATGAAAGCGGAACGGTCGGACAGAACGTTGACGGAGTTCGTGCCGATCGCCGAAAGGCCCGTTCCCGAGGGGCTCGACGACATTGAACCGCGCACGACGGCCGCTATCGAGCCGCCGGTGCCGTCCAGTCTGAAGCCCGCGCCGTTGTTATTCGTGAGCTGAATGCGCGTGAATACGGCACTGACATTCGCGCCGCCAGTCGGCTGCACCGCCACCGCACTGCCACCGGACGGCCCGCCATTTTCGCTCGCGCTGACGTTATCCATAATAAATTTGATCGATCCAGAAGACGGGTTGACCAAAATGGCGTGGCCCGTTGCACTTTGGAAACCGCGGATCGTGCTGTTCGCGATACGGACAGTTGCGGCAGCGGTCACGTTGACGCCGACCGCCCCGGAGCCAAGCCCGTTGATATAGAGGCCGCTCAATTGGACGGCATCGTTCGCGCCGGCATTGATGGTTATGGCGGTCGCGCCCGAAGCCTGAATGCCGGCTTCAACATTGTCGCAAATAATTGAAATTGCCTTAGTTATCGTTACTGCGCCGAAATCGCCCGGATCGCGGCAGCTTATTTCGCCGCCGGTACCAGTCTTGGCGAGGGCGCCGGCGAAGGTCAGACAGGGCGTCGTACGCGAGCAGTCATTGCTGTCGGCGCCGGCGCCCGACACCCAGGTTTGCGTCGCTTGCGCGAATGCCGGCGAGGCCGAACCCACCGCGGCGGAGGCGAAAATTGCCGCGATCGGCAGCAGGATTTTTGAATTTCGCAAAAGCCGATTCAACATTGGCTGCTTCGTCTAGTTGTGTGGCAGCGAAGACGGCACCGCACCGTCCGCTGTGTTGCCGTCGATTTCGTTGTCGCCGTATGACGCGATCGCGCCGCTCGCGACCGTCAGACCGGTGGTATTCGATTTCACGGCCGAGCGTGTCAGCGTTACCGATACGCCGGTTCCGTTGACCGCGATGCCGGTGCCGTTGCCGGTGAAGCTGGAGCCATTGGACAAAACATTCACGGTGTTGGTACCGACGGCCGAAAGACCGACGGCCTGCCCATTCGACGAGACCGAATTGCTGACCAACGCTGTTATCGTGCCGCCCGTCCCGTCCAGGGTGATGCCGGCCCCAGCATTCTTGGTCAGGGATACATCGGTGAACGCCGCGAATACCGACGCGCCGCCGGTCGGCTGAATGACGACCGCGTTGCCCCCCGGAGACCCGCCGTTTTCACTCATGGTGACACGGTCCATGACGAACTGCACAGCCCCGGTGGACGGAGCGATGAGAACGCCGTTGCCGGTTGGCGCGCCGCTCTGGAAGCCGCGTATCAGACTATTGATGATGCGCAGCGTTCCTCCGGAGACCAGATAGACACCGTCAACGCCTGTGCCGTTTCCGCTGATGTCGAGACCGTTCAATTCGATCGTATCGGTTGCGCCGGCGTTGACGACGATTCCGTTGGCGCCGGAAACCGACACGCCGGCCTCGACCTTCTTGCACACGATGGAAACCGATTGCGTGATGGTGAGGCCGCCGAAGCCGCCGGAATCGAGGCAATTGATTTCGCCGCCGGCGGCGGTCTTGGCCAAGGCGCCGGCGAAGGTGGCGCAAGGCGCGGCAAGGCTGCAATTGTTGCTGTCGCTGCCCGTGCCCGACACCCAGGTGCGCGTGGCCGTCGGTGGCGGAGGCGGTGGCGGCGGCGAATTGACCGTAAGGGCTGCGCCCCGCGTCTGATTGCCCTGCCCGTTGCTCGTGTTGGTGAAATTGATGGTCGCGTTGTAACCGCCGGCCGACAGGCTGTTGGCATTCGAACTGACCGTGAATGTCACGGTCGTCGCCGAGGTCGTCAGCGTGCCGGAGCCCGGCGACACGTTGAGCCAGGAGGGCACGCCCGAAATCGAATAATTGAGCGTGCAGCGGCTGGCGCTGAGCTGATACTGGAACGACGACGGCGAGAACGGTCCGCCCTGGGTGCCGGCGGACGCGATGGTGGTGCCCGGTGTGACCGCCAGCGTGCCGGACGAGGAGATGGTCAGCGTTGCCGACACGCTCATTGCGGTCGCGCTGCCGGTTGTGTCGGTGAAGACGATGGTCGCGCTGCCCGGCTGCGTGCAAAGCGCGTTGGCGCTCGAATTGACGCTGAAGGTAACCGTGGTGCCGGTGGTGTTGACGGCGCCCGATGTCGCGGTGGCGGTCAGCCAGGCCGGGACGCCGGTGATCGAGTAGTTGCGCGTGCCGTACGTGGCCTTGATCGTGAAGCCGAAAGAGCCGGGCGAGAACGGCCCGCCCTGCGGGCCTGACGCGGCGATATTACCTGTCGGCGATATCAGCAATGCCGATGAGGTGCTGGCCAGCGATTGCAGCGCCTGATCGACTCGGATGCGCGGCTTGGTGATTGTCCCGTGGTTGCGTGTGTCGGCGATCGAAAGGCCGGTCGATTCGAGCGCGCTGAGGATTTGCGAAACCGTTGCATTCGGCAACGCCGATCTGATGGCCGCGAAGGCGCCGGTGACGTGCGGCGTCGCCATCGACGTCCCGGCAAGGTAGCAATAGGTGCCCCCGGTCGAGGGATTGGGACCGCTGTAGGAAGCGCCGTCCGAGGAACAAGTCGAATAGCCGGACGGCACCGACGACAGGACGAGATTGCTGTGCGCGCCGGCCGTCGGCTGGTTGAAATCGCCGCCGGGCGCGAAGACCGCAACTTGCGAGTTGATATTCGTGTACGACGCGATCTTGTCGTTTTTGCTCGATGCCGCGACGGCGATGGCCGAGGAGATGCAGGCCGGAAAACTGATTTGACTGGTCTTGCTGTCATTGCCGGCCGCGATCACGGTCGCGATATTGGCCGCGCGAAGATTGTCGATCGAAGCCTTGAACGACGAATTCCCGCTGTCGCAGGTGCCCGAATAGTCGCCGCCGCCGATGCTCAGATTGGCCGCGGCGACGCCTTGATATCCGGCCGGCAGGCTGTTGCGGATGGCGTAGACATGGTCGAGCGCGGCCTGCATGTCGGAATCCCAGAACGCGATGCACGGCGAGGGATCCGGGCTGCAATCCGAACCAGTAAACCGGGATGCCGCTTTGATGGCGATGATGCCGGCCGATTTCGCCACGCCATTGGCTGGCTGGCCCGACTGGTATTGGGTATTGAACCCGGCGGCGATGCCGGCAACGTGCGTGCCGTGCTCGCATCCGGCCCAAGAGATCGTGCAATTGACGCCCGACCCGCTAGCGGTTGACGACGACGCCCCGTTGGGACAGACCGAGGCCGAGCCGCCCGAGCCGAGCGTCCCGGTGGTGGTCGAATAGCAAGCCTCCGCGATCACGTTGGCGAGGAAGGTGTGGGTCTTGTCGACGCCGGAGTCGATGATAGCGACGGCAAAGCCGGAGCCGGTCGCGTTGTAGGTGCCGTAGGCGGTGGTCATGCCGATCAGCGGCACGGTTTGTATGAGAATTGGCTTTTCAATCTTGTCGATGGCGATGCTCACGACGCGGGGATCATTGGCGAGCGCATCGACTTCCGCGGCGGTCGCGTTGATCGCGAACGCCGGCGTCACCTCCATCATCCGCAGCGCGCGGCCGCCACCGGTCAATCCCGCGAGCGGGCCGAAATGCGACGTGATGAGCGCGCTTTGGGTGGCGCGGTTTTCATTCAAAATCAGCGGCAGGTTTTCAAAGATGGTGTGGAAGGTTTGATGTCCCGGTCCGGTCGAACCCTGATGCTGGACGATGATGCGAACCGTACCCTGCCCGGCTTTCGCCAGGATGCCGGCCGCATCGGCGCTCTTGGCGCGCAGCGCGGCGCTCGGCACCTGCGCATGTGCAGGCGTCAAAGCAAGCGTGAAGATGACCGCCAGGCCGAAGCAGAACGCTCGTCGCATTCCTGTCGCAGCCCTTATGGCGCCGTTGCCCGGCAATTCCGTTCGCCCGATCGCGCGACGCGATACCTCCAGCGACCATCGACCAGCAGGTGCATTGCGCGATCCGGCCATCGTGCCTTCCAAGCGGGAATCCAACTCGCCAACCCGGCGGGCTACGCGCATTATTTCACTGGCTGGCTAATAAGTTCACGCTAATTGGCGAGTGATTCGCGGACAAGTAAAGATTGAATCACTAAAGAGATTAAATCCGTCTTGTTTCTTCTTTTCGAACCAAGCTTCAACGCGCCGGCTCGCGTTCATCCGACTATGGCAACTTCAACGAAACGCCGGATTATTCGGGCGTTTTGACACGGCAGACGGCAAATCGCCGCGGAATAGCCTGGCGTGACGCCAAAGCTTCGTAAATAGCGAACGTTAATACTTCGGCAACCGTCTCGTTACCTCGGCTTGCTGGCAGCCGGCGAGCGTAGGTGCACGTCTTGCGGCGTCGGCAGGCTCAGCGTTTCGGTCCGGTGATCTTTTTCCAGCGTGGCTTCCCTCGCCTTGACCGATTGAAGCGTCCAGCCTGCATGCCCTTCCCCGGTCTTGAGGCGGACAAAGTTGTGCGTGGCCTGGTCGAGAAAAACGCCGATGCCCTCGTTATTGCCGACCACGGTGCCGATCAGCGTGAGGTTCGGCCGCTCCTCCACGACTGGCCGGATAACCGGTTTGGGCTGGACCGGCGGCGGCACGGCGACAACGGCCGGGGCCGGAGGACGCCGCGATGGGGTGAACAACGGCCGCTCGCGCGTCACTGACAGCGTCGCCAGCGGAATGGACCATAGCGGGTTGGCAATCTGCGTGCTTTCCGGCCTGCCGGCGACGGCAGGCCGTTCAAGACTGATCGTCCCGCGATTGCGGTCGATTGACGTGGCGTCGTCGGCGGGAGTGGCGGCCAACGCCGTCAGCCCAGCGGCGGCGATGCAAAGCCCGCCGAGAACGCAGCCGAGCGATCGACGGACGATCATTTTGCGCCCTTCCACTGACCCGAGACCGCAATCAGCACTTTCATGCGCGAGCCGCCGACGACGGCGGAGCTTTGCGGGCCTTGCACGACCAGTTGATCGACAAACAGGAACGGCATTCCGCTTTCCAGGTCGTACAACAGCTTTTGCAAGCTTGGCTGCTCGAGTTCGCAACTGATGATCAATGTGACGAAACCATCCTTGGCTTGCGGCCCCTGCAAATCGACCTGCGACGATTGCACGCTGCCGCCGTATTGGGTGATGGCGCCCGCCACCCGCTGCAATAAGGCCGCGCCGGCAACCGTAATCGTTTCGCCGCCAAGAAACGGCGAGCCGGGCGGAACCGCGCCGGCGGCCGTCTCGGCAGCACTGCGGGTTTGCTGCCGCGCTTCGAGTTGATTGAGGATGTCGCGTGAATCGGCGAGCGCTGCACGCCGCTCAAACAGATCGGAAAGCGCGATCCAGGCGGCGATGAGCAGAACGGCAACCAGAACAACATAGCCGGCGAGCGCGGCATATGGATACCGCGCCGAATAGGAACGCATTGTCAATTCGCTGGTCATGACGGCGGCGCGAATGCCGGTTTAATGCGGGCCTCGATGTGGTAGCGGTCGCCGGGGTCGGAGGGCGCCCGCGTGGTCGGTGCGAAAAATGTCGCGCGGCTGAAATGCGGCGACTCTTCGATCAACCGGATTAGCGAGGGCGCGTCATTGGTAATGCCGACGACCTGCACCTTATCGCCTTCGATTCGCAGTTCGGTGACGTATGTCTTGTCGGGCAACACGTTCGACAGCGCCTCCAGCACGATGACGTCGGCCGGCGCCTGATTTTTCCGGCGCGCCAGTTTCGCCAGCGCCGAATTGGTGACCGCGTCGCCTCCTGCGCGGATGATGCCGCGGCGCTCGGCAATGCGGCGCGCCACATCGTCTTGCCGGCTTTGCAGCTCGTTGCCGATGACGAGGTCCATGCCAATCGCCAATCCGGCGAGCAGGCATGACGCAGCGAGGCCGCCAAGCAGCAGCCGGCGCACTTTGCGAACCTCCAGCGCGGCGGTCGCCGATTGCTCGAACACCCTGATCGTCGTTTTGTCGGCATCCGGCGAGCTGGTCGAAACGAATACGGCCTTGGCACCGAGTTCACCGATCGCCCGCGTGAGCGAGACGATCTGCGCGCGCGGCGCCGCCGCAACCGTGACGGAAATCTTGTCGCTGGCGACGTCGACCGGCCGGCTCCAGCCGACCACCGCTTCATTCGCGGTCCACGGCGTGATGCGGTCGATCTGGGCGCGCACGATGCCGTCGAGAAATTCAGATGCGCGCCGCGGCAATTCCAGCGTGCGGAAGAAAAACTGCCTCGGCCGCATCGCGAGCTCGACCTGGCTTCCTTTCAAGGTGGCCGTCGCCGCGTCCGAACAACTGGCAACGCCATTGGAAATCGTCAACGACCCGAACGATGACGGTTTGCCTGCCGGCGCCTGGACCGTGAACGATCCATTCGCCTGTTCGAACAGCCGGACGAGACGCGGCGCGGCAAACCGGCCGAGGATGGAAACGATCGTTGATGCGACGCTGTCTATCCAGCGCGAAAACCCATAACCGAATTGGCGCAGGATATTCATCGCGAATCCTCTTTGCCGCCTTGATACGCCATTCAGCCGTCGAAGTCGTCGGTCCAGGATAATACGCGATAGGGGTCCGGCGCGTCGTCCAGCGGCAGGACGACCGCCTCGGTGGCGACGCCGCGGCCGCCAGCGAGGCCGACATGGACCGTCACCCTGGTGGCATTGCTGCCGAGCGCCGTCGCATTGGCCTGCGCCGGACCGAGCATTTGCAGGATAGGCTTTGCGTCGGCTCCCGGCTGGCTACGCTGCGTCAGCACGGCGTCGAGCAGGTCCGGCGTCATGCCGGGCAGCGCCGCCACGATCTCCGGTGCGGCATGCATGATATCGACGCTAGGCAAGCCACTGAAGACCGTAACGAACCGCAGAGCGCGCTCGACCAGCGCCGGCGGCAAGCCGAGCACCAGCCATAGCTCTGCCGCGTTGTTGAACGGCGCCAGACGCGGGCCATAGCGCAGACCGGCATTTCGATAGGCTGCGGTCTCTTTGTCATTGCCCTGGTCCAGATCGAGGTTCTGCGAGACCGCCGGCGATCGCCAGCCGACGATGCGGTCTGCATAAGTGTCCGCATCGTCCGCCGACGCACCGAGCACGCGGAACAGGCCGGCCAATAGAGGCTTGGGCGCGGTATTGAGGTCGATCCGCGCCGCTTCCGACAGAAAATCGACCGCGACCGTCGAATTGCCGACGCGGAAACTGAAAGTTCCGCCGGTCGGCCGCTCCTGCGGCTTTTCGGCATCCAGATAATAGGCCGTCAACTCCAGCGCCGCCGTCACCGAGGCGTCTGCCTGGATCCGGTCATTGCTCACCTTCAGATTGGTCGCGGCATTGACCACATAAAGCAAATAGATTCCCGCAAGAACCGAGAGGCCCCCGAGAATCCACAAAACCGCGACCAGTACAAATCCGTCGTTGGGCTTCGTGCCGGGTTTGGGTCTAGGCGATGCCATCGTTGCGATCCACGCTCTGGCGTCATTTATCGAGATTGGTCGAGACGGCCGGCGCCGCATTGGCGCGCGGGAAAATGCAATCCCTGGCGACCTTGGCGCGGGCGCATTCCGCCGGAGCGCTGACGTGCAGCACGGTGGCGGTCGAGACCGCCAACGTGCGTTGTGTCGCCGCATCGCGCACCAAGACACGGATCGCGACCGGCAACTGGTCAAGGTCGCGCCAGCTGCTCCGCCAGGTGCGATCGGGGCCCGCGTATGAAAACGTCGCCCGATAGGGCGCCCGCATGAGCACGACCGGATCTGAGAAATTCGTCAGATCGCGCAGCGTCGCGTTTTCGGGCAACGGTACAAACGGAGCGCGGGCGCGCACGAGCGCCACGCCGCGATCGTCGAACGCAGTCGAGATGCGCACCACTTGAAGACCGGGCCGCGCGTTGGGGCCAATCGCGGACCGCACGAAGCGCACACCGAGTTCGTCGCCCTCAAAAAGCGGCCGCTTAGCCTTGCCGTTCGCCGTGACGAACTGTGCTGCCGACAGGTCGGCAACTAGCCGGTCGAGACCCTGGCCGAGCAGTTCCGCGCGCTGCACATGTGCGAAGCCGCGATTCCAATTCGGCAGCCATTGGGCGGTCACGCTGGCGAGTGCCGACAGGATGCCGACCATCAGCAACAAGGCAACAAGCATTTCGATCAGCGTGAAGCCCGCCTCGCCTCGCGAATATCGGTGCCGGGGCTTTGTCATCCTGACGGCCTGCGCCCGAGCCGCACGGTAGTCACCGTGAGGCTTGTTCCATCCGGTGTCCGCACCGTGATTGCGGCGGTGAGCGGCATCCATGGCGAGGCCGTTCGCGCATCGAGTGCGCCAGAGAAAGACCGCACGTCGACACGCCAAGCTTGGCCATCCCGTTCACCGCTAAGCGTGCCGACGGCGAGGCTGTTACGGTCCGGCAGCGCCGCCTCGACGGCGCGTGCGGTTTCCACCAGCACCAGGTGATCGTCGAGCGCGTGTGCGCCGCGCACGGTGACACCAATCAGCGATTCGATCGACAGCAGCAAGACGGCGATCACAGCCAAGGTGACAACCACCTCGATGAGCGTGAAGCCGGCTTCGCCGCGCGTCCGTCTAGAGCGCGTTAAGTGGCACAATTTCAACGCCTCCGGTGAACCAGTTGACGCGGATTTGGTAGCCTACCCCGAGCCGCGTCAGCGCGATCACGCCGCCGCAGGACATGCCGGAAGCAAAGAAAGTGATCGTCGATCCCGCCTCATGCTGATTGCAGCGGGCGGGGAGCGCAGCGTCGAATTGGACGTCGGCCGGCACGCCGATGGTGCGGGACGATGCGCCGGCCCTGACCGAGCGGCCGAGCGCGTCAACGTCAGTCGCGATCGCAGTGTGACGCTCGATCGCGGCGGTACGGTCGGTCTTGAGCACTGTGGCAATTTCCAGCGCATAAGCGGCAAGCCGCGAGCGCGAGGTGCCGCGCGGCACTTCCGGCAGCAAAATGGCAGCGACCAGCGCGATGATGGCGAGAACGCAAACGACTTCGATGAGGGTAAAGCCGCCCTCGCGTTCGGCCCGTTCAGCGCATCCAGCTGCCGATATCAGCGGCCGTGCCGGTTCCGCCTTCCTGACCGTCCGAACCATATGACATGATATCATAGGCACCGTGCTCTCCTGGCGAACGGTAAACATACGGTTTGCCCCACGGGTCGTTCGGTACCAGGCCGCCTTTCAAATAGGGGCCATTCCAGGCCGGAATCGTACCGGGCGACTGCACCAGCGCTGCCAGCCCCTCACCTGTGGTCGGATAGCGGCCGGTATCGAGATTGAACAGATCGAGTGCGCTGCCGAAACTCTGGATCTGGATTCTTGCCGCCTTGACTTTCGACTCGGCGAGATAATTTAGCACACGTGGACCGACCAGGCTCACGATGAGCGCGATGATGGCGATGACAACCAGAATTTCGATCAGCGTGAAGCCGCCCTGCCC
>Ga0335083_10000948_pt1 | contig 41388 bp, 51 predicted proteins | sample Lox_Sample_42_FD_206716 | JGI IMG/M metagenome (GOLD analysis project Ga0335083, IMG submission 206716) | Soil microbial communities from Loxahatchee National Wildlife Refuge, Florida, United States - Lox_Sample_4.2 | ecosystem: Environmental > Terrestrial > Soil > Wetlands | place: USA...
GTGCAGCATGACCCACTCGGTGGTCAGCTCCAGGTCCTTGTTGTCGGCGAAGCTGAGCTTGCCGTGGACGGTCAGGCCGTTGAGCGGCGGGGGGCTGACATCCAGGACTACATCCTTGTCCTTGGGAATCTCGACCTTGTCCCCCGCGACCGGCACTTTGTGATCCGGCCAGGTAGCTGGATCAGACCAGCGCGAGGCCGATGATGTTTCCTTTGCCTGAACGGCACCGAATACGCCGGCGAGCAGGACAGCTGGAACCAGTGATGCAAGAAGGACTGAGCGATATGGCTTACTCATGGCTTCAACCCCCTAACCCCTTTTGATGAACACCCCGTACTTGAGCGGCCTGAAGGGCCCGTACGTTATCGGCGAAGCATAGCCTGATCGCCCGCCACCCGGCATCGAAGCGGATGCGGAATGACCACCTGGTGGGTCCTGCGATGTCCGGCGGCCAATTCATGACCGAAGAACGGCCAGATCGCGGCTTCGACCGCGGTATTTCGGATACCGCCTGCGGAATCGCCGATGCGCCCGGGTGGTCCGCGACCCGGGGAGCCGCTGGCGGTCATCTGCCAGCGGCGCGAGACCTCGATCTGCTAGTCGCTGACCGTCAATGCCGAGGCATCAACGCCCCTGACATCGCGGACATTGCTGGCAGCCAGCCTGGCCTTCTCCAGTACATCCTGGCTGGGTACCGAGCCCGCCAGTTCCACCACACCGTCCCTGGTCGTGACATCGATGGCGCCGCCCGGCGCAACGGCCGCCACGCGGGATTTGACGTCGGCGGTGATCTGGCTGTCCTTGCCCGCAGGCGCATCGGCGGCAGGCACGGGCTTTGCGTCAACGGCATCCGCAGTGACTGCGGGCTCACTGACGGCGTCGCCGCCGGAGTTGCCCAGGTTCGACTCTTCCGCGTCACTCCGGGCCGCAGGTGTGACCGCCGCGACGCGGGCGGCCGGCACTTCTTCAGCCCGCGGCGCTGGTTCCACCGCGACACGGGGACGCGGCGTTTCCGGCGCCCTGGCCGCGGTGGTGAGGTCCGGGGCTTTCGGAGCGGGTGCCGGGGCCGGTGAGCTGGCCTGGGAAGTCAGCGCATCTTGCGGTGCCGGGGTTCCGGCGGATTGCGGGATGACCGGCAGCGGCGCGACGGAATTGGCTATTGGCGCGGGAATCGCGGAAGGCGGGTTCTGCGCGACCACGCTGTCATGCCCGGAGTGCGGCATGAAGAACGCCGCCGCCGTGGCATAGATCGCAACCAGGCCGACGCCCACCACAATCTTCGGAGTTTTCGAGGTGTTCATTTCGGTACCCCATCTCGCAGAAGGATGACGGGATACTTCTAACGCGCCTCGCTTCAGCTGCTGATAGGTCCCTCGGACAAGTGTGATTCGGGCAATTCCTACACGAGGAAGTGTGTCGGCGCCTACAGACAGTCCGTCGCGCTTCACCGACATGCGCCGACCGGGCTTTCAGCGACCAGGCAGCTTACAACACCCAAAAGAAAAGCCCCCGGCACAGGCCGGGGGCTCTTGAGCAGGGGCGAGATATTTGGGGCCTTAGGGCGAGATATTTCCCGGAAGAGCCCGGAAGGGCTCGGCCAAATCAGGACAGGAAACGCAACGGCGTTGCCTGTAGTGCAACAGGCGCCATCGAGCGCGGACAATGCTAGTGCTGACGGTAGCCCGTCTCCGAGGCCGGCCAGAGCTCGACAGGCTGTGCAGGCCCAAATGCACACCAAGAGGTAACCAGGTCTTTTAGCAAGCACATTGCGGCGTCAGCTTCCTGGTCTCGAGCACGAACCTGAAAGCCGACGATGCGTCGATAGTGCCGGCCGCGCCCCAAGCCAACGATGGCCTCAACGACCATGCCACGCATCACCTTCGAATGCGAAGACAACCTGGTCAGTTGGTAGTCTGGCGCATCGTGCGCCAGGAGCTGGAACGCAACTCGTTGGGAGGCGGTCGTGTCGTTCATACCCCTATACCCTCAAAATGTCGCCCAAGCGCCGCCATCATAGTCCTTTTGAGACCAGCCCAGTTCCGCGCTGGCTGAAACACTTCGATGTACAGTCCAACGAGATTTCCTCTCGACGCCTGGAGCCGCTCAAGGACCTGCGACAGGCGTTCCTGGCCGAGGCGGCCCAGCTCGCGGCGGAGGGCTGGACGGTCGAGGGGGATGGCGCCCGCGGCGCCACCGCGCTGTTCTTCTACCACCGCGGGCAAGAGCGCCGGCACTGCGTGATCACCCCGGTCGAGCAGCCGCTTCAGCCGCACAGCTCGTGATCGAGGGAGGCGCGTCACCGCGCACCTCCGGCCGGCTTCCAACTGGCGATGATCAGCTCGCCAGTACTCTTCGTCGGCCGGCGCTGACCGCCGACCGTGTAGCGGATCCCGACGCGCCGCATTGGCAGCCCGGCGAACGCGCGCCGCATCTTTGCATTGCTGGGATGCAAATTCATGGCGCGGTACCGCCGCGCAGCGTGATCCAGACCGTGATGCACGGCAGGACGTTGATGCACCAGCGGCGGTTGCGCCGCGACCAGTGCGCGCCGATCCATAGGGCGCCGGGCTGGAGGAGCACGCCTGCTGTCATTGCTCACACCGGTGGAGCAGCAAGGAGGGCTGGGAAGGGTTCGAACCTTCATGACCGCCGCGCGGCGCCGCGCTGTTGCGATCCCGGTGCTGCCGGGCGTCTACCAATTCCGCCACCAGCCCATGAGCCTTCATTCAACCGCCCTGCTGGTCATGAACCAGCCCGCGCTTGCGGCATGCCGAGATCGCGTTGCCCCACGCACTGAGTGTCTCGCCGGTCGGGCTGACCAACGTGAAGCCATCCTGGACGCGCCAGCCGGCCGCCAGCAGCTCAGCGACCTTCTTCCAGCTGGTAATGCGACGCTCGTTGCTCAAGCGCCCTTCCGGTTCCTTGCAACACGGTTCGCCGAGAGGAAAAGATCGCCCGCTACAGTGAGCCAGAGCACCTGCTTGAGTGGTGCCTTGGTTGGTGGCAATACACCGGATAACCACAGAAAGCACGCCGCCGCGAGCGTCAGCAATGCACGGGCAAGACGGGTTGCGACGATGTCGACGAAGCGATCAGTGGAATTGCTCATAGGCTCCTCTTGCATACTCCAAAGTGACAGGTGTGCCGCACGTAGTCGTATTCCTGGTCGGATACCTCCACCGTGTCGGCGTCGACCGCGACGTTCTTTCCGGCCTGCGTCCTGAACCAGATGATTCTCGCGTTACAGCCACGCAGCTTGCAGCGCTTGATCCGGCGCTCGTGAGCCGCGGCCGCACCCTCATCGTCCGCCAAGTGCTCGAAGCTCATGGCTTCCGCACCTTCGCGACCACCTGCTTCTTCCGGCGCTCGCGCTGACGCGGCGCATAGACCGTGCGCCAGCGCTCGCGGTTCTGCTCGTAGTACCGGCGCTTCTCCGCGGCGATGCGGTCCTTGTTGGCCTCGCGGTACCGGCGCTGCTCCGCGGCGATGCGGTCCTTGTTGGCCTCGCGGTACCGGCGCTGCTCCGCGGCGATGCGGTCCTTGTTGGCCTCGTAGTACCGGCGCTGCTCCGCGGCGATGCGGTCCTTGTTGGCCTCGCGGTACCGGCGCTGCTCCGCGGCGATGCGGTCCTTGTTGGCCTCGCGGTACCGGCGCTTCTCCGCGGCGATGCGGTCCTTGTTGGCCTCGCGGTACCGGCGCTGCTCCGCGGCGATGCGGTCCTTGTTGGCCTCGTAGTACCGGCGCTTCTCCGCGGCGATGCGGTCCTTGTTGGCCTTCTCGACCTGCACGGCGATGGCCTTTCGATCGACGGGCAGCGACCCCAGGCGCGGGAGGTCTGGTCGAAGGTATCGGCCGAGGACGAGTTGGAGGGCGCCACGGCGCACGAGCGCCTGAAGCTGGATATCGAGAATGGAGGGTTCCTGACCGCGGAGCGCGTTGCGAAGATCCCGTGCGGCAATGCCGCCTGGCGGAACCGCTCCGAGAATGAGCTTGGCGAGCTCGCCGCCGCCACCCACAACCCGGCGAACATCCTTGGCGACGGCGCTCACCGCGCCACCTCACGCCCTTGACGCACGAGATCTTCCTCGATCAAGCGTTGCTGCTCCGCCGCGAAGATCCGCTCGCTCTGCGCCACGCGCAGTTCATCGGCGGCCGCCTCAACGGCAATGCGGGCGGCGGATACGCGACGCGCGGCCCGCAGGCAGGCCAACGCTGCCTGCGAGAGATCCTCTTCAGTGGCCGCACGCCGGCTGGCATCACCAAGTTGCTCTGCAAATAGCGGGCTCGACCGCTCTGCAATGACCTGCCATTTATTCGCGCCGTTCTGCATGGCTCAGCTCCTGCGAGGGAAACGCATCGACGGTGAACGGGCAGCGGCCATCGGCCCCGATATGGCGCAGGGGGGGGGCTGCTCAGTGCGCGCCTCGCGCGCCCGGGCGATCCAGTACTCGACAGTGCGCTCCGGGAGATCCAGGCGGAACGCGATCGCCTTGATGGTGAGTTTCCTGCGCAGGCGTTCCGCGCGGGCAATGTAGCGTCGCTGGGAGTCCGTCACCTTCGAGGGTCTGCCGCTTTTCACGCGCGCGCATCCATCTCGACCTGCAGGGCGGCGATGCGCTCCTGCTGCTCGCGGCAGTGAGCCTGCAGGCGCTCGATCTCCCGAGCGTGGTAGGCAATGTTCCGCCGCCAGGCGTCAAGGTGGTGGACGAACCTCAGGGACTCGGTATCGCGCTCGCCCTTCAGCAGAATGATCGCCACGCGCGCCCGCTCTAGTGCATCTACCAGGAGCAGGTTCTTCAAGCCCAGCACGTCCGCGCCGCTGGTCGACTCGCGCCGAAGATCGTTCAGCAGCAGATCCAGCGCCTTGTCGGAGGTGGGCTTCTCCACGCTCACGTGGCGTCCTCCTCAATGAACGAGATCTGCCGCAGGTGCGCGCCGCGCAGCTCCTTGCGCTGGCGGAGCTTGCGCACGGCCACCTCGGTCATGTTGTACCGCTTGGCGATCTCGTGGGGCGAGGCGCCCTCGGCGATCTCCTGCAGGATGCGGATATCGCGCTTGGCGATCCGATAGAAGAAATCAGTGGGGATCGTGATGATCTGGCCACCCCAATCCTGGGCAACCTCATCGGCCGCGGCCGCGCCGATCTGCTCGGCGATATCGGCGGCGACGCCGTGCGCGCGGGCGGCCTCGGCCACGGTGCGCGCGACGCCGGCGAGCAGCGCATTGCGGCGCGGGGACATCTTCACGCGCGCAGCTCCAGCAGAGGCAGCTCGCGCAGCCACAGCAGCACATAGGGGGCGCTGTCCTGGCGCTCCACGCGCTCGATGGCGCGGGCAACCTGGTAGGCGGTCGTGGATACGCGGCGCAGGGTCTGCAGCTGCAGCACCAGCAGGTCGCGGTCGTGGTACCTGCAGCCCGCGCGCTCCGGCAAGGCTATGGCGCTCGCGCGCTGGTGCGCGACGGCCGAGAAGTTGTCCCAGCCGACCGGCACGATGTGCGTGCGAATCGCGCGCGTCATCACTGCACCTGGACGCCCGGCTCGCGCCGGCGGCGTCGCTGATCGATTGAGAGCGCGGCGACCAGCTTGCGCTGCTGGTCGTAGTCGCAGAACGCCACGCGATCCACGTGGAACATGCGCTGGGCGAGTGCATCGGCATATTCCCAGCCGCGGCCGGCGTCGGTGAGAAGCGCGCCGATCTTCTGGAGCAATGGACTGCCCTGCGCGTTGTGCGGGCGCGCCCGGCCGCGCGCACCGCGATCCTGAAAGCCGCGGGCCCGCAGGTGATCCAGCACCGCACGCCGGCCGGCGTCGTCCAGGTCCTTCGCGCTCGTCACACGCGCCACCGAGAACAGCATCGCGCGGTAGGTCTCGTCATCGAGACCGAGCTGCGTCTTGGCGATGTGGATCCGCGCCAGCTGCGCGTTGCGGATGGCACTCATTGCGGACCACCGCCGGGCCAGTTGCTCACGACCGCCCGGCGGTCGGGCGCCGCGGCCACGTGCAGGCGCGAGCGCGCGCGCCGGGCACAGCGGCGCCACCACCAGGTGGTGAGCACCGCAACGCCCAGCAGCAGCGCGACCTGCCACATGAATCAGCAGTTCGCCCGCAGCGCCGCCGGATCCAGCACCCGCAGCCGCAGCCCGCCGGTGGTGGTGGATTCCAGCATGAGCCCCGCGTTGGCCGCGGCCTCGGCAAAGCGCCTGATCGGCACGTTGCCGTCCACTTCCATCTGCACGGGCGCGTCGAGCCGGGCGGCCGGCGCTGCGCTCGTGGTGTTGTCGGTGCCTTCCATCTCATGACCTCCAGTTAGGAAAGGAACGTCTCGCCCGCCTCGATCGCCAGGAGGCGGTCGAGGGCCTGCTGCGCGCGTGAGCGCGCAAACTGCTCGGATCTGCAGGGCACGAAGCCCCGCACGCTGTTGCCGCGTGGGGGTTGCACGTCGTAGCGCCACCAGATGCGGCTATCGCCGGCCACCGGCGGCAAACACGGCGCGAGGATGAGGCGCTGCGCGCTCATTCCACGGATTCCTCCTGGTCGTCCAGGAGCGCCGCCACGAGCTTGTCGACCTCGCTGTCGGCGGGCTTGATCAGCACCTCATCGCCGGTGCCCTCGATCTTGCAGCCGATACGCATGAGGTCATCGGCGGAGAGGTTCACCAGGGCGCTCTTGACCGGCTTCTCCTCGGTGGCAATCAGTACGTCCGCCTGGTCAGGCAGGCGCTTCTTGATCAGCGCCACCACCTGGTCGGCATCCTCGTAGGCGACTTTGCCTTTACCCTTCTGCAGCCCGACGCGGATGCCGTGCAGGATGCGCGAGCGCGGGCGCTCGAAGAGCTCGCGCGCGGCGTCGATCGCGTTGTGCAACTCCAGGCGAGACTCCTTGGCTCGCAGCACCGCGCCGCGGATGCTGCGCAGGTAGCGTGCTTTTGCGGCGCGCAGCTCCTCGTCGAGCGCGGCAACGCGCTCGGCCAGCTCGGCGCGGTGCTCGGCATGGGCCTTGGTCAGGCGCTCGATGGTGTCGATGGTGGGTTTGCTCATGGGCGCTTCCGTCAGGTCGGCAGATGGAGCTGCCCGTACAGGTCGGGCAGGGAAATGTGTTTCATCGCCGCGGCCTGGCGGAGCGACGTCATGGCGCGGTCGACCAGGAAGCGGCAGGTGTCATCCAGCTCGCTCGGGCGCGCCGCGAGGTAGTACCCGTCCCGCGGATGGGCGCAGATGTGGTGACCTTCCAGGCGCAGCTGCATGACCAGCGCCCGGACGTTGCGGGCAAAGGCCGCCGCGCTGTCAGCCGGGCCGCGGTGCGGATCGATCATGCGCAGCACCAGGCGCTCGATCGGAATGCCCTGCGTCGCGCCGACATGCTCGGCAAGTACTTCCAGCAGGCGATCGCGCGTGAGCAGCTTCTCCGGCGAGGTGCCCCCGCGCGTGCACCGCGGGCACAGGCCCGCGCTCAGCGTGAACGCACCCTCCCCGCAGAGCTCGCACGGCAATGGCGCCCAGCCGCCCACGGTCAGATCCCCCGCACCACGTCGGCCGACACCTGGGGCAGCTGCACCTCGGCCGCGCGGTTCATCGCGGCGGTGAGCGCGTTGGCGATCGCCAGCGGGTACAGCAGCGTGCCGGTCGCGCGCGTTGGGGTGAGCTTCTCGCGCAGCGCATCGATGGCGCCGGCGTGCACGACCTTCTCCAGCGGCACGCCGGCGCGCGCAAAGCGGTGCTTGAGATAGGCGCCCAGGTCCGTGCTCAACGCCGGCAGCGTCACGATCTCGATGCGCTGCACGACCTCGCGTACCTCCGGGTTGTGCTCGGAGAGGATCTGCAGCAGCTCGGGCTGCCCCAGCAGGATGATCGACAGCAGGCGCTTTAAGCCCGAGCGCAGCTCCAGGAAGCGTTTCAGGTGCTTCAGCGTCTGGCGGGGCATGCAGTGGGCCTCCTCCACGATTACCACGTGGCTGTGGCCAGCGCGGGCGCTGTTCTTCAGGCTCTCGTGCAGCTGGTGGAAGCGCGCATTGGGGCTGGAGCGGATGGTGGCGAGCGGATCGATCGCGGCCATCATGGCCTCGGCGATGTGCGTCGCGCGCAGGGTTTTGCCGACCTTGTCCTGGGCCTCCATCGCGAGCACGTAGGGCTCGATCACGATGATCGACTGCGCCTCGCGCTCGATGCGGTCCAGCAGCTCCATGCGCAGCGTCGACTTGCCGGCCCCGCTCTCCCCGATGACGCCCATGAACCCGCCGTGGCGGGCCACCTGGTACATCGACTCGCGCACATAGCGCAGCTCGCTGTTGAGGTAGACATCCTCCTGGGTCGCTGGGTCCTCGAACGGATCCCGCGGCAGCTGGAAGTGCTGCCGGGTGGCTGGCGAAAGGGTCTGCTTGCGCAGTAGCATGGCGTCGTCCTCGACTGTGGTTGGCGTTGGGGCGATGGCCCTCGCGGCGTTCGCGCGCTGCGGGGGCTTTTTCTTGGCGAGGTCGGCGGCGGCGAGCGCGAGCTCGTGCAGCGCACGCCGTGTCTTGTGGCTGGCATGCGGCGCCGCGTGAATTGCGACCGCGGGCGCTCGGTCGGTGGCGAAGAGTCCCGTGTGGCTTCCGCCGGCGGCCTTCACGGCCGCCATGATGCGAGCGCGCAGCGCCGCGCGATCCACCCGCGGCGGCCAGTGGCCGTGGTTCACCAGCTTGTTGAGCGCGTCGCGCGGGATCTTGGCCGCGGCGGCCATCACGCCCTGGGTGATGCCACAGGACTCCATGACGCGCTTCAGGCGCAGCGGCGCGCTCACTGGCCACCGCCTACCGCCCGCAGGCGGTTGCCCTGGTAGAGCTGCTCGCACCAGGCGTCGAGCGCATCGTAGGGCACCCCGTCGGGGAACTGTGCCTGCGTCGCCTGCATCATCGCGGCGGTCCAGGCGATGCCACGCGCGGCCAGGCGCGGCCGCAGCGCATTGGCGGCCTCGAAATGCGAGTACGGGGCAAACTCGCGAGCCGTGGCGCCCTGCAGCTGCGGCTCAATGCGGCGCGCTGCCATGACCGTGGCCGGCGCCTGCACGTCGGACTGCGTGCCGGCGCGCGGCAGGTGCGGCGCGGGCGGCGCATCGGTCAGGTGCTTCAACGGGTCGATGCGGCCACCGAACGGCAGCTTCTTCGCCTTGCGCGCCGCGCGAACCTCGGCGTCGGTCGCTACCTCCATCGCCACCCGGTCGAGCTCCTTGCGCGCCGCGTCGGCGGGGGTCTCGGGCGGCGACCGGAACGTCTCGCCGATCACCGCCGCGGTGTCCAGGAAGCCATACTCGTTACGCGGGATGCGTGGGGCGATGTAGTGCAGCGGCTCGCCGTGCACCTCGCCAGGCATCAGCACCCGGACGCTGCCGACCGGGTCGAGCGCGTTGACCAACGCCTCCACCGTCGCGCCGTTGATCAGGCCAGGCACGCCACGCACGTCGTAGTACTCGTTGCGCAGCCGGATCATGCAATCGCGGACCTTGCACGGGATCGGCTTGGAGTTGGGCAGCTGACGCAGCACCTCGATGGGCGGGGCCAGGAGCAGCTCCTGCGGCGTGATGCGCAGCCAGCCATCGCGGCGCTTCATGCCGGTGCGCGTGTGCACCTCGGTCGCGTTGTAGCTGTAGGTCCACTTCTGGGCGTGCCGGTTGATCTCCTCGACGCAGCTGACGGGGTCCGTCAGCTTCAGCACCGCCTCGAAGTGGATCTCCACCAGGTGATGGGACTTCTCCACCTGGCCGGTCGCGCGCGGGTTGCCGGCGGCGTGAGTGATGCGCTGGATGCCGAGCGTGCGGCAGAAGTTGTCCACCGCAATGGCATTGCTCGCGCTGCCCGGGTCGGCCATCAGGATGCGCGGAATGCCGTGCATGGTGCCGCCTGGCCGCTGCGTCATGGCGTGGATCAGCGCCGTGAGCAGGTTCGAGGCGCTCTCTGCACCCAGCACATAGAACAGCTCGATGCAGCCGCTCGCGTGATCGGTGATCACGTAGCGCCACAGGCGCCGGTCCGAGATTCGGGCGAAGTTACGTGGTTTGCCGCGGTAGAACTCCGACTGCGGCATGGGCCGCGTCCCGTCTTCGGCGAGGTAGAACTGCCGGCTGATCGAGGCATCGATCTGCCACACGTGATTGGGATGCCGGCTCGCCATGCGCGCCGCGGGCGACGCGACAGCAAGTTGCGCCTGGTGCATGTAGTGCTGGCGCAGCGCGCGGCGCACCGTGGAGGCGTGCGCGGCCCTCACCTCGCCGGTGCCGCGATCGATGCTCGCGGCCTGGAAGATTCCGTTGGCGCGCCCGACGCGCAGTGCATCGTCCAGCGGCAGCGTGCCGCTGCCGGTTTGTCGGCGCGTTTCCTCGATCATCGAGGAGATGCGCGTCAGGTCCTCCCGCGCGATGCTGGTGGTCCCTGCATCGCGGCGGCGCCGACGCGGCCGCAGCGCGCTCGTCAGCGCCTGCAACTGGCGATAGGCAGACTGCACGGAGATGCCCAACTCCGCGGCCAGGCGCGCGACGATTGCCCCGCGCGTGCCGCGACCGGCGTGCTTGAGCGCATCGGCCGCGGCCAGGATCCGCGGATCTGGTTGGCCGGCTGCGGACATGTCAGCCGTCACCCTGCGGCGCCAGCTGGCTAGCCAGGTTCACCGGAGCACCGCGCGCATGTCATCGGCGGGCTTCTTCGCCCCGCCCAGCTCCAGCGTGTTCAGCAGCGCGCCGACCTCGCAGGCGAACACGGAAGCATGGTGATCGAGCGCTTGCTGCCACTCCTGCGGGTCGATCTCGTTCGCGCTCAGGTGCTGCAACAGCGCGAGCGTGCATTTGGAGAGATGCCGCAGCGGCACCAGGCAGTCCTGTATTGCCTCCATCGCCTCGCTCAGCATTGCCCGCGCCTTCTCGTCGGGCGTCTCGCGCGGGATGCGCGCCACCTGCTCCTGCAGGCGGTGGATCTGGTCCTTGTTCTGCTGGATGACTTTCTCGCGCGAGTCGTAGTCGGCCACCGCCTTGTCGCGCTCCTTCTCCAACGCCTTGCGCTGCCGCTCGCCCCGCGCAAGCAAGTCCTCGGCGAGCTCCAGCACCTGGTCCTTCGAGCCCTTGATGGCCAGTTCAGCCAGCGCTGCCTTGTCGTCCTCGGGCAGCTGGCGGAGCTGACGCAGTTCGCGGTAACCGATGCCGGCATCGGCCAGCGCATCGAAGGTCTGGTCGCCGAACGCCCGCAGGTTTTTGATGTCCTCATCGACCTGATCGACCGATCGCTTACCGTTGGTGGCGCACCGGACATAGTCCTCCCAGGTACCGTCGAGAATTTCCGGATGTCCGGGAAAGGTGGTGCCGCGCAAGTGCTTGTAAATCTTCGATTCTTTAATTCTGGCGAGGCCAGAAATCCGGACAATCCGGGAAAATTCCTCGTTCGCGTAGGCCATGCGGGCCTGACCGAGCGAGATAAGCAGCTCGCACAACGCCTCATTGCGCTGGGCGGTATCTGCCGCGCCGGCCGCATATGAGAGCTGGACCACGTCCAGGTTTTTGCCCGGCGCCGGGGCGGCTGTTGGCGGCACTTTTTTCGGCAGGGGCTTACGCGCCATGAGCAAGCGCTCCCTGCGGCTGGAGGGCGCGCGCATCCCCCGCGCCTGCCCGCGCGCGTATGGCCACGGCCAGGTGCGGCAGCAGCCGCTCAGCCCACCCTTCAGCGAACATCGCGTCCAGGGCAATGTTGCGCGCCGTGATCGAATGCAGGCCGGCGGGCGTCAGTTGCCTGTGCCGCTGCCATGCGTTGATCAGCAGCTGCTGACCGACCTCGCTAAACCCGGCTGCGATGATGAAATCGAACGAATCGAAGCCACGGCGGGCAAGGGTTCGATGAAAGCTCATCAGGCCGCCGAGCTGCACTGAGCTCAACAGGGCTTTGCGCACAACAGCGCGCGCTCTAGCGAGCTCCCTCTGGGTGAATGTCGCGGCACAATCATTACTCGTCACAACTGAACCCCTGCGGCAATCCGCTGTTGAACCTCGGTGATGCGCGCCTGGGCGCGCGCGATGTGTTCGGCATGGGCTTGGGCGATCTGCAGCAGCGCAATAGAGGGCGCGTAGCGGCCGTTCTCCAGCTGCGTGGCGAAGCCCTCATCGACCAGGACCTGCAGCATGCGGGAGACGTTGGGCGCGCTCTCGCCAAGGGCCTGCGCGAGCTCGCCATTGCTGACGCCCGTCAGGGTCGTGCCGCGCATGGCCATCAGCATGCGCAGGGCGCGGCGGGCGGGCATGAGGCTCTGTTTGTCCTCGCTCATGGGGGCGAGCTCTCATCGGCGGCCCGGATGAACCAGGCGAATACCGCCTTGCCCGAGTATCCGCGCGCTGGGCCACCGTCGAATGGCCGTAGATCCATTAGGAGTTCCCCGCGTCGGCGCAGCTTGCGCGCTCGCTGCGCGTGCACGACTCGCATATGACCTCTGTAGACCTGGCGCTGCCCACCGTCGTCGTCGGTGATCCACTCCGGCGGGACGCCGTCAAGGCGGGGCGTCTCGCCAGGGCCGAGCGGGGCGCAGCATCGAAGGAGGCCATTGCGGGGAGAGCGGGTTGCCATCACTGGAGAAGCCCCGCGGCTTTCAGCACGCGTGTACGCATCGCGCGGCCCTTGGGGCCATTCCACGTACCGATCAGTGCCTGGCGCGCATCGCTCGGGCGCACCGCGTTCTTTTTGCACCACGCATGCAACGTCGAGCCCTTGCGGATGAAGGAAATCCTGGTCTCTAAGAAAAGTGACTGGCCGGGCGCAGGGTCGGCGAGCATGCGGGGTGCTACCCTTCTCTTAACGATTAATAGCTAGTGGGAGTCTAGTTCATAAATATGGATCTAGTCCATACCCTGCATGCGCGAGTTTGACGAGCAGCTTTTGCGCCTGAAGTACGCCCTGGGGCTCTCGGCCGACCAGGACGTGGCGTCTGTGCTCGGGTTCACGAAAACAGCCTTTTCGGAGCGCAAGAAGAGAGGGGTATTCCCGGCCGACAAAGTGCGCGCGTTGGCTGGCGAGAAGCCCGAGCTGCGACTCGATGTGGACTACGTCCTAACAGGCACTTCAGATGCTCAGAAGGAGTTGAATCGCAGGCTGGCGATAATCAAGACTTCGACCGAGAAGGCCCTCAAATTGGCCGTATCCCCTGAGCAGGGTTCACTGCTCCAAGCCATCATTTTTTTTATTGAGATGGAGGATAGGGATCGTCTTCAGGATTGCCTAAAGGACATGAAGAACTGGGTGTTTCCGATGCCACCGGATGAGCAGGCGCTACTTGACGACTATCGACGCATCGATGCCGGTAATCGACCCCAAGTATGTGAGTTGGCCGCCCGATTGGCCGGCGACTCACTTCCCCCAATCCCTAGCCGCCCCCCTCGAATCTCCAAGGAATAGCGAGATGAACGGAAAGCTGCTTGCTTCGCTGCTGCTGGTTGCCCCGATAGTTCCCGCGATGGCAGACATAAAGCGCCTTGACTGTATGCCGAGCAATGCCACGGCAGGGTATGTGGTCCACGCCGTCATTGACGACGCGACGGACAAGGCGGAGGCGCAGGTTTATGGCAACGGCGCCCAATGCGCCTCGAGCAAATCGTGTGAGACAGCGGTCTACCAGAAGGACGTGCTGCCCTCTGTGATTCGCCTTACGCGCACCCAGGATTTTGGCCCATTGGCGGGCTTCGTAATTGCAACCGTAGTCGATATCGATAGGACGACGCTGTCAGTAACCCTGCGAGTGAGCACTAAATCGTCCGGCGGGAACACCGAGAGCACGTATACAGGAACGTGCAAAATGACCGTGGACGAATCAAAGAAGCTTCTTTAGGGGACGTCAAGAAACCGCAGCCGCTGCACGGTGTAGATGAAGTCCTGGGACTTCTGGTCCTCGCCGTCGAGCCCATAGCTCGCCACCACGGTCACCATGCGCCGCTCCTGGTCGCCAGCGCCCACCATGCGGTTGTCGCTCGATGTGAGCTGCAGGGTCAGTGACGGCGCCGGATCCAGCGCCGTCCAGGCGCGCAGCTGCTGCCCGCTGTCCACGTCGTCGATTCGATAGGTGATCGAGAGCGGTGCCTGCATCTGGTTCGCGATGTTGCGGAAGACCAGATCCAGGAAGGCGCTATCTTTTTCTTTCACGGCGCTCATGGCGGCCCTCAGTGGAGTCGGAAGGAAATGCTGCGCGTGCGCAGCCGCCCAAAGTGGACTTCGGTGATGGGCAGCGGCGTTCCACCACCAGACAATTCGGCGGTGGCGCTTGCGCGCGCCACCGCATCACCGGAGAGCTGGATGGCCGCATTGACGGTCAGCGCCGCGCCGCCCACGACCGTGGCGATCGCGCCGCCCGACAGGTGCACCTGCACCTGCAGCTGGCCGGTGGCGAGGCTATCGGCCACGGCCTGTGCGGTCAGCGGGATCTGCAGGTGCAGCTGGGCGACCGCCGATGCGCCCGCCGCCGCGGCGCCGGCCAGTGCCGCCTGGCCGGTGAATTCCGCCTGGGCCTGCGCGCCCGCCGCCGCGGCGCCAGTGAGCGGCACGCCGTGCGTCAGGCTCCCGCTGGCGGCGGCGCTACCAATGGCCTGCCCGGACAGGTGCGCGCTGACCGTGAGCGCGCCGGCGGTCACGGCACCAAGATTCGCGGCGCCGGCGAGCGGCACCTGGTGGATGAGATCGGCCTGCGCCAGCACCGCGGCCACCGCCGCGCCGCTCAGCAAGACGTTCAGGCGAAGCACCGCCGCGGCCGATGCGCCGGCGACGGCCCCGCCGGCAAGGTTTACCGCGCCATTGGTGCTGAGATCCGCAGCGCCATTGGCGCCTGCCGCCGCGGCGCCAGCAAGCGGCACCAGGTGAGTGGCCTGCGCGGCCGCAAGCGCCGCGGCGAATGCATCACCGCCCAGGTGAATCGAAAGCTGCAGTCCTGCGGCGCCTACGGCTGACCCCAGCGCTGCGCCAGTGAGTGGCACGCCGTGCAACAGCGCGCCGCTTCCCAGCGCCGATGCAACAGCCGCCCCGATGAGCGTCACGCCTTTGCTCAATGCGCCGGTGGCCGCCGCGCTAGCCGCGGCATCACCGGCGAGAGCTTGGGTCCCGCCCGAGGCCATTTTCACCTCGACCGCCAATGCGCCGGCGTAGGCATACGCGGCGCTGGTGGTCATTGCGGGCGAGGTATCCGCGCTCGTCTTATAGGCCAGCGCGCCCGCGAATGTGTACGGGCTCGTCGCCTGCTGGAGGAAGGTCGGATTCCAGCCGGATTCCGGCGTGAGCGGGTTGGACCCGTCAGAGGTTCCGAGCTGCAGCGTCAGATTGCCGGGGTTCGAAAAAGCCGCCAGCGCGCACGTCAATGCGTTGGGCGTGACGCCGGCGGTATTGATGGACATTCCATTGGGGGTGCCAAAGCAGTCCGCCGCGGCCGCCGGCAATCCCACCGTGTCCTCGTCGATCTCGACCACGCCGGCCGCGTGCGACCAGAACGCCGCGTGATGGAACGTCACGGCGCTGGATGCCGGGGAGCCGGATGTTTTGCAGGCCCAGAACGAGATCTCTCGATCGTCATTGCCGTCGTTGTAGACCAGCGCGCTGCCGATCTGCACCCATGTTCCATGTCCGGTGACGCTGGTGCAGTGGGCGTATCCCTCGATCCAGCCGAACAACAACTTGTTGGCGCCGGGCGTGAAGGCGGTGATGACCGTCGTACTGGCCTCATTTTGCGGGGCATCGGTCAGTCCGCGACTTGTGAGCGACCAGGTCATGTAAGTTCGTGGTTCCCCTGGGCGAGGCCAGCGACAGCGGCTCTCGAATCAGCCCGTCGGCCATGAACGCCGCGCACCGCGCGATGATGGGGCTGCATCACCGCGGGCGCGGATGCGGCGCTACTGCAAGGTGACGGTCAATGCCCCCGCGGCAAAACTCACCGCGTCCCCGCTGTTGATCGTCTTGTTCGTGGTCAGCGGCGCGCAGATGAGCTCGTTGCCGCTGGTCGAGGCATCGGCGAGGAACCAGGAGACGACCGTTCCCCAGCCCGCCGTCGGCGTCGGGAAGGTAATGGTGTTGTTATTGGAGATCTGGCCGCCCGTGCCGGTGCTGGCGGTGGTACTGCCAGCGCTTTGCGTGCCTGCCCAGTTTGCGAGCGAGCTCGTCACCGCAACCCGCGCATACGAGCCACCCGAGACCTCGGTGCCGAATGAGCTGTCGGAGCAGGCCGCGGTAGAAAGCCCCACATACACGGTGCTCGGCGCGGTGAAGGTCTGCCCGCGGAAGATGAAATCCGCGAGCTTGTTCTCCGCGTAGTCGCTGAACGCCTGCGCGTTGCCGGTTTGCGGTGCGAGCAGCGCGATGCTGGCGACGGTTGTTGCGGCGATCGGCGCGGCGACCGGCGCGACAGTGGTCACCGTCGTGACGGCCAGGGAGCTGAGCGCCAGTACTGCCGCGATGGCGGCGGCGCGGGCGCGGGTGATCAGTGTGCGGATCATGGCGGGTTACCTCGTGGTGGCGGCGGAAGGGTTACGGGGCGACCTGGTTCAGGTTCACCGTGACGGTGACCTGCAGGCCGGTGGGCGCGTTGGGAACGCTGACGATGAAGGCTTTGGTGGCCTGTGCGGAGAGCGAGCTGCACACGTCGTTGCACGCGGCGACCCGGAAATAGAGCGTCGAGCCATTCGGCACCACGCCCTGGTACTGGTAGGTCGTCGCAGCCGGCCCGAGCTCCAGCGTCGGCGTCGCGCCGGCGTCGGGAATGCTGTTCGGACTGATGAACACCTGCACCTTCTTCAGTGCGTTGGTGCCGGCGAGCTGGCCGCCCAGCGTATCGGTGGTGGGCAGCGTCCAGCTCATGCTGGCAGTGGCGGTGACCTGTGCGGGATCGGCGGCGTATCCGCGGGACATCCCCACGACGGATATCGCCAACAGCGCTATGAGCATCGGGATGGACCGTGCGAACAGTGAACGAGACATGAGAGCTCCTGGTGGGTGACTGAAACGAGGCCCTTGCGGCGCCATCGCGTGCTCGTCATGCTGATAAGTGCTCCTGCACTTGGCATTGGGACATGTCCCAATGACTCGCGGTGGCGCGTCCATGACGCTGCCGGGCATGTCAGGGATCTACGGGCTTGACCCGGCTCAGTTCGGCGTTCGCATCATCCGGCCACTGCTGGTGGACATCGGTCTGTGGTCGACCGTGGCCGAGCGCCTGGTGCTCGGCACCGCCATGCAGGAATCCCGCCTCACGTACCTGCAGCAGGTGAGCGGCCCGGCCATCGGCATCTATCAGATGGAGCCGGCCACTTACGACGACATCCGCTGCAACTTCCTGGCGAACCAGCGCGCGCTGCGCCTGCACGTGGATGCCTGGGCCATCGGCGCCGCCAATGCGCGCGAGATGGAGGGCAACCTCTACTTCGCCACCGCCATGTGCCGGGTGCTCTATCGTCGCGTGAGCGATCCGCTGCCGCGCGCGGATGACGCCGCCGGGCTCGCCGCCTACTACAAGGCGCACTACAACACGCCGCTCGGCAAAGCCACGGTCGACCAGGCCCTGCCTCACTTCCAGCGCGCGATCGACGCTTTTTCAACCGGAGGGTTGTCATGAAGGCACGAGTCTTGTGTTTGGTCGCCGCGCTGGGCGCGGTGCTGGTGGGGCTGACCGCCTGCCAGGAGGACATGGCGCGTATCACTGTCCAGTACGCCACGATGAAGGTCATCGAGAAGGGCGACACGCCAGCCGCCCAGCAGCAGCGCGCGGCGCGGATCCACCAGATCGCCTCGGATGCGGAAGGGCTGCTCAAAGGCGTCACCGTGACCGTGAACCTGCTGGAAGCGGCCGTGCGTGAGCAGGTGGGCAAGCTGAACCTGTCGCCGTCGGACGGCTTTCTCGTCGACGCACTGATCAGCCAGGTGGTGAGCGACCTGCAGCAGAAGGTGGGCACCGCCGCGCTCAACGAGGACCAGCGATTCAAGGTCGCGAAGGTACTCGACTGGGTGATCTCCGGCGCCGCGCAGGCCGGAGGCTAGCGGCGGCCATGTTCATCGGCGAGCTCGATGTCCGGGCGTATCGTGGGCACGACGATGAGTGGGTCGTGCTCAGCGACATGTGGTGGCGCGATGCCGCGTTTGCCGTTGCCCTGGGCGCGCCCGAGCTCGCCGAGATCAAGGTTCCGCGCGGGTTCGTCACGGACCTGGCGAGCATTCCCAGGCCACTGCGCGGGTTGCTTGACGTCAACGGACCCTCGCGCCGCGCCGCGCCGCTGCACGACTACCTGTACTGCTCGCAGCCGTGCCTGCGGGCGCAGGCCGATGCGCTATTCCACTTCGCCCTGGCCACGGAGGGCGTCGGCCTGATCGACAGGAACATCTACTACGCCGGCGTGCGCGGCGGCGGGTGGTACTACTGGAACAAGCGCCTGCGCGATCCTCACCTGCGCGCCGAGGACTTTGTGCCGCCTGGCTACTGGGAGGCAGGCGCGTGACGATCCAGATCGATTTCTGGCAGCTGGTGCTCGCCGTGGCGGGGCTGTTGGCCGCCATTGGCGGCGCGTTCTTTCTGATGTTCCGGATGCTGCTGGCGCAGGACCGCTCTCTGCAGGACGAGCGGTTCTCGAACTTCCGGGCGGACATCGAAAAGCTCCAGGGCATGGAGACGCGCTTTTCCACCTGGCTCATTGAGGCATCCGAGAAGTTTGTCCGGCGGGAGGACTACGTTCGCAACCAGACGGTCATCGAGGCCAAGCTGGATGCGATCGGCAGCCGGGTGGAGCTTTCGCGCGTGGAGCACGTGCGAGCCGAGCTGCTGAAACTTCACGGAACGAAGGGGGTTTGATGTCCACTGCCACTATCCGCACGCCACAGATCCGTTGGATCATCCTGCTGGCGCTCAACAACGCTCGCCCATACGGTGCCCACGAGCAGGTGCTGCTGGCCACCGTCCAGGCGATCTACCCGGACGCCACCAGGGAGGAGATCCGTCGCGAGCTGGACTACCTCGACCAGGACAGCCGGAACCTGATCTCCGTGCGCAAGGCGCCGGATGGTCACTGGCACGCCGAGCTCGCCCGCTATGGCGTCGATCTGGTCGAATACCAGGTCGAGTGCGACCCGGGCATCCTGCGCCCGGAAAAGTACTGGTGAGGCGATGCCACCGCGCAGCAAGATCGCGCAGCTGCCTGAGGAGCTGAAGGGCGCGCTGAACCGCCGGCTCATCGAGGGCGGATTCAGCGGCTACGAGGATCTCTCGGCGTGGCTGACCGAGCAGGGCTTTTCGATCGGGAAGTCTGCGGTCGGTGCATACGGCCTCTCGCTGCAGCGGCGGCTGGATTCCATCAGGACGAGTACGGAAGCGGCCCGCCTGATTGCGCAGGCCGCTCCCGATGAAACCGATGACCGCGGCGGGGCCTCCATCTCGCTGCTGCAAACCGCCCTGTTCAACGTGATGGTGGCGATCGAGGAGGCCGAGAACGAGAAGGACGCGATCAAGAAGGCCGAAACCCTTTCCAAGATCGCCCGGGCGCTGGCGGATCTGACGCGCGCCGGAGTCACGCGCAACAAGTGGGTGGCTGAGGTACGCGAGAAGGCCGCCGATGCCGCGGCTGAGGTCAAGAAGATCGCAGCCAACGCTGGCCTGTCCGAGGAGGCGATCGCCGCGATCGACGCGCGCATCATGGGGATTCCCTGATGGGTAATGCCAAGATCCGCCCGCCGAACCCCCGGGCGGCGCTGCTGCCGTTTCAGGCCCGTTGGGTCAACGACAGTTCGCGTCTGAAGCTCGCCGAGAAGTCCCGTCAGATCGGCTGGACCTGGTCAAGCGCTTATGCCTGCACGCGGCGCACCGGGCGCAAGGCCGCGCGCGACGACCAATGGATTTCCAGCCGTGATGAGATCCAGGCGCGCCTGTTCGTCGAGGACTGCAAGTTCTGGCTCGACGTGATGAAGATCGCTGCCCAGTACCTGGGCGAGCAGCTCGTGGACGCGGAGAAGAAACAGTCCGCGTGCGTGCTCGAGTTCGCGAATCATCGCCGCATCAACTCAATGTCGAGCAATCCTGATGCGCAGGCCGGCAAGCGCGGCGGGCGCGTGCTGGATGAGTTCGCCCTGCACCAGGATCCGCGCAAGCTCTGGGCAATCGCCTATCCAGGCATCACTTGGGGCGGCCAGCTGGAGGCGTTCTCCTCACACCGCGGCAGCGCCAACTTCTTCAACCAGCTAGTGCGCGAGGTCAAGGAAGGAGGCAACCCGAAAAAGATCAGCCTGCACACAGTCACGCTGCAGAACGCGCTGGAGCAAGGGCTGCTCTACAAGCTGCAGCAAAAGCTCCCTCCCGAGAGCGAAGTCCAGGAGATGGACGAGTCGAAGTACTTCGACTATGTGCGCGCCGGCTGCGCGGACCAGGAATCCTTCGACCAGGAGTACATGTGCAGGCCGGCTGACGACGATGCCGCGTTCCTGGAATACGACCTCATCGCATCGGCCGAGTACAAGATCGACTGGAACTGGCGCGCCATCGAGGGCCGCGACATCTACGTCGGCGTGGACATCGGGCGCAAGCGCGACCTGACGGTGATCTGGGTGCTGGAGCGCCTCGGCGATGTCCTGTACACGCGCGAGGTCATCGAGCTGTCGAAAATGCGCAAGAGCGAGCAGGAGGCAATCCTCTGGCCGTGGATCCAGCGCGCCGGCCGCACCTGCATCGACGCGACGGGCCTCGGCATCGGCTGGGTGGATGACGCCCAGGATCACTTCGGCGAACACCGCGTCGAGGGCGTAGTGTTCACGGCCTCCACGAAGGAAGCCCTGGCCTATCCGGTGCGCGGGGCGATGGAAGATCGCAAGCTGCGCATTCCCTACAGCCCGCAGATTCGAGCCGACCTGCGGCAGGTCACCAAGGCGGTCAGCGCCGCCGGCACCGTGCGGTTCACCGCCGAGCGCTCCCCCGACGGCCATGCGGACCGCTTCTGGGCGTTGGCCTTGGCGATCCATGCCGCCAGCACCCCGGCGGCCCGCATCGAGCTGGCCACCGCCGGCCAGCGCGCCAGCGCGGGCCTGGTCGAAATCCCCGGTACCGGCATCCTCACGCTGGAGGACGGCATGGGCATCGTCGGGGGCGGCGTGGACGTCCAGGGCTACACGGAATGAACGAGCCACGGAGAGGCCCTATAAGCCGCGCTGTAGGAGACCCGCCCCTACCCCCGTCGGTGGGCGCCTACGCGGAACGTGGGCCTGTGCACACCCCTCAAATTTGGAGTTCGGAGGCTACCCGTGACTGACCAACCCATACTCGGGCAGGAGATCGCCGTCATCGACGGCGGCATGGACATCACCCGGGGGTATGTCGGGCCGCTCCTGCTGCCCTATGACTCGGTGCTTTCCGGTCGCGGGGGCGGGGACCTGCGCATCTACGAGGCGGTGCTCTCGGACTGGGAGGTCAAGAGCTGCCTGTCGCAGCGCCAGCTGGCGGTGACGAGCGCCGAATGGGCGGTCGATGCCGGTGGAGATCGGCCGATCGACAAGGCCGCGGCCGACTTCCAGAAGCAGCAGCTGGAGCGGATCGGCTGGGACAACGTCACGCTGCTCATGCACTTCGGGGTCTTCTACGGGTTCAGCGCGGCCGAGCTGATCTACAAGCGCGAGGGCGCGGCCATCGTGCTGGATGCGGTGAAGGTGCGAAACCGCCGCCGCTTCCGCTTCGACAAGAACGCGGCGCTGCGCCTGATCACCCAGAGCAACATGACCGAGGGCGTGCTGTGCGAGCTGCCGTACTTCTGGCACTTCGCCACGGGCTCGGACAACTCGGACGAGCCCTACGGCACCGGCCTTGCTCACTGGCTTTACTGGCCGGTGCTGTTCAAGCGCCAGGGCGTGAAATTCTGGATGCAGTGGCTGGACAAGATGGCGATCGGCACGGCGCTGGGCAAGTTCGGACCTAACGCCACCCCCGAAGAGAAGGCCACGCTGCTGCGCGCGGCCTCGGCGCTCGCCGGCGGCGCGGCCGCGGTGACGATACCGCAGGGTATGGCGGTCGAGCTGCTGAAGGGGGCCAATGCCGGCACGCCGGACTACGAGGCGCTGCAGGATCGAATGGATGCTGCCATCCAGAAGGTGATCCTCGGCCAGACCGCCAGCACGCAGGGCACCGCGGGCAAACTCGGCAACGATGATCTGCAGGGCGAGGTGCGCAGCGACATCATCAAGGCCGATGCGGATCTGATCTGCGAGAGCTGGAACCTAGGGCCCGCGCGATGGATCACGGAGTGGAACTTCCCCGGCGCCGCGCCGCCGCGCGTCTATCGCGTGACCGAACCGCCGGAGGATCTGGACGCTCGCGCCGCGCGCGACGGCAAGGTGAAGCAGCTGGGCTACAAGCCCACCTTGGAGTACGTGCAAGCCACTTACGGCGATGGCTGGGTCGAGGACCCCGCCGCTCAGCGCGTCGTGCCGCCGGGCGATGGGCAGGATCCGGCCGCGGCCTTCGCCGAAGGCACGCAGCCGGATGCGCCGGCGCGCATGGTCGACCAGCTGGAGCGCAACCTTGCCCCGTCCACTGCCGAGTGGGTCGGCAAGATCCGCGCGCTCACCGACCAGGTGCTCGCCGATGGCGGCACGCTCAAGGACCTGCGTGACAAGCTGCTCGACGTCTACCCGCGCATGTCGCTCGACCAGTATGCGCTCGCGCTCGCCGAGGCTGATGCGGCCGCGAACCTCGTCGGCCGCGCCGCGGCGCGTGATCCATCCACCACAGGAGCCACCCCATGACCGATCAGCCGCCCGCGGCGGATAACTCGGCAGCGCCATCGGTCATGGATCGCATGCGGGGCTTTCGCACCCTCGGCGCCTCGGTGCTCGGCGCGACGCTGGTGCCGATCATCGTGCGCCAGCTGAAACACGTCGGCATTGAGCTCACGCCCGACGAGCAGCTCGGTCTGGCCACGCTCCTCATGGGCGTGCTGATGGCGGTGATGCGGCTGCTGACCACGACGCCGGTGGGTCGGCGGCTCAAGCCCGCGGCCGAGGAGCTGCTGGGCCACCTGGACCTGAGCCTGCTCGCGCGCTTGGTGGCCGACGAGCTCGCCAACCGCACCGCCGCTTCCGCCACCCAAAGGAGTACTCCCAATGCCTGAGCCCGCACCGCTGAACAACATCATGCGCCACCAGCAGCGCCCGCTGACCGATGCCGAGCAAGCCGAGATCTTAGTACTGAAGGACAAGGCGCTGGACCTGTGGCACCACCTTGACCGGATCGGCCGCAAGAATGCGGACGCGCCCGGCTCGCGGGAGCTGTCGCTCGCCAAGACGCATGTCGAGGAAGCGGTCATGTGGGGCGTGAAGCACATTACACGGTAGCCCGTGGCAACCGTCGCCTACGGCTCGGTCCCCTTCCAGGAGCAGATCGCCTTCTTCCGCAAGAAGCTGAACCTGCCCACCTCGGCGTGGACCGATGTCTATACCCGGGAGCACGACTGGGCGTTCGTGGTCGCCGGCGCCGACCGAGATGAGATCGTCAGCGCCTTCCGTGGGGCCATCGACAAAGCGATCGCCGGCGGCGCGACGCTCGAGGAGTTCCGCAAGGACTTCGATGCGATCGTCGAGCAGTATGGCTGGGACTACCAGGGCGGCCGCAACTGGCGCTCGCGTGTGATCTACGAAACCAACCTGCGCACGAGCTACGCGGCGGGCCGCTACGAGCAGCTGCAGCAGCTGAAGCGCCTGCGGCCGTTCTGGCGCTATTGTCACTCCGATGCGGTCGTGCATCCGCGGCCGCTGCACCTGAAATGGAACAACACGGTGCTGCCGGCAGATGATCCCTGGTGGTCGACGCACTTCGGGCCCAACGGCTGGGGCTGCCAGTGCTATGTGGAGGGGCTGAACGCGCGCGACGTCAAGCGCCTGGGCTTGGCGGTCGGGCCGCGGCCCGAGGATGGCACCGAGACCGTGGTCATCGGCCAGCGCAGCCCGAACGGTCCGCGCACCGTCACCGTGCCCAAGGGCATCGATCCGGGGTTCGAATACACACCCGGCAAAGCACGCCTGGAATCGCAGATCCCGCCGGAGATTCCGGATCCGCCGGTCTCCGGCAGCGCCGGCGGCGCGGGCCTGCCCAATCGCCGCCCCTCTGACCCGCTGCCGGCGCCGCGCCGCGCGCCGGCCAGCCGCCTGCTACCGGCGAACCTGTCCGACGAGCGCTACACGCAGGCGTTCCTGCAAGAGTTCGGCGCGACCCCGGAGATGCCAGCCATCTTTCGCGATGTGCTCGGTGAACCGCTACCGATCGGCAATCGGCTGTTCCTGGATCCCAGCGGCGTGACGAAGATCAACAAGCGCGGCCGCGGGCAGTACCTGCTGCTGCTCGCCGATGCCATCAAGTCACCCGATGAGATCTGGGTGCGGCTGGAGTGGCATGGTGCGAGGACGCTGGCAGTGGTGCGGCGCCGATACATCGCCCGCTTCCAGGTGCAGGGTTCAGACAAACCTCTGCTCGCCGTGTTCGAACGTGGTGAGGATGGTTGGTTCAGTGTGACCGGCTTCGCGGGCGACACGCAGCAGGCCGATGACTGGCGCGTCGGCGTGCGGCTGTATCGACGCCAGGAATGAAAAACCAGCGCGCTGCCACACGCTGATTACCCCGGACGTGGGATCGGTGGCCCTGGCAGGGGCTGCCCGTCCGATGGGTGAGGCTCCAAGGATACCGCAATGACCGCACGGATCGAAATCACCCGCGACGCCATCACCGCGACGCTGCAGGCCGCCGGCAGCCCGACGCTGCGCGAGGCATTCGTGCAGCTGACGCTGCCCGACATCGGCGAGTACCTCCTGATGGCCACCCGGGAGCGCGCGGCGCGCCAGGTGGCGCCCGATGGCGCGCCGTGGCAGGCCCTGTCACCGGCGTACCAGCGCTGGAAAGCGCGCAAGCGCCCGGGCCTGCCGATCCTGAAATTCGACTTCCACATGCTGGGCGATCAGCTCGCCTACCAGGTGGAAGGCGATGAACTGCTCGTGGGCACCAATGCCCCATATGGCGCTGCGCACCAGTTCGGCGCCACCATCGAGATCGCCCCGCGCAGCCAGCAGGTCTACTTCAAACGCAACAAGGCGGGCGATGTCGGCAATCTCTTCGTGAAGAAATCCCGCTCCAATTTCTCCCAGCCGGTGGAGTTGCCGCGCTACTTCATCACGATCCCTGCGCGGCCGTGGCTCGGCATCTCGGCCGAGGACGAGACGGAGATCTCCACGCTCATCGCCGAGCGCGCGCAGGCGCTCTTCGCGCCGCCCGGTAGCTGATCGGCCCCACTCCCGCGCGCACCGCGCCCTCTGGTATGGTGGGCGCGAATCTGCAGCGGGGTTCTTTGGGACATGTCCCAATGATTTCGGGATGGGTGAGGCCCGAAGATCGCCCGCGATGCAACCCAATGCTCGTATCGCGATCCTGCGCACCGGCACCCACACCTCGGTGGATGGCCGCAAGTTCACCTTCTCCCCGGCAATCCTCGGCGAGCTCGCCGAGGGCTACGACGCGAAGGCGAGCGAGGCGCCCCTGGTGGTCGGTCACCCGAGCCTCGATGCACCGGCCTATGGCTGGGTCAACAACCTGCGCGTGGATGGCGACCTGCTGTATGCCGAGCCGCGCCAGGTCGAGCCGCAGTTCGCCGAGCTCGTCAACGCTGGCCGCTACAAGAACGTCAGCGCCTCAATCTATCTGCCCGACAGCCCGGGCAATCCGAAACCCGGCAAGCACTACCTGAAGCACGTCGGGTTCCTGGGCGGCGCTGCCCCAGCGGTAAAAGGGTTGCCGCAGGTGCAATTCGCGGAAGGCAGCGGCGCGGTCGAATTCGCCGCGCCGCTGGGTTACGTCGGCGGGATCCTGGGCGATCTCTTCCAGCGCATCCGCGACTACTTCGTCGAGCGTGACGGCGCGGACAACGCCGACAAGATCATCCCGCAGTGGCAGATCAGCTCGCTGCGGGACATCGGCTCCACCGACGCCGATGGTCTGGCCACTTCATTCGCCGCGCCGAGCGGCACCGATCCGGAGAGCACCATGCCCAAGCCCGCCACCACCGATCCCCAGCTCGAAGAGCAGCTCAATGCGCGCGCGACCGAGCTGGAAACCCGCGAGCAGGCGCTGCGGACCCGCGAGCTGCAGGCGCTGCGCTCCGATGCGGCCGCCTTCGCCGAGCAGCTGGTGACCGAGGGCAAGCTCTTGCCACGCCAGAAGGACCAGGTGGTGGAGATCCTGGTCTCGCTGCCCGCGAACGTGGCGATCTCCTTCGCCGAAGGCGGCAGCACCGTCAGCAAGCCCACGGGCGAGGTGCTGCGCCAGATCCTCACCGACATGCCGGTGCGCGTGGACTACCGCGAGAAGTCCGGTCAGCCGGGCGTGACCGATCCGGTCAGCTTCGCGGCGCCCTCGGGGTTTACGGTCGATGCGGGCCGGCTGGAACTGCACAACAAGGCGCTGGCGCATATGGCCCAGCACCCCAACACCGCCTACCTGGACGCCGTGAAGGCTGTCGGCGGCTGACCGTTCGCCCCCAACCGTTCTGACAGGAGCACCCGACATGTCCACCCAGAAGAAACCCCTGCTGACGCTGGCGATCGCGGCCACCGCAGCGCTCACCGCCAACCGCGCCGCGACGCTCGCCGGCGCCGTGCCGGCCGCTGGCGCCGCCGCCACCGGCGGCGTGTGCACGCGCGATACGGCCATCGGCGGCATTGCGCCGTGCGACGTCCTGGGCACCACCACGATGGAGGCCGGCGCGGCGGTGGCCGCCGGAGTGCAGCTCGATCTGGACGCCAGCGGCCGCGCCATCACGCATGCCGCGGGCGTGATCATCGGTCGCGCGCTGCAGGCCGCGGCCGCCGCAGGCGACCTGATCGAAGTGCTGCTGCTGCCCACCTGACCGCGCAGTCCTTCCAACCACCATCCGCTCACGACGTTTCGAGGTAGTCCATGCAGAACCTGTCCCAGACCCGAGTGGTCGATGCGATCCTGACCACCCATGCCCAGGGCTACCAGCGGCCGGGCAATGTCGGCCCGCTGCTGTTCCCGCGTGTGAGCGTGGGCGCCTATGGCGGCAACGTCATCCAGTTCAGCAAGGAGAGCTTCCGGCTGCTGAACATCGTGCGCGCCCCGGGTTCCCGCACCACCCGCGTGGAGTTCGGCTATGCCGGCGTGCCCTACGCCATCACGCCGAAGTCCCTGGAAGGCGTGGTGCCGTTCGAGCGCATGCGCGACGCCAGTCAGGTCCCGAACATCGACCTGGCGCGCGTGGCGGTGGACTCCACGATGGACATTGTGGAGCTGGGATACGAGAACGACTGCGCGACCCTCGCGCGCACCGCCGCCAACTATGACGCCGGGCACAAGGCGACGCTCGCCGGCGCGGCGCTGTGGAGCGCGGGCACCGGCAATCCCACGAGCGACGTCGAGGCCGGCGTGGAGGCGATCCGCGCGAGCATCGGCATGCGCCCGAACACGGTCATCCTGTCGGCCACCGCGTTCAAGAACGCGCGCACGAACCCCAACATCATCGATCGCTACAAGTACACCGGTCGCGACAGCATCACCACGCAGATGCTCGCCGCGCTGTGGAACGTGCAGACCGTCGCGGTCGGTGAGGCGGTCAGCGCCTCCGGCCAGGCCGATGCCCTGGGCGATGTGTGGGGCAACGACGTGGTGATTGCCTACGTCGCTCCGGGCGGGGCCGGCGTCACGCGCGATGCGGCGCGGCCGAGCTACGGCTACACCTACACCATCGATGGCATGCCGCTGGTGGAACAGCCTTACCAGGATCGCAACGTCAAGAGCTGGATCTACCCGGTCACCGCCGACCGGCAGCCGGTGCTCAGCGGCATCACCGCGGGCTACCTGATCCAGAACGCCGGCTCCTAAGTCTCTGGTCTGTCGCGTCGACGAGGTGGGTTAGTCCAGCAAGACCCCCCGTTTTGTTAGCCGGCCTCCCCGGCGCGACGGACCGGAACCATTCACCGTTTTCGAGAGCACTCAACCATGAAGCACCTGGTCATCGGCAACATCAAGACCGGCGAGGGATTCATCCCGCTGGGATCGATCATCGAGATTGCCGAGAATGCCGCGGCTGTCCTGGTACGCGACGGGTACCTGCGGCTGCCCACCGAGGTCGAGCTCGCCGCGCACGCCGCGGCGGAGGCGGTCCGCATCGCCGACGCGCAGAAGGCGGCGGAGCAGCAGGCCCGCGAAAGCTCCACGAATTCACCCCCGCAGAAAGGCGGGGCTGATTCCGCGGCGGGAGCCGGGGCGCAAGCTCTGGCTCCCGTTGCCGCGGCGCAAGCTCTGGCTCCCGTTGCCGCGGCGGAAGCCCCGGATCAGCAGGCCGCGGCCAGCGATTCTCCCCCCGCGGGGGACCCGGATACCTCAGCAGCGCAGGCAGGCGCCTCACCGGCCGGGGCTTCGGCTCCGGCCGGTGATGGCGCGCTCGCCATCAACGAGTCCGCGCCGGCCAGTGATCCTCCCCCGGCTGGGGGCGGCAAGAAGAAGGGCTCCCGCGGCTGATGTACTGCGAGCCTCTCCAGCTGCTCGATGCGCTCAGCACGCGCGAGCTCGCGCAGGTGGCGACCCCTGACCGCGCGCCGGTCATCGCCGACGACCTGATGGATGCGACGCTGCGTGGCACCGACCGCAGCGCATTCGATCCGGCGGATGTCGCGATCGCCGACCAGGCGCTCGCGCGCATCCAGCAGGCGCTGGAGGACGCCGACCAGCTGATCGATGGGTTCCTGCGCACCAGGAAGCCATCGCCCTACACCGTGCCACTGGATCCGGTGCCTGGCCTCGTGACGGTATGGGCGCGCTCGATCGCGCGCTACATGCTGCACAAGGACCGCGCGACGCCCGGCGGTGAATCCCAGGACCCGATCCTGCGCGACTATCGCGACGCGCAGAAACTCCTGAGCCAGGTGGCGGCCGGCACGTTCTCCCTGGGCGGGGATGATCCGCAGCCGCCCGCCGGCGCAGGCTCGGCCGAGATCTCCAAGGGCTGCGGCGTGTTCAGCGATGCGGCTCTCAGCGACTTCGCGCGCGACTATGGAACATGAGCGCGGCGCCGTTCGACGTGGGCCTGATCCAGCAGCGCCTGGCTTCCGCCGCCACTGGCCTGCGGTCAGTGGGCCTTGCGGCCGACTACGCGGCGGTGCGCAAGCTCGCGGACTTTCCGGCGCCGTGCGCCTATGTGCTGCTGGCCACCGAGCAGGGCTTGCCAAAGCCGCCGGGCAATACGATCCGCGGCCAGCAGGTATCCGCGCAGCAGCAGGTCATGGTGCATATCGGCGTTGCCTACGCGCTGCGCAGCTATCGCGCCCAGGCGGGCGCCGACATCGTCGACGAGTGGAAGGCGCAGCTCGGCCCGGCGCGCGACGCGCTGTACGGCTTCTGCCCCGACCTTCCCGGCGCGCGCCCGCTCGAATTCGTGCGCGGGGATCTGCAGGACTACGACAACACCACCGCGCTGTGGATCGATGTGTGGTCCACCCAGCACACGTTCCGCACCCCGACTGGGTCACGCTGACAACCTGGAGTTTCGACCTATGAGCAAGAACGACAAGGCCGCTGCATCCGATCCCAAGCTCTTCGAGGTGACGCTCGCGAAGCCGCACACCCACGAGGACCGCCCGCGCGAGGCCGGCGAGAAGATCGTGGTCAACGAGCACGACCTTGCCTGGCTCACCGACCAGAAGGTCATCGATCCGGCCGCGACCGTCGCGCTGTAAGTCGCACCCACCTCTTCCTTTCACGGAGTAATCCGCCATGTACCAGTCGCTCCAGGGCATCGTGCGCTTCGGCCTGCGCCTTCCATCCGGCAAGCCCGGCGCCATGTGGGATGTGGGCAACGTGCCCGACGCCACCCTCCAGATGCAGACCCAGTCCACCACCAAGAACGAGAGCCGCACCGGCCAGCGCCTGCCCGCGCTGATCCTGTTCACGGGCAAGTCCGGCGCGTTCAACCTCACGCTCGATGAGTGGAACACGAAGAACCTGGAACAGGCGTTCTACGGCGTGTCCTCTCCCACGGTGGCCGGCACCGTCACCGGCGAGGCGTTCCCCGCGGGCCTCCTCGCCGGCGACCAGGTGCGCCTGGCCAAGCCCTACGCCTCCGCGCTCGTGCTCACTGACAGCGCGGGCTCGCCCGTGACCGTCACCAGCACCAAGTACAAGCTCACCGGCCATAATGACCGCGTGGTGGAGATGCTGGACGTCGCCACCTACACGCAGCCGTTCAAGGCGGCCTACTCCTACGATGACTTCGAGTCCGTGGAAGCGTTCGCGGCGCTGCCGCGCGAGCTCTACGTGCAGTTCGACGGCATCGACACGGTCACCAATGTGCCGGTGACCGTGGACCTGTACCGCGTGCAGTTCAGCCCGGTGCAGAACCTCGGCCTGATCCACCAGACGGATACCGGCCCGCTGCCGCTGCAGGGCTCGATCCTCTACGACGAGCTGAACGACGACGGCACTTCGGCCAACGCGGGGTTCTTCAAGTTCCTGCGCAAGACGGCGGCCTGATGGCCACGAAGGTGGATCGCCGGCGCGCCGCGCGGCCCGCTGCCGCCGGCCCGACCGAGGCGGCCACGCGGGAGCTGGAGATCCTGCACCCGGAGCGCCGGCTCACCATCGGAGTGGGTGCGGCGGCGCGCACGGTCACCGTGCGGGAGTACGGGTTCGTCGAGGGCAATGCGCTGCGGCCGCAATACAAGATCTTCCTGGACGCGCTGTACGCGCTGATCTCTGGGTCTGGCGCGAGCCCGACCTTCGAGATGGTGGAGGACCTGCTGGCGGCGCATCAGCCCGAGGTCCTGGCGCTCATCGCCACGGCCGCGGATCTGGAGATGGCGGATCTTGCGGCCCTGTCCGATGAGGACGGCTACCGCCTGATGCAGACCTGGTGGGTGGTGAACGCGGGTTTTTTTATCCGGCGGTTGATCAGCCTGGCCGCGCGCCAGGCCGCGCAGCGGCGCGCGGCGCCCGAACCGCAGGCTGGGGGCGCATCTACCACACCCTCATCGCCGCCGGCTACGGACGCTGCCCCGCTGACATCGGCCGCCTGACGGCGCGCCAGATCGATCTGTTCTATCGCGAGGCCGCACGCGCACAGCTGCGCGAGCGCGCGGAACGGGTGATCGATACGAACCTGGCGATGAGTGGCGAGGCCGCAAACCAGCATCTGCGGCGACTGGAAGAGGGTGAAAAGCAGTGACGGCGCGCGGCACGGGTAGTCTGGATCTGGCGATGCGGGTGCTGCTGGACGTGCAGGACGTCCCGCGGCAGGTCCAGCAGCTCGGCGAGGACTTCAAGGGCCTGAAGGACAATGCCGCGGCCGCGGGCGAGAGTCTTGCCAAGGCCGCCCAGGGCGGTGATGCGCTGGCGCAGTCCTTCGCGTCCTTTACTTCCGCGCAGCGCGAGCTGGATGGCCTGCGCGACCGCGTGGATCGCGGCGTCGCCTCGCTGAAGGACCTGGCCGACGTCGAGCTGCAGATTGACCAGGCGATGCGCAAGGGCACGCTGGCCGAGGCCGAACAGGTGGAGATGCTTGCGCAGCTGGATGCCCAGGAGAAAAAGCTCCTGGCCACGCACCAGCGCGATGAGCAGGCCCTGCAGCAGCTGGTCCGTGCCTACGATCCGACCAGCGCGGCGCTGAAGAAGCTCGCGGCCGATGAGGCGCGCCTCACCGCGGCGCGCGATGCCGGGCGCATCAGCCAGGACCAGTACACGCGGGCGATGGGCGCGCTGTCCTCTCAGCGGGCGGAGTGGGAGGAGGCGCGCACGACGCTGTTCAATCTCGGCCAGACCTCGGCCCTGACCGCGCGTTCGCTCGCGGCCGTCACCAGCAACCTTGCGCGCGGAGACATCAGCGGCGCGGGCAGTTCGCTGCTCACGATCTCCGGCCGCGAGATCGTGAACCTCGGTCTGCTGGGCGGCGCGGCGGCCACCGCCGCGGCCGCAGTCGCCGTGCTGGTGGCGGGCGTCATCAAGGGCCAGCGCGAGTTCGAGGAGATCGACCGGCTGCTGGAGGCGACCGGCCATGCCGCGGGGCTGTCGGCCGAGGACTTCACGGCGGCCGGCCGCGCGATCGATGCGACCACCGGCACCGTGGGCAAGGGGCGCGACGCACTGCTGCAGCTCGTCCAGACCGGCGAGAAAGGCGGCCAGGCAATGGTCGATCTGGGCAAGGCGGCGGTGGCCATGTCCGAGCTCACCGGCCGCAGCGCTGCCGATGTGGCTCGCGATCTGACCGAGGTGCTGAAGAACCCGACCAAGGCCGCGGCCGATCTCAACGCGCAATACCATTTCCTCACGGCCGCGGAATACGAGCGCATCGCCGCGCTGCAAGCCGAGGGGCGCGAGCAGGAGGCGGCCGCCCTACTGGCTAACCGGCTCGCCGACGTGCAGGTGCAGCGGCTCGATGACGTGCGGGAGCGCGCGGGCTGGACTGCGAAGGCATGGAAGGACATCAAGGACGCGGTGAGCGGCGCATGGGAGGAGATCAAGAACCTCGATGGCCACGATGCCGGCAAGCAACTCGAGGTTGTCACCGCCGCCATCGCAAAGCTGCGGGACTCGCTGGCGCACCCGGAGCAGCCGCTGCTCGTGCATAGCGACCTGTTTGGCTTCGTTCCGGCTTCGGCGGAAGACAAACAGCAAAGGCAGCAGCAGGCCCTGAACGACCTGCTCAAGCAGCAGGCGGTGCTACAGGCGAAGGTCGATGCGGACCATGCCGCCGCGACTACGGAGTCCGAGAAGGACGCCGAGGAGCAGGCGCGCATCGAGGCCGAGTCGTGGCTCAACGAAGACGCTGCCCATGATCGCGCGATCGCCAAGGCGCGGGCCCTGCGAGACCTGGAACTGGAGATCGCCAAGATCCGCAAGGGCGGCGGTGACTCGCTCAATACACCCGAGGGTCCTGTTTCGCTCGATGACTACGAGCGGCGCCGCAAGGCCGAGATCGACAAGAAGTACGCGGATCCGGTCCAGGCCAAAACCGACAATGCCTTTGACCAGAAGAAGGTCGAACTAACGCAGGCCCTCGCGAAGGCGCAGCAGGATCTGGCCAATGCACAGTCGGGCGAGGCTACCTCGACCGACCAGGCGACCACCGCCCTTAATGCCTGGCTCGAGGCGAACAAGAACGCGAAGGGTCTGACCGATGCACGCATCGCGCAGTTGCGCGACCTTGCGGCCGCGACCGACAAAGCCAATGCCGAGAAGCAGGGCATCGCCGATGCAAAGCAGCTGCAGGACCTGCAAGCGCAGCTGCTGCGCGCCCAGGGCAATGATGAGGGCGCGCTACAGGCCGAGTTCGAGCATAAGTATGGTGACTTCCTGAAGCGCTTGCAGGGTGCTGCGAAGGTGACAGGTGAGCAGCTCGTGCAGCAGCTCTTCTCGGTTGAGGAGGCCAGCACCACGCTGAATAAGGTGCAACGCACCTACCAGCAGTTCACCGACCAGCTCACCAGTGCCGAGCAGCGCCTGCAGATCGAGCGCGACGCGGACCTGATCACGCCGCTGGAGTTCCAGCGCAAGATGCTCGCGCTGCGCCAGCAGGAGATCGACCAGCTGCAGGTGTTGGTCCCGCAGCTCGAAGCCGCGGCGCGCGCCCTGGGCGACAGCCCCGAGGGCCAGAAGGCTCTCGCCAATGTCGATGAGCTGAAGAACCACCTGCTTTCCCTGCAGCACCAAGCGAGCGAGCTGCAGATCGCGCTGCGCGATGCGTTCGAGGGCGGCGCCGCGCAGGGCCTCGATGCGCTCCTGACCGGCACCGAATCCCTGCGCGGCGCGGTGGTGGGGTTCCTGAAGGACATGGCGCAAGCGATGGCGCACTACGTCGACCAGCTCATCGCCGCGATCGCCTACCAGAAGCTGCTCGCGGCCTCGAAAATCATCGAGTCCGCGCTCGGCCTGGGCGGCGGCGGGCCTGGTGCCGCCACCGATGGCGGCGGTCTGGTCGGCGCTGGCGGAGTGTTCGCGGCAGGTGGCTGGACCGGCCCGGGTGGCCGAGACGAGCCCGCCGGAACCGTGCACCGCGATGAATACGTGCAGCCCAAGTACCGCATGCAGGAGCCTGGCGCCCTCGCGTTCATGGAAGCCTTCCGGGCCCACGGCATGGCGGCGATCGACGACTGGCGCGGCTACGCCGGCGGCGGCCTGGTAGGCGGCCCGGAGATTCGCTCCGCCGCGGACCTGCTGCCCGGCGGCGGCGTGACGGTGCCCGCGGCGCAGATCGCCAACAACCTGCGGATCCTGAACCTGCTCGACGTGGATGATCTGACGCGCCGCGTGGCCGCGACCTCGCACTTCGAGAAATCCGTGGTCAATGTCGTGAAGGCCAACAGCCGCGCGGTGCGCGAGAGCCTGGCCGCGTGAGCCTCATCACCGGCGATGATGTGGTGTGGCTGCTGCCGCCGGACTGGTCGCAGCCGGTCATCGAGACACTCACCTGGCTCACCGACGTGGGCATGTCGCGCACGGGCGTTCGGCAGAAGCGCCAGCTGCGGCTGGCGCCGCGCCGCGGGTTCTCGTTCCGGGTGGTGGATGATGCGGTCGCGCGGCGCCTGATGTCGCTGATGCGCGCCGGTGCCGGCGCCGGACCCTGGCAGCTGCCCATCTGGCACGACGCGCAGCGCCTGGCCGCGGGCCTTGACGCCGGCGCGGAGAGCATTCCGTGCGCGACGGCGGGCTATGACTTCGCGGCCGGCGCCAAGGCGCTGCTGTGGACTTCGCCGGCCGATTGTGAGGTCGTCGACATCGCCGCGGTGGCCGATGAGGGGCTCACGCTCGATGGCGCCACTGCCGCGAGCTGGCCCGCCGGCAGCCGCCTGTATCCACTGCGCCGCGCGCTGCTGCTGACCCCACCGCAGGAATCGTTCCTTTCGGCCGCGGCCTCGGCTACGGCGGTGGAGTTCCAGCTCGATGAGCCCTGCGACTGGCCGGCGCTCCTGCCGGATGTGGAATACGGCGATGCGCCGCTCCTCGAGGACCGGCCGAGCGAGCCGCAGGACTGGAGCGCGAGCTGGGGGCGCCAGCTGCAGCAGACTGACCCGCAGACCGGCCGCATCACCGTGCTCGACCAGCCCGGCAGACCGTTTCGCGCACAGCAAACGTTCTGGCAGATCGCCGGGCGGCAGGACAACGCGGCGTTTCGCTCGCTCCTCTACGGCCTCGCCGGCCGCTGGAGCGGTCCGCAGGGCGGGCTGTGGCTGCCCAGCTGGTCGCAGGATCTGCGCCTCGCGGCGCCGGCGGCCGAGGATGCGACGCAGATCCGAATCGAGTGGTGTGGTTACACGCGCTATGGACTGCAGCGCCCCGGGGTGCGCGATATCCGCATCGAGGTGGCCGGCGGGGATACGCCCTACGCCCGCATCATCGACAGCGTCGAGGATGGGTCGACAGAGCTGCTCACCCTCGACGGGCCGCTCGGCAGTGCGATCACGCCGGGCAATGTCCGCCAGATCAGCTTCGTGGCCTTCATGCAGCTCGCGAGCGATGCCATCGAGCTGCAGCACGTCACCGATGCGGACGGACTGACGACCTGCGAGCTCGATTGGGAAGCCACCGATGAGCAGTGAGGCGCGGGAGGCCGCGCTCACTGGCGCGGTGCCGGTCAAGCTCTTCAAATTCACGCGCGCCGCCACCAGCTGGTGCTACACCGACGCCGACCGCCAGATTGAGTTCGCGGGCGACTCCTACCTGCCGACCGCCATCTCGCACACCGGCATCAAGGACAACAGCGAGCCCAACCAGGCGGGCATCAGCGTCAACTTCCCGAAGGACCTGCCGATCGCCGACAACTGGCGCCAGTACGCGCCGTCCGATCCGGTCAGCGTGTCGATCTTTACGCTTGAACTCGGCGAGGGCGACGTGCTGCTCGACTATGCCGGCCGCGTCGTGCAGCCGCAGTTCGATAATACGACCCTCACCCTGCAGACCGAGCCCAGTGCCACGCGCGCCCGGCGCGGCGGTGGCCAGCGGCGCTTCCAGCGCGCCTGCGACCTGGTGCTGTATTCCCAAGGCCCGGGCATGTGCGGCGTGGATCAGGCCGCACACACCACCACCGCGACGCTCACCGCCGTGGATGAGTCAACGCTCACCGCGGTGGAGTTCGGCGGCGTCGCCGCGGGCCGGCTCGCCGGCGGCCGCATCCAGTGGACGCGGGGAGACGGCTTCACGGACCGCCGCTCGATCAATGCGCATGACGGCGAGGTCGTCACCCTCGATTACCCGGCCGCGGACCTGGCGATCGGCAGCGAGGTGACGGCCGTGACCGGCTGCGGGCAGGACTGGGACAGCTGCGACTATTACGGCAACACGCCGCGGTATGGCGGTGAGCTGTATATCCCGGACCGGGACTACTACGACGGGAATCCCATCTGATGCTGCTGGCCCCTTCCTGGCGCGAATGGCTTGTGGCGCTGCTGCTGGTGTGGCTGGTGCACGTGCTGGAGATGCTACGGCCGCGCCGCGAGCAGCCGGGCCTGCGCGATGCGCAGCGCGGCTACCTTTTCATCACGATTCTGGTGCAGATCGTGGTCTCGGTCGCCGTCGCCGAAGCCGCCTTCCTGCTCACCAAGCTCAAGGGCACCAAGCCCTCCAGGCCCTCAGCGCCCACCAACAACGAGGGCCGCTGCCTGCGCCGCATCTACGGCACGGTTTGGATCGATGATCCGGTGCAGCTGGCGATGGTGCTGCTCTCGCCCGAGCCCATCAAGAAGAAAGTCAAAGGGCCGCTCGGCATCGGCAGCAAGCACGTCACCACCAACTACTGGTACCACTGGGTCATGCACTTCGGTTGGTGCGGGACGATCGACGCGCTCCTGGAGCTGCGCGGCGGCAGTGCCACGGCCTGGAGCGGAGAGGTTGCGGACAACACGCTCCTCACAGTGAGCGCGCCGGACCTGTGGGGCGGGGAGGATTCCGGGGGTGGCATCGACGGGCAGCTCGACGTGCGCTTCGGCCGCGAGGGGCAGCTGCCGAGTGATTACCTCGTCACGGCCGTCGGCGTGCAGCAATGCGCTCACCTGGGCAAGTGCACCACCATCTTTCAGGGTGGGCGTTACGGGGCGGGCTCGGCCAATCCCGAACCGCTGTCGGCACTGGTGAGGCGCCTCACGCAGGACTGGCTCGACGACACCGTCTGGTATGCCGAGAAGGTGGAGATTCCCGGGAGCGGGAGCATGAATCCGGCGCACGTGCTTTACGACTCGCTCACCCACCCGGAGATGATGGGCGAGCCGGTGGCCCTCGTGAACGATGCGAGCTTCCGCGCGGCCGCCGACCGCCTGTACGACGAGGGCCTCGCCATCGACGTGGACTATGACGAGGACGAGGAGACCATCGAGCAGTTCCAGCAACGCATCTGCGACATCATCGGCGGGGCCCTCTCACAGAGCCGTATCGATGGCCAGTGGTATCTGGATCTGGTGCGCGGCGCCGGCGAGGAGGAGCTGCCGGAGATCCTCGAGGATGACATCATCGAGGCGACGATATCCCAAGCGCAGCCGCTGGAGGCCGTGAACATCGTCAGGGTCGAATGGTTCGACCGCACCGCCAAGCTGAAGCGTCTGACGGCACCGATCGCCTCGCTTGGCGCCATTGCCTCGGCTGGTCGCCAGAACACCCAAACCCAGAGCTATCCGGAGATCGCCACCGAGGCGCTCGCCCTGCGCCTGGGTCAGCGCGACCTCAACAGTTTCTGCGCCCCGCTGCACAAGCTGGAGCTGACGGTGCAGCGGCGCTTCCGCGGCCTGCGGCTCGGGCGCCTGGTGCGCGTGTCCGCACCCTCCGATGGCATTGTCAGCATGATCTGCGTGGTTGGCGCCGTCGACTATGGCGACCGACTGAACGGCAACATGGCGCTCACTTTGGTGGAGAACGTGTTCGACTTGCCGTCTTCCACCTGGGTGAATCCTTCGCCCGGCCTCGGGGCCTCCCCGACAGACCCGCCGGCGGCGCCTGCGCACCAAGCCGCGTTCGAAATTCCCTACTCGGAGCTCGCCAGCGCCATGTCGCCCGGGGATTTGGCGGTGCTGCCGCCACTTGCCGGCTTCGTGATGACCACGGCGACGCAGCCAGGCGTTGCCCTGAACTACGACCTCTATACCGCCCTCGATGGAGAGGACTACCAGGACGAGGCCACAGGCGACTGGACGCCGAGTGCTCTGATCACCGAGGGGGCCGACCAGCGAGCGACAGCCTTTCATTTCACCGGCGGCGCTCTGTTGGACCGAGTGAAGGTCGGTTCCTGGGCGCTGTGGGGAGATGAGGTGGTGCGGGTGGACGCTTTGAGCATCGGCTTCGCCACCATCACGCTCGGCCGCGGTTGCTTCGACACTCCGCCCATCAAGCACGACGCCGGCGAACGCATTTGGTTCTGTGGCGACTGGGCCGCAGAGGATCCTCGGCAGTTCGCGGGCGGTGACGAGGTGCATGCAAAGCTCGTCACCCGTACCACCCGTGCGCTGCTCGCGCTCGATGACGCGGTCGAAAGCTCCGTCACCTTGAACCAGCGGGCATACCGGCCTTATGCGCCACAGAGCCTGAAGATCGGCGGAGACCCTTACCCGGCCGCCGTCACCGGCGACACCACACTCACTTGCGCGCATCGCGACCGGCTCGGCCAAGGCACGGCCGTGATCGATACCACCGCCGGCGACGTCGGCCCGGAGGCTGGGGTCACCTACAGCTACGAGATCCACGACGACGACTCGGATGACCTGCTCGACTCCGGATCCGGCCTGGAGGCCGTGTCGATCGATATGCCCGCCCCGGGCAGCGCGGTCAACAAGCGGGCGGAGATCTGGGCGGTGCGCGACGGGGTGGACAGCTGGAAGCGCCACATCTTCACGTTCCAGCACAACCCGGTCCCGGCGCTGCCCTACGGCAACGCATTCCTGCTGAAATTCACATCAGGGGCGCTGGCGGACAAGGTGAGCGGGAGCACGCTGACCAATAGCGCGCCCACCTATATCCCTGGCTCCTCGGCCACGGGCATTGACGGGCCAGGCCTCGATTTCGCACCGACCAGCACCACTCACGCTGGTTACATCGCGGCGCTGCCGGTCAACCTGCTCAACCAGGGCGAGTTCATCTTCGAGTTCTACCTGAACATCACCGCGATTACGGCCTACGAGTACCTGCAGGTGTGCCTGAAGGAGATCTCCGGCACGGGCTCAATTCCGACCGATCCCGGGGTTGCGCTCGGCATCGAGATCAACAACAGCGATGCCACGCACGGGACGCTCACTCTCGTTACGGCGCCGACTCACAGCAGCGGCACGGGCAGGACGACCTCCTCGGTCACAAAGACGAAGGGCACCTTCGTGCACGTGTCGTTCCGGAAGGTCGCCTCCAGCAATCTCAGCAACTCCGGCACCGTCTACGTCTACATCGATGGGGTCCTTGTCCTGACGACCACCACCGGCGCCTGGACCCCGACCTCCGGCTCGACTTACCTGCATCTATGGGCCGCGAACAGCGGCGGGGCCAGCGCAAACACCGCGGTCGTCGATGAGATCCTGGGCGCCTGGTGGGTCAACAAGGCCGCGGCGCTCGCCGACCCGAACTCCCCGAGCAGCCTGGGCGGCGGCTTGGCGCCGCCTTCCTTCACCCCGGCGATCTATTACCCCGGCGGGTAATTGGCGAGTCCAGGCTGGGGCGAATCAGGCCCGAGAAGATCGCGCCAGCCCGCCTGGCTCGCGGCGGTCATTGCACGTGGGGCAATTTTGTTGTCACTGGTGCAATTTCGGTACGGGGGTAAATATCGCGCTCGCAGGGGCTGAAATATCGCGCGCGCGTACAGGCTCTTGTTCACGCGGCAGCGTCCCGCTTACCGGCTGACCTGGAGGCTGGTTCCACCACCAGGGCCGCCGCCAATGGGGCCGCGGGCACCGTTACCGTTGGAGACCACCTTCACCCACAGCGCGTCCTTGTCCTTGAAGTAGGACGTGTCACTGGCCTTGCGCAATGCATCCAGGCTGTCCTGCTGCGCACCTGAGGCCGCGGTGTTGAATCCCGGCAGCTGGAAGATCACCCACGAGCCGGCATCCATTTCCGTCAGCGTAAGGTTCAGGGAAGGCCTTTCGGTGGTGACCTTGATCTCGGTACCGGCTCGTACGTTGCCCGAGGTGAAGCTGTAGTCCCTGCCATTGCGGCTGAGCACGACTGGCGGCTGGGCAGGAGGTCGGCCGCCGCCGAGTCCGCCACCGGGAGCGGCCGGTGCACCAGGACCCGAAGCAGCCGGGCCTGCGCCGGCACCCAGACCTGGAATAGCACCTGTGGCTCTGGGAGCACCCGGGCCAGCACCAGCACCAGCACCAGCACCGGCACCTGGGCCACCACAACCTGCACCAGAGCAGGGACCACCGCCACCGGCCCGCGGAGGGCCACCGCCGCCAAAACTCAGGCGTCCGATATCGCCCTTGCACACTGCGGCGTTCCAGTCGGTCTTGATCTCACAGGCCTGTGTATCGGTTGCGATCTGGTCGTTGGGGCCGTCGTTGAGGAGAATATAGGAATTGGGTACGCCACTGACGGAACCATCCTTGTCGTGGATGGCCGCGGCCTTCCAGGCCACGCCGTTCAGGTTGTCGTTGCCCCACTTGCGCTCCATCGGCGGGAAGTACACCGGCTTGGCGTTGACGAATTTCGCGCCCTCGATGGAGTTTTCGGTACTGACGCCGGCGCTGGTGTACATCAGGTAGGAGAGCGCTCCGGTCTTGCGGGTGGCGTTGTCCTGGAAATTCACGAACGTGTCGTTCACCACGTCATGGCGGTAATCGTAGTACTCGTAGCCGCGGATCGGGAAATCCGGCATTGAGGGTTTCGGCAGGCTGCGGCCGTAGGCCTTCTCCGCGTCAGTCCTGGGATTGCCGATGTTCTCGGTCTCGCCCACGAACAGCGAGTCGATCACCTTGGACGTGAAGGGGTCACGACCGGCCGAGCCGGAGGCATGCGTGTAGCCCATGGCATTGTCGGCCACCTTCACGTTCCTGAAGACGTGCATCTCACCGCGGCCCCAGATGCCGCCATTGCGGTTCTTGTAGGAGGTGAGATCCTCGAAGTGCGTTTCCACCGTTCTGCTGTTCGGGTCGGCCGGATTTTCCTTGGGCATGTGGGCGTTGCCGGTAACACCGAAAGTGTTGTTGGGATTGGTGTTCCGGTCGAACATGAAACCATCGTAGTTCGAGTGCGCGACATTGCCCCTGAACTCGCGGAACGGCGTGCGGCGCGGCCAGGTGTTCTTGCTGATGTCGGTGTCCGCGAACGCACCATTCGGGTGCTCCGGCAGCGACATCCAGAAGCCGTTCGAGTCGGAACCCGCCGCGACATTATCCACGTAGCTGTTGTCCGGGTTGGTGATCCAGAAGGACGACACCGTGTTGTCCGAGG
>Ga0335083_10000949_pt1 | contig 41373 bp, 13 predicted proteins | sample Lox_Sample_42_FD_206716 | JGI IMG/M metagenome (GOLD analysis project Ga0335083, IMG submission 206716) | Soil microbial communities from Loxahatchee National Wildlife Refuge, Florida, United States - Lox_Sample_4.2 | ecosystem: Environmental > Terrestrial > Soil > Wetlands | place: USA...
TGCGTCACCGCGACGCTGGCGGTAAGCGTACTGATTTTTACCGTGCGACTTTTGCTGCACGGCGACGAAAGCCAGTCGGCCAACGGCGCCGGGGTTCAAGTGAGTGATCAACCGCCGCTGCAAACTCTCGAAACTACCGATTCGAATCCGCCGATGGCCCATCCCAAACCATCCCCAGCCAGCGATGCGGTTGTTGATGCAACAGCGGGAGTGCCTTCGCCCGGCGCGACAGATCAATCAGATAAATCTAACGTCTCCAATACAACTAACGTTTCCGACAAAACACCGTCGCCGGCGGACAAGCCCGCCGTGGAAATTCCGCCGGTTGGCACTCAGCCCGCAGCGGAAACACCAGTTGCGGCCAATCAGCCGCCACCGGGCGGCTCTTCGGTGCAAAGCGCAGCGCCCAAAGTTGCCTCGGCCGCCGCGCCGCCGTCGGACGCTTCGCCGATGCCGGTCCCGCCAACGCCCGTTGCTCCCACGGCCCAGCCAGCCGCAGGCGAACAGCAGCCTGTCACACGCACTTTGAAACGCGTTATGCCTCGGGAGGTGAACATCAACGCGCGACTTGCCGATTCGGTTTCTGGCATTGAAATTCAAGGCCAGCCGCTGGCGGATTTTTTATCGTTAGTTTCCGACTTTAGCACGATTCCCATCACGTTAGACCTAGACGCCCTGCACGATCTGGGGCAATCGGCGAGCGTGCCGGTGCAGTTGCATTTGAAAGATGCCTCTGTGGCCGACGTGCTCCAGACACCGCTGGAAGCGTTGGGGTTAGGTTATCAAATCCGGGATGGGGAGTTAATTGTCGGCTATCCGCCGCAAGAAAAGTTGCGCCAAGTGCGATACGCAGTGACCGATTTGGTAGGCAGCGACACGGAGGCTTTGGGCGAATTGGCAGCGCTGGTCAAGCGAATGGTAGCGCCTGGTTCGTGGCAAACAGCCGGCGGCAAAGCCACGATGGTGGCGGGCAACGGCGTACTATTGATCGAGCAAACGGAACCGGCGCATGCGCAGATTTTGGATTTGTGCGAACGATTGCGGGTAGCCCGCGGGCTACCGTTGAAAAGCCAGTACGATCCGGTGCGGTTTGTGCTGACTTCGCGGGAAGATCGAGCGGCGGAACTGTTGCAGAAGCCGATCAGCGCGAATTTTTCGACGCCGCAGCCGCTGGCCGGTGTGATCAAATGGTTAAGCCGGACAACGGGCGCCACGATCGTGATCAATCATGCGGCCCTGGCACAGGAGGGCCTGTCGGCCGAAAGCGAATGCGCGGCCGTGGCCGTGAATGCGCCGCTGGAGAAATTGCTGGATGATTTGACGGCTTCGGCCGATTTGACATGGCGGGTGATCGACCAGCGAACGATTGAAATTACTACGCATGCCGCGGCTGGAGAGCGGATGGATGTGGAGTTTTATTCGGCGCGTGATTTGGCCGCGGATGCCGCGGCGAGCGAGAAGCTGATCGATCGGATTAAAGCGAACGTTGAGTCAGCGCTCTGGACCGGCGGGCCCGGCCAGGGGCATGATAAAAACGGGGCGATCACGTTCGATCAACCGAGCGGAGATTTACTGGTGGGTGCGCCGCAGCGAACCCAAGCGCAACTGGAGGCATATTTGGCAAAGGTCAGGGGAAATAAATGAGTTGATATGCCGCCGGCAAGAGGACAGGGGCGTTCCATTTTGACTCTTGCGTTTTGGTAATCTGCATGACAAAATGCTAGTGTGAGTTGCCCAGTTCGTAACTTCTTCGACTTTTGGTATTACTTTAGCCCGCCAGGTTGCGGGGCCGAGGGAGGTTTGTAACCGCTCTCTGAAAGCCACACAGGCGCACAGCCATCCCTGTGGAAAAAGCCCCGAAACCCGGTTAGCCGGATTTCGGGGCTTTTTGTTTTGATAGTTCCATTTCACCCACCCGCACAGGAACCACACACGTGATTGTCGTCATGAAACCAGGCGCATCGGCGGAAGATATTGAGCACATGGTCCAGCGCGTCCACAAACTGGGATTACGGCCGCATGTAATTCACGGGACCGAGAGGACCGTGATTGCCGTGGTCGGCGACGACCGCAAAACCTACAAAGATTCTCTGGAAAGCGGCCCCGGCGTGGCGGAAGTCGTGCCGATTTTGGCCCCGTACAAAATCGCCAGCCGGGAAGTGCGGCCCGAGCCTACCGTGGTGCGGGCCGGCAGTTTGACGGTCGGCGGCGGCACGGTCGGCGTGATTGCCGGGCCGTGTTCGGTGGAAAGCGAAGAGCAAATTCTCGCCACTGCCAAGGCGGTGAAGGCGGCCGGAGCCACCGCGCTGCGGGGTGGGGCATTCAAGCCGCGCACCAGTCCATACAGCTTCCAGGGTTTGAAAGACGAAGGGTTAAAGTTGCTGGATTTGGCCCGGCAAGCCACGGGTCTGGCGATTGTGACCGAAGTGGTGGCGACGGAAGACGTGGATTTAGTGGCGCGGCAGGCTGACGTGCTGCAGATCGGCGCGCGTAACATGCAAAACTATCGGCTATTGGAAGCGGTGGGAAAGGCCGGTCGTCCGGTGTTGCTGAAGCGCGGTCCCAGCGCCACGATTGAAGAACTGCTGCTGGCGGCCGAGTACATTTTAGACGCGGGCAATCAGCAAGTGATGTTGTGCGAGCGCGGCATTCGCACCTTCGAAACGCACACCCGCTTCACGCTGCCGCTGGCCACCGTGGTTTACCTGCACGGCAAAACGCACTTGCCGGTGGTGGTGGATCCCAGCCACGGCACGGGATACACCTGGCTCGTGCCGCAAATGTGCGCCGCCAGCGTGGCCGCCGGCGCGGATGGGCTGATTGTGGAAGTGCATCCCGATCCAGAAAATGCCCTATCCGACGGCAATCAATCGCTGAACCCGGAGCAGTTCCGCCAGACGATGGATACCTGCCGCCGTGTGGCAATTGCGCTGGGTCGCACGCTGGGAAATAGGCAATAATTTCTGCCCGTCTTTACAACCATGGCAACTATGAAATCGGTAGATAAAAAAATTGCGGTCTGGTTGCTAATGGCCCTCATCATTTTTGCGGCGTATCGCGGGCATTTTTTTGAATCGGACCTAGCCCGAGGAAAGCGAGAAGCGGCGCGAATGCAGGAGTTGAGACAGGAATTTCAGAAGAATCCAAACAATCGAGAGGCTCTCGATGAAATTGTCGACTATTTGAACGGTAACTGGGCGTTTACTCGACAATATGCAGCCGGCACTCTTGGACAACTCGGGCCTTTGGCAAAACCCGCGGTCCCTGATTTGATTAGAGCCCTAAACTGCGGAGAAGGTGTTGTTGAGCGGGAGGCCGCTATCGCTTTAGGGACCGTTTCTGTAGGAATGCCTGATGCAGTCGATTCGCTTCGGCGGAAAGTCCTAGAATCCAAAACCGATGCCGCCCTATTCGCGGCCGAGTCGCTCGGTGAAATTGGCAAACCCGCCTTGGTGGCGATTCCCGATTTGGAAGAAGCGGCCAAGTCGCCGGTGTCCGCTCTGGCTGAAGATGCACAGAAGGCACTTGAGAAACTAAACGCAGTCAAAGAAGCGGACGAAGCAAAAACTAAATAGCCCACCATGCGGCTGAGTCTTCAATTTCCTGAGCGGCCCGCTGAGTGGTGACCACGATGTAGCGCATTACTGAGAATTCAAGCCGAGCCGCTTGCGGATTCGGGCATCAAGTTCTTCAAGGGTTACGATCCGGCCCGCTTCCAGGTCGGCAATTCCAGCCCGAATCGCGGCAGCGTCCTCTTGTTGTTGCAGGCTGACAAACGTGGGTTCGTCAACAACATAGTACACGCGATGTGTTCGTTCGTCTTCAACGGCCAGCGGGCCATTGCTGCGCTGAAGGGCTTCGGATTGTTCGGGTGTCAACTTCGGTGTCATGCTGATAGTTTACCACAAGTGAAAGAATTCGCCAATTTTCGTTTGGAATTCTACGGGAGCTTTCCTAAGCCAATTTTCTCCCTTCCAATTCTTCAATCTGCCGGCGAATGTTTTCGGGCACATGGATCGGTTTTTGAGGGTTGTAATCGAACAGCACAATGGTCGAAGTCACGTCGGCGGCCAGGGCCAGGTTTTGGGCGGTGCTCCACAAAGCCTGCTCGATGGTCATGCTGGTGCGGCCGATGTGCGTGATGTGAGTGCCGATGCGCACGGTATCCGGGTATTGCAACTGGCGGCGGAAATTGCAACCGATGTGGGCCAGAATGGGTCCTAATGCTTCGTCCCCGTGGAGCCGGGCCATGCCCAGGCGGTGCAAGTAATCTACCCGGGCCGATTCGAACCAGCGAAAATAGACGGTGTTGTTGACGTGGCCGAAGAGGTCTTGATCGCCCCATTGGACGGGCCAATCGAACAGAACGCGGAATTGATCGGGAGTGAATTTGGGGTGAGACATAAGCTGCTGAAAAGATACGGTTCGCGTTGCGAGGTTTGGATAGTCGGGTTTAGGTTAATGTCCGTCGCGGTGGTCGTGAAATTATAGAGAGAAGGGGCCGGCGCTGCATCCTCGGCCGGCCTGCATGGGAAACAAATTGCGCGATCTGAGCGTTGTGCTGCTAATTGTGCGGGGCAATATCGATCAGAACATGGACGCATCATCGATCGCAGGCCGGTGGCCGCGAAGGGGGAATTCCGGTCGTTCGGAGCAGTCAGTCCATGGAAGTGGTGCTTGGGTAAGGCATTTTTGCAGTTTTTCAGGCAGGGAATGCCGCGTGGCGCAGACTGCGGAAAGTTTACCGTCTGCGGTAAATGCTCTTGAACTTTGGTCCATGTCGAGGACCGATTTCTTTTTGGGCTAACGGGCGGCGATGTCCGACATTCAACAATGGTCGGACGTGTGGTGAAACGTGCGACGTTTCCACTCCGCCAACCCCCCTTTCGAATTTGCTTACTGTCGCCGTGTGGATGACCCACCGGCATTTTCCGCCAGGAGGCACCATGCTTCAGCCTGCCCGAAACAATTCCGTCTCTCGAGTGCGCGCCACCTTGTACCTTTCCGCCGACGTGCTGGACGAAGCCCGCAATGCCGCCGTGCATTTGGCGGGTTTTCCTGCCCGGCTCACATTGGCAAAATTGGCGGACAATGCACTGCGAGCGGAACTGCAACGGCTGAAAGCGCAGTTCAACCACGGGCAAGATTTCCCTCCGCGCGACGCCGAATTGCAAGGCGGTCGCCCCATCGCCGCATGAAACGACAACCCCCTGATCGAAAAACCGCCATCGATCCCGCTCACGCCGACGGTGAATTAAAATTGCCGCACGACCGGGAGCAGCTTCGCCGCCGATTGCTGAAGATGATTTTGCAGAACGAAGCGCAGCGCCGCTCGGTGGAAGGCCGATCACGACTTTCCACGCGGGGGGCGAAAAGTTCGCTTTCTTCGACCGTGAATTTAGCAGTTTTTGACCCCGAGGATTTCATCGGCAAGGAACAAGCCGCCAACGACACCCCGCAAAAACCGGCATGAAAGTGAAGCGTTGGGCGGGAAACATCTTCTTTGGGACCGTGGCGATATTGCAATTGTGGGCCACGGCCGGACACGCATGCGCCCAGGAAGCGCCAGCGGGCGAAAACCAAGCATTGCGCTTGGCCTCGCTATGGTCGGGCGCGCCGCAGCGGCAGACGCCGCATCCGGCGGTGGTGCGCGTGATTGCGGTCGATCAGGACAGCATGTCGCTGGGTTCAGGCACGCTGGTCGACGCCAACGAAGATTACGGGCTGGTGATTACCAATTGGCACGTGGTGCGCGATGCCGTGGGACCGGTGGAAGTGGTCTTTGCCGACGGATTTCATTCCATGGCGCGAGTCGTACGGACCGACAAGGAATGGGATTTGGCGGCCTTGCTGATTTGGAAGCCGCCGGCGGTGACGCCGGTGACGATTTCCACGGTGCCGCCGCGGCCGGGCGAAATGCTGACCATCGCCGGTTACGGCAAGGGAGATTACAAAATGCAATCGGGCCCCTGCACCGAGTATTTATCGCCGGCGCCGGGAAGGCCAGCGGAAATTGTGGAACTGGCGGCCGCGGCGCGGCACGGTGATTCGGGCGGGCCAATTTTTAACAACCGGGGGGAATTGGCCGGCGTTTTGTTCGGCGAAGGGGGCGGCCATACCGACGGCAGTTATGGCGGTCGCGTGAACCAGTTTTTGCAACGTACGGCTCTTGATTTGAAGACGTTGCAGCCCGCCAGTACGGAACAAAATCGGGCCACGGCGGTGGCGGCTAATCAGATTAAATCAAACGGATGGGTTCAACCCCAAGCCAAGTTCGAGGGGGGCATCGGCTCTTCGCAGGATGATGGTGGATCGATCGCCTGGAGTAATACACCAACCACCCAAATTGCGATGCGCAGTGGATCCGGCTCCCCAACACCGACGATTGACGTACAAGCGGGACGACCGTTGGCGTTACCGGCAGAACCAGCCCAAAAGATGGCGCGGGCAGATTCGATGGCGCCACTCAAATCCACGGGATTCGTGTGGGGAGACGAACTGAAGACGTTTCTGGCCTCCTTCGGCGCGGCGGCCATGGCTTTACACTTGCTGCGCTGGATAGCAGGCAGATAAGTGGAGCAATGGATTTACTTTTTTAGCAGCCAGTCAATCGCGGCTTCTTCCGCTTTGTCGGCCGGGCCGTCGTAGAGAGTGATTTTATCGAGTGCGCCGGCGGACTTGAACGCAGCGGCAACCACGTCCATATCGGTGGCGGTGGCGGGAGGCGGGGCAGGGCTTGCAGCATCGGAAGCGGAGGCCGAAGCGGGAGCAGCAGAGGCAGTGGCGGCGGCATCGGGCAACGCTTCGCCGCGGAGCCATAATTCTCGGGGAGCGCAAAGGGCCAACAGACCCGGCAAATCGAAATACTTTGCGCCGCCGGGCAAAAAGTCGGGATGATCGATCGCCGTGACGTTGCCGAAACGGAAGCCGGCGGTGTCGGCAACGGTGCGATCGACCGCTTTGCCGGCCATGGCCTTGGCGGCAATTGCCCAGCGGCCGGCGCCGTTCAGTCCGACCAGGTCGATGGCGCCCCAGGGTTGATCGTCGCCGCGGAAATAACTAATGGCCGTCAGCACATCGTGCACTCGCTGGGCAAACAAGGCGCGATTGTAGCCGAATGTGTAAGCGGCCGAATTTCGGTCTTTCGTCGCCACCTGCCGAGTGTGCTCCAGCGGCTTGCCGTCGGACAAAAATTCGCCCTGATACAAAAGGTCCAGCCCGATGACTTGGGCCCCGCTGTCCAAGAGTTTTCGGATGAGGGGCTTGGGTGAGCCATCGGCGGCAAACAAGGCGGCTTTACCGGCGGGATCGAGCCAAATGACCGTGCGATTGGTTTCGCCGCGGGGCTGCAACAAGATGGCCGGCACTTCCTCCTGCCGCGGCTTATAGAGGAGCAAGCCCTTTTTTTGGAGAAATTTTTCGTGACGGAGCGTATCGCCTTGTTGTTGAAATTCCACATCCGCGGGTTTGGAAACGCCACGGCCGATGAGCACATCCCAGGCATCGCCGACGACGTGGCGAAATGCAGACAGCGATTTATCGTCATGCGGGATGAGCTTGGTCAACTGATTCCGCGCATCTTCCGTCATGGTGCGCAGCAGGTTGCGTTCGAAATCTTCTCCGCCGACGGGTTGGTGGTGCTGATCGTCCCAAACGGTCATTTCCGCGCGGGAGAGCGGAACGAAATCGGCCTCGACGACCGGTTCGGGCAGACCCAATTTCAATTGCTTGTTCATCCACTGATACATGGCGCTGCGGCTGACGTAATTGAAATTGTGCGGAAATTCGAGAAACGGTTTGATCTGCAAGTTGTCATGGGCGCCCAACAGATCGTAAAGTTGTTGGAGTTCCGGTCCGCCCTTGGTGGCCAGTTCTTTGGTCCAATCGTTGGCGGCGATGGCGCACAACGGCTTGGGAGCAAACAGCGCGGCGAATTCGACGTTTCCGGTGTCGAGGCGCAAGAGGTCGGCATTTTCGCACGTGCAGCCCCCTTGCATGGCGGTGGAAACCATGACGGCGGGGACCGCCACGGCGGGGCGCGGATCGATCGCACACAGCATGAGCGTTTGGGTGCCGCCGCTGCTGGCGCCGGTGACCGCCAAGCGGTCCGGATCGACATCGGGCAACTGGCACAAAAAGTCGAGCGCGCGAACGGAGTTGTACGTTTGCAGCCCCAAAATGCTTTGCAAATGCAAATCGGCCTGCGGACTGTAAAAGCCCCAATTTTGCAGCGTGTCCATTTGCGGTCGCTGCTGGCTGTGGAAATGGGCCACATCGAAAGGAATTTGCAGGCTGTCGTCGTAACCGGCCATGTCGTATTGGAAGGCGATGCAACCCATGCGTGCCAACTGCACCGGGTAGGCCTGCACAGGATGCTGTCCGCTGCCTTCAAACTTTTCGGCCCCGGCTTGAATCAACTTTTTCACTGTGACTACTTTTGGGTCCGGCGAGTCCAGCGGTACAACATTAAAGCGGCCGTCGGCAAAATGACCGTAGGGGCATAACACTCCGGGAAGTTTTCCCGTATGACCTTTGGGGCGATATAAGTTGCCGGTCACGAAATAACCGGGATAACTTTCGAAGTAAACTTTCTCCACCGTGTAGTCGTCACGATCGACGCGTCCCCATACCACGGCGTTGAGCGGCGTTTTTTCGGGCATGGGCCACAACCCTGCGGCCACCTCGATTTGTCGGCGTACGTGTTCGGCGCGATCGTCCCAATCTTCACGCGTATTGGGAGGCGTGAATGGAAAATAACCGTTGAGATCTTTCAGCGGGCCCAAGCGACTGTCGGCAGGCAGTTTCCCCGCGGGCAACACCCGTGAAATGGCAGACGGCGGCACGTCGACCGTTGGCGCGGCAACGGCAAAATGCGTATCCCAGGCAGCCGTGCCACCCAGCATGCATAGCAACATCATCCAGCATGGTGACAGCGAATGGTTCAGGAGGCGGCAATACATGCCAAAGTTTCTCCGAATAAACTGCAGACAGACGAACGAGCAATCTTTAGTGTATGTCCTGCGAGGGCCATTTGCCATGAACCCTTGCGGCTTTGTGGGAGAACTTGGCAGGGGTGCTGAACCGGTTTGACAATCTGGCTGGGGGCATTTACGATCCGTATTCGGACGTCGGCAGCGGTTTGGCAACCTAAGCGAACGGTTGCCGAACCGGGGTGGCAAACTCTGGGTAGCATGGAGCGGCAAGTCGTGCCCCAGGATCGCACATTGCAGGCTGGTGATTCGTTGGTCAGGTAGCTCAGTTGGTAGAGCAACGGACTGAAAATCCGTGTGTCGCCGGTTCAATCCCGGCCCTGACCACTTTTATTGTTACCCATGGGCTTAGGGGACTCGATTCAGTCCGAATTTCGATATTCGGATTTCGAGTTTTGAGGCACAGCCGCTTCATGGGGTTCGCTGCTGGCAGATTCATTTCCTGGCGATGCAAGCCAGCGTAATGACGACCGGGCGTATGCCGAGCGTAGTTACTGTTTCCAGCCAAAGGATTTTAATATGAACTTAAAAAAAACGTGGTTGCTATTGATGGGTGGTATACTGATCGGTGTGGGTGCGTCGTTGGGCGCCATGTTCATTACCGAGAACGCCGGATTGGTATCGGCTGCGCTGAAGGATTTAAAGTTTGAGGAGCAACCTGGAAATCCGAAGTTAATTGGTGCGCCGCCGCAAATCAATGTGACCAAGGCGACCATCGACTATCTGCAAAAATTGCAAAAGGACGGAAAAACCATCGAAGTGCAGAACGACGGATCGCTGAAGATCAAGTAGCGCGTCAATAACCACTGCATGGTGAAGCCGGCCTGACCTGAAATGCAGCGCAATTATTTTTGACCCGGCAACAGCATGACATGATCCGCTTCATCGCTTTAGCGTGGTTGGGGCTAATCAATTGCGTCTTCATTCTTTCGATTGCCGCGCTGGCTGAGGATCCGCCCGCTGCCGACAAACCATCTACTGGTGCGCAGCAAGCCGTAACGCAACACACTCCCGAAGAGCAGGCCCAACTGGACAAGGCGCTGGACCTTAGTAAGCAGGCGGGACAACTGTATGGGCAAGGCAAGTTTGCCGAGGCGGAAAAACTGGCTCAACAAGTCCTGGAAATCAACGAGCGAGTGCTGGGTCCCGACGATCCTGCCGTCGCTAAATGCCTAAGCAACCTGGCGCTGTTGTACTTTCGTCAGGGCGGTTATGCCCAGGCCGAAACGCTGTACCAACGGGCTTTGAAGATTAACCAAAAGGCTTTTGGCCCGGAACATGCGGCTGTGGCCGAATCGCTGAACAATTTGGCCGGGCTATACGCCGGCCAGGGAAAGTATGCGCAGGCCGAGCCGTTTTATCAGCAGGCTTTGGCGATTTGCGAAAAGAACTTGGGGCCGAATGATCCCGATGTGGCCGGGTGCCTGTTCACGCTTGGCAAGCTGTACCGAACAGAGCACAAGTACACCGAGGCGGAAGCGGTTTATCAGCGGGTCTTGAAGATTGTGGAACAGCATTATGGCCCCGATCATCCCGGCATGGCCAATTGCCTTTTCGAGTTAGCAGAACTGTATGTGGACCAACATCTTTTTGCGCAAGCTGAGCCGCTGATGCTGCGGGCCATTGGCATCGATGAAAAAGCATACGGGCCAGATGATCCACATGTGGCGGCCGATCTGAATAATGCGGGGACCATGTACGATGAACAAGCACAATACGCCAAGTCGTTGCCGCTCTATGAGCGTGCGCTGAGAATTCGAGAAAAGACTTACGGGCCCGATCATCCTCAAGTCGCCATGTCACTGAGGAGTCTGGCGGGGGCCTACCAAGCACAGGGCAACTATGCCGACGCGCTGCCGCTTTTCAAGCGGGCTCTGGCGATCGATGAAAAAGTCCTGGGACCGAACGACCCGCAAACCTGGGTCAGTCTGAACAACTTGGCGGATTTTTATCGCGAGCAAGGGAGCTACTCCGACGCGCTGCCGCTGTTTCAACGAGCGTTGAAAATTTGCGAGCAGATTTATGGCCTGGACGCCAAAGAAACCGCGGCCAGCGTCCACAATTTAGCCTTGTTGTATAGCGCGCAAGCCAACTCCGCTGAGGCGCTACCGCTGTTCCAGCGCGCGGTAAAAATCATGGAAAACGCCGCGGGGTCCGATGATCCGAATACGGCGGTTTTGATTGCGGGCTTAGCGGCGGAATATCGATTAGAGGGGAACTATGCGGCCGCCGTGCCGCTGTATGAGCGGGCGCTGAATATCGATGAGAAAGCCTACGGGCCGGAGCATCCCCAAGTTGCAGTGGTTTTGAATGGACTGGCGTTAACGTACGAGTCGCAAGGCGATTTTGGCGAGGCGCTGTCTTCGTATCAGCGGGCGCTGGACATTGATGAGAAACGCCTGGGCCCCGACCATCCGGATACCGCCAGGGTGCTCAACAACATCGCCGAAGTGTACTCTCAGCAAGGGAACTATGAAGAGGCGATTGCGATGAGCCAGCGCGCGTTAAAAATTCGCCAGCAGGCGCTGGGGCCAGAAAATCTGACCACGTTGACCACCGTCAACAATCTAGCGAGGTATGACGAACAAAGCGGCGATTTTGCAGACGCAGTGCCACTGCACGAGCGGGTGTTGGCCACGTTTGAAAAAACGCTGGGGCCAAATCATCCGTCGACGGCATTAGCGCTGAATAATTTGGCCTTCGCGTACAGCGCCACGGGCAAACAGGAGCAAGCGTTGTCGCTGTACCAGAGGGCGAGCGAGATCATCAATCGAAATCTCGATCAGACGGCGGCCGTGCAATCAGAAAATCAGCAATTCGCCAATGTTCAACAGAGCAGAATGTACTTGGACTCCTTCGTTTCGTGTGCCTTGCTGGCCGGCGGCGACCCGACGGCCGTTTGCCAGCAGATGCTGGCCTGGAAAGGCGCCATTACGCTCCGGCAGCAAATAGCGCATGCGGCACGCAGTGACGACGGCGCCACGGAGAAACCACTGTGGGACGAATTGACCGATGTTTCGAATCGGCTGGCCAGACTGGGTCGCGCCACACCGCCGGCGGACAAACAAGCAGCCTGGCACAAGCAGCTTGACGATCTTACGGAGCGCAAGGAATCGCTGGAAGCGGAGTTAAGCAAGCAGAGCGCCGCTTTCCAAAAGTTGCACGATCAACGGCAGCTGACCGTCGAGCAACTTGCCGAACAGCTGCCGCCCGACATGGTTGTGGTGGATTTGTTGCAATTCCAACGCAACATTGCGGAAAAAAAAGCTGACGGATCGACTGTGCGGCGCACGGAGGAACGGTTGATGGCGTCGGTGATGCGTCATGACAGGCAAGCGGTGTTGGTGGATTTGGGATTGATGGATCCGATCAGCGATGCGGTTCGAAAATGGCGTGTAACCTACGGCGCTGTGGCCAATTCTGCGGAAGAATCGCCCGGCCAGACGCTGCGCCGATTGTTGTGGGAGCCGTTGTCGGCGCATTTGGATGGCGTGCATGTGGTGTTGATTTCGCCTGACGGCGACACGGCAAGTTTTCCGTGGGAGGCACTGCCCGGCAATAAGCCGGATACGTTTTTGATCGAAGACATCGGCATTGCGATCATTCCCGTGCCGCAAATGCTGCCGAGCCTATTGGAGGAAAACCGCACTGCTGCGCAGCATTCCAATTCCAGCTTGCTGTTGCTTGGCGACGTGGATTATGGGGCCTCGCCCGGGCATCCTGAGCCGCAGGCAGCGGGCAATTTGCTGTTGGCGGCGGATGCGCCCCAGGCTGCGATCCGCGGGATGGGTAAAACGGAATTCTCGCCACTGCCGGGCACGAGCACGGAAATTGATTTGATTGGGCAGATTTACCGAGAGCGGTTTGCCGCCGGACAAATGCTCGACCTGAAACGAGGGGACGCCACGCAGCAGCGATTCCGCGAAGCGGCCCCCCAATGCCAATATCTGCATTTAGCCACGCATGGATTTTTTTCGCCGGCGACCAATTCCGGCGTGGGGGTTATTTTGCGGTTGGACGGGAAGCAGATCGCCATAGCAAGGTTGATCGCCGGCGGCGCTGCTGCACAAGATGGCCGGCTAAAGCCGGATGACCGCATTCTGGCCGTCGCCGCCGACGGCAAAGCGTGGACATTGCTGGAGGGTAAATCGGTTCCGGAAACTGAGCGAATGATGCGGGGACCGGTGGGCACCAAAATCAGCCTGCGCGTGCAACCTGCCGCCGGCGGCGACGTGGCGGAGTACGAATTGACGCGAAAACCTTTTGCACAACAATCGTTTCTCAGTCAAGCGGCAACTTCAACCGGAGGAAATGGAAATGCCGCCAACATTCCCGGCTTGTTGTCCGGCATTGTATTGGCAGGCGCCAACGCGCCGCCCAAGCCCGATCAGGACGACGGCATTTTGACGGCGTTAGAAGTAAGCTCCTTGGATTTGCATGGGGTCGATCTGGCGGTGCTGTCGGCCTGCGAAACGGGTCTTGGTCAAACTGCCGGCGGCGAAGGAACGTTGGGCTTGCAACGCGCTTTTCAAGTTGCCGGGGCCAAGACCACCATCTCTTCGCTGTGGAGCGTCGACGATGCCGCCACGCAAACCCTGATGGTCGAGTTCTACAAGCGGTTGTGGGATAAGGACCATCCGCTGGGCAAGCTGGAGGCGCTGCGTCAGGCGCAGTTGGAAATGTTGCGGCATTACGATCCGCACGCGGCCAAACTTGTTGGCCAAAACCGCGGCCTAGAGATCGATGCTCCGGCGTCGGAATCTGGCGGTCGTCTGTCGCCCAAGTATTGGGCTCCTTTCGTTCTGAGCGGCGATTGGCGATAGCGGCCAGGGGAAGCCGTTACGAGCCCGGTTCGCCGACGACGCGCCACGATTGGAGCGTCAATTGCGATTCCACGGCATCGGTGGAATCTAAACCACGTGTGCCGCCCGTGCCATACATGGCATTTTTCAGCAATCGTCCCAGAGGAGATTCCAGGCTTGCGTTTACCGGGTCGTCGGCGCCGCGGGCCAGGGGTAAAGATTCTTGCTCCAAGAAACTAAAATCGGGGGCCTGATGTTCGGGTAATCGCGGCACGGCAATGAGCACGACGTGTTCAGTTCCAACGGGGTTGGCGGTAATGGTGGCGGCCTTGGTGGTGTGAGCCCCGCCATGTTTGGTGAGCATGTTGTCGGTGCCGGAGCCGGGGCGGGGATAGATGGCCTGGATGCCGAATCCGGCGTCGATATACAGCAGGCTTACAGCCACGTCGGTCGGGCCTCGATTGGTCATTTGCCAACCAATGTGATCGCCTGTTATCAACGTAAGCGGGCCTTTCGTCAGTTCAATTTCGACGCCTTGGCGATCCGTTTTGCTTTTGAAACGCATGATTTTCAAATCGACATTAGGATGCGAAGGATCGCCGCCTGTTGCATCCACACCGCCGGCCGCTTGCTGAGCGGCGGTCAAATTCAGCAAGTTTTGGGCTCGAGCAATCCGTGTCATGTCGCGCACGATAGCCGGGACGGGCTGATCGTCTGGAATGCTGAACCGCGAGACGCCTTCGGGCAACTTCCCACGAATTTCGGCGGCGTCTTTCGACAGCAGCATCAACTTTGTGTCGCGCAGTTGCACGATCCATTGGGCCGCTTGGGGATTGTCGGCGAACTGGCACAGTGAATCATCTTTGGAAACGGCGGATTTCAATTCACTGCCCAAACGCCGCAATGCCGCCGACTCAGCTTCGTCGTGAAGAGTGGCTTGATCGGCCGAAGCGTCCGTCACCACGGGCTGCATGTCGACGCCCACCTTAACGCGCAGCGAACCGTAATCGGTTTGGGCCACTTCGAACCAACCGCCATTGGGCAAAGCGGACTTCCGTGGTTCGCGCGTGTCGTTGTACCGAGTGGGTTTGACGGTGGAATCCAGCAACTCGCAGTCCTCCACTTTTGCATAGCCCAACACGGCTGCCGCATCGGGTTGATCGACCGACGGATGCAGCGTCAAGATAGTGCCCGGGCTGAGGCCCTGAACTTCTCCTTCGTTGACCGTCAAATTGCCGGAGTCATCTTTTTGCCAACGTTGGCTCGATCGGCCGGGCCAGCGCTGAACGCCCAAAACTTCGCGATCTTGGGCTAAACCCTCGACGACAGGGGTGGGACCGGTGGTGCGTCCCCATTGCGGATAGCGCTGCCGGATGAGATTGGCGAGCTCGCCATAAGTGATCGGCCGTGAGGTGCGGCTGAGAATGTCGACAATGGCATACGTTAATAATCCTTGAACCTTTTGCGGATGGTCGCCTTCGGCATCACAGGGCATGGGCATTTCCAATTCTGATTCGTCCCGCTGGGCCGCATAGATGCCGACGTAATCGGGGGACTGCGGACTAAACTCAAAGGCCCCCTGCGTGACGCCTTCGGCAGGCAACGGCTCGCCACCGCGGCTGGCAGGTTGCCTGGCCGCGGCCGCTTTCCGTGCATCGGCCAGGTCGTTTTCCGGAATTCCCAAGTCGTCGGTCGAAATGCTCCGGGTGACTTCCGTCGAGTTGCCGCGCAAGGTCCAACCCGAGCAGCAGGCGTCTAAAATCACCCACAATCTGGCTTTTTTCTGATTGGTGATTTGTTTGCACCAAGAGCGGAGTTCGTAATCGGGGATGCCTTTTTCCACGCACCATTTTTTGCCGCTCCACTGGCCGCAATCGCAAGGCAGAAACATTTGATCCAGCCCGTCGGGCTTGAGATATGTGGGGTCGGGATCTTTTCGTTCCGGCTGCTGTCCGCCGTGACCAGCCAACAGCAGCACGACCTGGTCTCCCTCATGCGCTACATCGATTAAGTTTTGGATTTCGCGGACAATGTTGTCGTGCGTGGGCCGAAAGTCCGAACCGCGCACGGCTGCCTCCGCCTCGGAAAGGACAGCAATTCCTGCGAGGGGAAGATGCAATTGATCGGTAAAGAACCGGCGGACCAATTCGACGTCGTTGGCCGGACCATGCAGACTTCTTTCCGGCTTCAAATTGTCGTACTTGGTGCAGCCGACCAAGAGCGCATGAAACTTTGTCGGATCGACGGCGGGGGTAGAGTTAGGAGCCGCTGCATTGGAAGCGGGCGCGGATTGATTTCCGGCGACCGGCGTGAGGGCGTCTTCGGCCAAGGCGCATGGGACGCGAGACAGCAGTACCACCGCGACAAGTAGCCAGGGCCAAAGCTTCATGGGACCGATGGGGCAGTTCGAGCAAAGCCGGATATGTTCAATATATACCTATCCTAATAGACAGCAACAGTTTGGGGCGAGGAGGCGGCGCCAGAGGGGTGTTGAGTTCAGTGAATTCCGCGAAGGAAAACTAGCTAGCAACGCATGGGAAACTGTATCGATTATACCGATCGAAGCAGCTATTCCGCAGATGCTCAATGGTGGGGAAGTAACGATCCGAAAGCTTCTAGTGGATATAACGGAAGCATTAGTTTTGCCGGTCGCAAGACCATCGCCCAGGCTTGCCCATGCCACAGCACATATTACCAACCGGGTTTGCGAGGTTCGCGGCATCACTTGTGGTTTGTGGCCTTGTTGGGCTGTTAGCCGGCTGCACGCACGTGCAGTTGCGGAAGAATTCGGTCCGCGAAGCCACGACGGTGGGCGATTTGCAGCTTCAGGAGGTGATGGATAACCTGGCGATGTTCGTTTACGACTACAACTCGATGCCGTACTTTTCCTACCCGAACCAGGGCGTTGCGAGCGTGACCGATCAGGCCTCAGGCGGAATCACGCCAAGTTTTGGCCGGCCCATTACCTCTGGATCCACCTCTGTCGCCTTGAGTTCGGCATCAAAAATCCCCACATTTTTTACTCCGCCATTTTTCTTGAGTTTCATGCTTAGCTCGTTGGGGCTTTCCACCACTGCGCAACGGCAATGCGTGGAATCGTTCACGATGACGCCGATCAACGATCCGCGGAAGCTCGAGCTGATGCGCTGCGCCTATCAAACGGCCGTCAGCAACTGCGGATACGGCCCGGCGTCGAAAAGTTGCCCCGATTGCCAGGCGCGGTTCAACACGTTTTATACAGGAGATCCCGACGGAAAGATCAGCCAGATGACCGGCGGCACGATTACGTCGGACTGTTTGAAGGGGTCTTGTTGGTTCCACGTAGGCTGTAAAAAGGACGTGCCAAAGGATTGCGGCTGCATTTATGTCGGCTGCTATTGCGACGTCTATGTGTGGGTGTGTGCCGAGGGACGCGACGAACTTACCAAGCTCGCCTTGGCAATTCTCGACTACGCCGTACACGATTCCCCGGCGCGTCTGACCAAGGACGTGACCTACTACGTCGATGCGCTGGGATTGCCCACCACGCAGAAAGACGGAGTGGGAGTAGTCAAGGCCACGATTGCCATTAACGAACAGAACGAAAGCCTGCTCAGTATTCCGCCAGCACAGGAAGTGGATCTGGAGCGGCAACTTCAAGACCGAATTAAGCGGTTAAGCGCGACGCTGGAGCAAACCAAGGACAGCGAGCAAAAGAAAAACCTGAGCGATGAAATCGAAGACGCCAAGCAAAAGTTGTACTTCCTCGATCAGCAACTTCGCAACGGCGGGTTGAAAGAGCAGTTTGCTCCGCCGGGTCCGGCGACTGTGCCGCCGTTTTCGGTTATTCCGCAACTACAGCAGCAGCTAAACGCTTTCACGCCGCAAAGCTTAGCCCCTCCGGCTCAATAATTGACCGCATTTACTCAGGCACCGCGCTGGCAGCGCGCGAGAGGAATCCTGGCGGGGGCTCGATGTGGGCGGGGGGCTTTTGCGCCTGCGAGTTTCCGGCGGGGTCTTCTTCGTCACCGCCACGAGATGCTACATAGCCGGCTTGAGCCGAGGCCACGGCAATTTTTGCGGTTTCGTCAGAGCACTGCTTGCTGCACTTGTACCATAATTGCAAATAGCGTTGCTGCTCGTCTCCTGAAGCGAGCTCCGCGGCCCGCAGGGCAAAATCGGCGGCGGGTTGGTTAAGCTGCAGGTCGTGATTGATTTGGGCCAATGTGCGCAGGCTGCCGGCCTGTCGGTAGTAGCAAAGCTTACAGGCGGTGGTAGCCGATTGCTCGGCTTCGTCATAGCGCTGCATCAACCGCAAAACTTCCGCACGATCGCGGTAGGCATCCAGGGCATTGGCGTTCAGGCTGATCGAGCGATTGAAATCGTCCAGGGCAATTTTTAGTACACCGGAAACGTAAGTTGGAACAGGCGTTTCACCTGTTGGCGCGGCAGCGCTGCGGGAATTGGCACCGGCCAATGATGGATCGGTGTCGGGAAGCGGCTGCGTCGCGCCGGCTTCACGTCCGGCATTTCGATGGCAGTGGGTAACCAATTGGGTAAGGAATTCCGGCTTTGCGTTGGGGACGATGGCGCGTTCGCCGGGGCAATCCGCGGATTCCTGATCGCATTGGTTGAGCATCAGTTCAGCCCTGGCCAGCGGAATGCGCCACCAACGAGGGTCAAGTTGTTCGGCACGTTCATAGTAAGCCAACGATTGGACGGCCGCATCGGCTCCGGCGGCTGTTGGCCCGGCGGGGACGCCGGCGGCAATGGTTTCGGATGGCAGGTTTCGCTGAGCCATTGCGGGGCCGCCCGATGCAGCGGGAATTGCCGATTTGAGATTCGCGTCTTGCTTTGGCGATAAGGCGACTTGGTTGGGCGAATTTGCTTGGTCGGTGTTCGAATCGACAATGCCTTCTGGCGCGCTGTCGGCCGTGGCGTTGGAGGCGAGTTTTGCCTGCTGAGATGCCAGCGACTTGGCTTGCGAACAAGCACAGGCCTGACTGAGCGCGAGGCCCCACTCGTAATACAATTGAGGCCGATTGGCGTTAATGCTTTGAGCCATTTGGAAATGCTGTTCCCAGGCATCGCGCTGCACCGGGTTGTACCTGCCGCGGCCGTTGAGCAATTGTTGCCCAGCGAGCAATCGCCCCAAGCGAATATGCACGTCGTCCAGGCGCGTATTGGGATCAATCGTCAAAACGTTTTGATAATACTGCGCGGCAATGCCCGGCTCGTTTTGGTTTTCCCAACTGATGCCGCACATCCAGTCTAGCCAGGCGGTCTCGCTACGGCGAAGTTCGTTGGTGTAGTAGCTGTGGGCCTCGTCAAGCTTCACCACGTCGTCGGCATAGATCCATCCGCCCGCCAGGTTGCGGCTGTAACCGCCTTCATCCTGCACCCATAAGAAGCGTCCCTTGGTTCGCTGGACGGCGGCAGGCCAAGCAATGTCGTACATGCTGACCGATGCGCCGTTGTCGTCCAGAATTTCAACTCCTGCCGATTTGGGCATTACCTGAACGCCTTGCCAGCTTTGGGCGGCGCTGGCCGTGGCGGCCGCCAAGCTGAAAGCCAATGAAATGGCAAGATGCGAGCGGGACTTCTTCATGACTGTTCTCCTAAAGGCTCTTGCTGATCGTCGTCCTGCGCCAGGATTACGATCAGCAAAACATAGCGGGGAAATGCTACTCCTTAGTTTAGCTTAATCCGCGAATTGAGAACAATCAGGAGATTAGAAATAGTTGCACTCCGTCGAACCAGGCGAGCGGGTATGGATTGGCGTTGATTCCGCCGTCTGGGCAAGAATTTTGTCTCAGCCGGATTCATTTATCGCACAACTCTGCGGAGTGGGCGATTGGCGATCAATTCTCTTGCTCGCCGCTTGTCAAATTCGTGACGGTGTCCTGGGAAGTGCCGGAAAGCGAGGCAAAAAACCAATCCAAACCGCTACCGCCGGTGAGCTTGTCGGCGGAGGTATCGTTCACGATGTTGGCCGCGGTCAGCGCCGGGACACCTGCCACGCTGCCAGCCCGTAAGGCAGCCACGCGGGTGGCATAGTCGAGACTGGAGTTGGACCAATAAGCCAACAGACTGTCGATGGTGGTGAGGTTGCTGTCGAACTTTGTAGTGCCGCTGATCAGGATGTCCTCTCCGCTGCCGCCGATGAGAGTATCTGCCCCGAGGCCGCCGAAGAGGATGTCGCGCCCGGCGCCAGCGGTAAGGGTATCATTTCCGGCGCCGCCGATCAGGACGTCGTTCCCGTTGTCGGCTTGGATGGTATCGTTGCCCGAGCCGCCACGGACCACACTGAAGTTGCTTACGCCGCCGCCAATATTGGTGGCAGTGCCGGTTGCCAAATTCACGTTGATGGCGGTGGTGTAAGCGTTGTAATCGAGCATGTTGAGGCCCGCGCCGCCATCGATGTGGCCGGAGACGCCGATCGACTTTCCGAAGACGAAATTATCGTTCAGCGAACCGCCGGTCAGGTTTTCAAAGCCCGAGAAGGTTAGGGTGTTCAACTTGCCGGAGTTGGCGGTGCTAACAGTCCAGGTGTTTGCCGTGTTGGGACCGACTAGCGTGTCGGAGGTGCTTGTGCCGCCGGCAAAAACTTCGAAATTGGCGATGCCGCCGGTTCCGGTGGCGGTTCCAGCCGCTAGGTTCACCGTGACGGCCGAGGTGTAAGAGTACTTCAAGGTATCGGTGCCGCCGCCGCCGTTGATCAGGCCGGCCACTCCGGCGTTGTTCGCCAGCGTGAAGGTGTCCGCGCCAGAACCGCCGGTCAAGTTGGCCATGCCGGAGAAGCTGACAGTGCCCGCGGTGCCCGAACCGGCGCCGGTGATGCTCCATGCGGTGTTGCTATTCATGCCGACCAGCGTGCTGCCTGGGGAACCGACGATGCTGGTGATGTTGGCAATTCCGCCGGTGCCGGTGGCGGAGTTGGCGGCCAAACTCACGGTGGCGGGTATGCCGTAGGCGGAATAATCCAACGTGTTAGCACCAGCGGCGCCGGTGATTTTGCCGCTGACGCTGCCGCCGGCGCTGAAGCGGAAAGCGTCGGTCGAGGCGCCGCCGGTGAGGTTCTCGACGGTGTCGAAGGTGACGTTGTTGAGCGTGCCGGAATTCGCGCCGGTGATGTTCCAGACGTTGGCCACGTTGGCGCCGATCAGCGTATCGGTGCCATCGCCGCCGGAGAAGTAGACTGGGGCGGTGAGCGTAACCACCTTGCCGCCGATAGTGGCGGTGCTGATTTGAAGCGTATCGTTGCCGGCCAGGCCATTGATGATAATCGTGCCGGTGGGAACGAAGGTGCCCAGCACGGTGGCTTTGTTCTTGGTCGATGTGTTGCTGATGCTTACCGTCACGCTGCCGGTGGCATTGGCTGGGGAGATAGTAAAGATGTCGTTGCCCGAAGTGCCATTGAACACCATTCCGGCCGGAGGCGGCGCGGCTGCGTTGGTAACTGTTTCGATCAAGGCGGTCGAGACGCTTCCCACATCGGGAGCGATCGGGTTGTACATGGCGGTGATGCTATGGCTGGCCGCCGTGAATGTGGTGTTGGTATAGGTGGCGACTCCGCCGGAGAGCGTGATGGTGGTGAGCGTGGTTGAGCCGTCCTTGAACGTGACACTGCCGGTGGGCGTGCCGCCGCCGGTCGCCGCCGACACGGTGGCGGTGAAGGTAACGCTTTGGCCGGTGGTGATCGAGGCGATGGAGGATTTGAGCGTTGTCGTGGTGGCAATGCTCGTTAGGAGTTGGACCTTGGTGGTAGCCTGGGCGCCGGCGGGGGTGGCTTGCACGTTGCCGGAGTTATCGGTCGCCACGCTCATGAAGCCGTAAGTGTGGCCGTTGACGCCGTTAAAGGTGGCCGAGGTATTGGTCGTGTCGCTGATCCACTTGGTGAAGTGGCCGCCGTTGTCGGAAACCCAAATATCGTAGCTGGCGATCCCCGATCCGCCGCTGTTGTCGCTGCCGCCCCAACTGACGGTGAAGGAAGTTGTCGTTTGGGTCGCTGGCAGTGCCGTAACGGTGCTGGTGGGCGGAGTGACATCGCCTGCCAAAACCGTCGGATCGACAGAAGACGCTGCCGCAGCCGACGGGGCCAGCGGCGGATCGAAGTTGCCCACAATCGGTGTGGCGTATTCGTCCAGCAGGTTGGCGTACAGATCGTGTCCCAGCGGAAAAGTGTTGAACGGATGGTTCAACAATTGGAAAGCCGCGTTCGGGTCGGACAGTCCGGTGTTGTTTGGCAGGCCGGTGACGGCGTTGAAGTCGTTCGACAACAGGAAGTATTCTTCCGCCGTATCTTGCGGGACGGTGCCAGCGCGACCGGGCACCCACAAGCCGATATCGGTAATGCCGTCGCCATCCATATCGGCGGCCAGTGGAATTTCGCCCACGCCGGGGAATCCCCAGTTGATGGTGGCATCTTTATTGCCGGTGAACTGCGCCGGGATACCGGAGTTGCCGCCCGTGCCACCAATGCCGAAGTTGAATTGGAACACGTCGGTTTGCCAGGTGCCAAGATCAACGGTGCCGTCGCCGTTGAAATCGCCGACGATGGGGAATCCGCGGAGCTGCGTGGTAATTACCGTATCGCCAGCGTCGATTTGGAAATCGTGGTTCGTGTCGAGCCAGAAGTGGCTGCCGTCGAACAGACCAATTTCGTCGCCGTCGGCGGTGTTGCCGTCGAATTCGCCGGCGATGGCAATGCCGCTTCCGGCAAACGTGACCGACTGACCATTTTGATCCGTGAGCGAGAAGCCCGTGGGTTGCGGGACGTACATATCGGCCAAGCCGTCGCCGTCGGTATCGATCAGCCAGCGGAGCGAGTTGGTGAGCGGATCGACGCCGTAAGCTCCCAGCTTCGAGAAGTAACCGGTTGGCGGCGGTGTGGCGCCGGCAGCGGCAAACTTGCCGACAAATACCGAGTCGTGCACGCCAAGTTGGGCGATGCCCGCGAGATTGGGATCGACCTGCATCGTGAAGGTGAGATCACGGTTGGTGAAATCGGCGTTTTGCGGATCGTAAATAAAGTTGCCGTTGGCGTCGATGTACACCTGGGCCGCGGCGAAGTCGCCCAGTTCTGGACGGCTGTCGACGGTAAAGCGGGCGACAAAGTTTCCGCCGGGAACGCCGTTGCCGGACGGGAAATTCGGGTTATTCAGCGGCTCGGCGGCATCGCTTTCGCCATCTAACTTGTTGCCGGCTGGATCGACAATGGCCGTGTCGTTGATGGTGAGGGTGTAGCGATCGTCGGGCAGCGCGATGGGATTGCCGTTGGCATCTTTGAAGCGGAGTTGAACTTCGCCGGTGGCCGCGCCCGGAGTCGTGTTCGGAAGACTTGGATCGGGCGGCGAGTCCAGCGGATTGGCAACCACGGTGAAGGCGATGCGGCCATTAGCATCGCCGATCAAACTGAGGCCGCCATCGGCGAATTCGCCGCTGTCGTCGATTTCCTGTCCTTCAACCACCTCCGGCTTGAAGGCCAGCTCGGACAAGAACTGCGCCGTGCGGACCGGCAAATCTTGAAGATTGATGGTGATGGCATAAACCAGCGGCGTAGGGCCTTGCTGCGCCTGCGCCGAGTTGGTGCCAAACTTCTCGCTGAATAGGTTGTAATTGAGATTTTCGCCATTCGTTCCGGAGGGCGCTATCGTCGGATCGGAGATGACCACATCCGTGACTTGCGGGCCCTGCGTGTCGATTTCGATTTGGAGGATATCCAGCGGATTGAACGGCATGTCGGGGGATTTATTGCCGGCCAAATCTTCAGCCTGGACGACGATGGTCCGCAGGCCGTCGCGGGTGAAGTACAGGGGATCGTTGAGATCGAGCGTCGAAGTGAGCGTCCATTGGCCGTTAGGATAAGCGTTGGTTCCATCGAGGGGAATCGCAACGGTTTTGCCGATCGACACGAAGTTCTGCGGGAAGACCGGATTGGGGCTGTAATTTGGATTTGTCGGATTCGTGATTGCTGCGTACAGATAAACGATCGAATTCGCTTCCGCCAAACCTTGGAAGGTTGGCGCGGTGACGTTCGTGACCAGGTCGGTCGAAGTTTCCGGTTCGGTGACGACGCCGCTGTCGCTGCCCGGCGTTATGGCGCCGTGCTGATTGGCATCGAAACCGAATTGCACCGGCGGGGCGACGGTGTCGATGGTGATCTGCAGTGACTGGCTGCGTGCACCGAAGGCGGTTTTGATGGGATTGGTGGATGTCTTGGGCTCGATGATCTGCACCTGAGCGGTGATGTTGTGCACGCCGTCGTCGAGCGTATCGGAGCCCAGCGGACCAATGCCGGTATTGTTGCCGCCGCCTTGGCTGCCGACGGTCAACATGTATAAATGCGGCACGAATTGGCCAGGGATGATATTGCCCGATGCGTCGGTGGCGGGCACCGGCTCGGCGAAGCCGATAAAGGTTGAATCGCCGCCCCCGCCAGGCAGGTCGTGGCCGATGGGGTTGTTTACGGCGCTTCCGGGCGTCGCGGACATGGCGCCGTTGCCGCCGTCGTACACGGCGATGCGGTAATTGCCGTTGAATGCCACGCCGTTGATCGGCGCGTTGGAGAACGTGGGAACCAGCGTGGTCGACGAGTTGAAATTGATGGGAATCGCTGAAGTGCCTGGCACGCCGCCGGGCGTCTGGTTGCCTGGAATGTCGTTTAGCAGGAACGAATCGTCGAGCGTAATGTAAATGGTCGGTTTACCCAACGTGGCGCCGGTCGGAGCCGGAAGCGTTCCGGAGGTGCCCGCTGCGGCAGCGTTGGCCGCATCGGTGGTGTTGTCGAAGCCACCGTTGGTGACGTTGTCGAACTGCGAGCGCCCGCTGTCGCTGGGGGGCGCGTTGGCGGGAAGTTGGCCCGTGTCTGGAGTTCCTTGAGTCGTCAGCGGTGCATTCGGCTCGCCATTGGGGACCGATTCCGACAGTTCGATGGTGCCCGGCGTCGGCGCCGGTGTATTGATGATGGTCATGTTGTAGCCGTTGACCACCAGACTGTTCGGCGATCCGTCGGCGGCATTGGCGCCGAAGACGTGCAGGAAATAAGTTTGTCCGGCCACCACCGGAATGCGAATGCGGGCATTGGCGGTGCTGCCCACGGAGCCAAAACTTGCCGGCGTGCCCGATGCGATAACATTGCCGTTGACATCAAGCACCTGGATATTCAGAGTGCCGCCTTGCGGAAACAGCGTGGAATCGTACAGATTGAAATACACCTGGAAATCCAACGTGCCTGTGTTTTGCGCCACGAGGCGGTAGTAATCCTGGTCCGCAGGCACGAACGGAAATTCCTGGCTGTTCGGGAAAATCGCCGCATTTTGGACGTTGATCGTCGATCCGGAGCCCAGGACCGTGGCATTGAACGTTGTCCCTGGCACTGGCACTTGCAGCGGATTTTGATTCGGCTCGTTCAGGTCGGGGCCGAGGATTAACAGGTTCGGCTGGCCGTGGAACGCACCGGCGTTCTGATCGGTGCCCACATCGGGCGAGACGGTTTGAATGTTAATGTAATTGATGTCGGGGAACTGAATGTTCTGTGCGCCGCCGGTTGCTGGCGGGCCGTAGGTGCGCACTGTGCCAGAAGTTCCATCGGCGCCGCGGTTGACAACCACGAAATCTGAATTGGACAACATGCCGCCGGTCTGGGTGGCGATGACCAACGCATTGTTTTCGCCACTGCCGCCGGCGCCGCCGTCGACATCGATCAGCAAGTTGTTGGTGTTGCCGACCGGGTTCACCAAACTTTGCGGGAATTGCGTGCCCGGGGCGGGAGTGACCAAGAACGTGTCTTGTCCGCTGAGGCCCTGCGCGGTGAGCACCTGGATGTTGGATCCCAGCGTGACGGTTTTGTAAGCGACGTTGGCCACGTTGGTGAGCGTGGCGGTGCGGGCGCCTTGGTCGATGGAAATTAAATCGCGGCTGGCCGTACCTTCCAGCGTGACCTGGTCGGCGGTGCTTCCCACGCTGCCGTTAATGGTGAAAGTGCCAAGCGTATTGGTGAAATTGAAAACAGTATTGATGCCAGATTCGGAGAACGTGCCAGCGCTGGCGGCGGTGGGCGTGTAAGTGAACGAGTTGGGCGACGAGTTGCCGTCGACCGTGAGGCCGAACGTGTTGGTATTGAGATTTGCGATTTCGACGCCGGTCAAAGAGATGTTGTTCATCGCCGAGCTATAGCCGGTGATGGTGGTGAATGAGGTAGGTCCGAAGGTAATGGCGGCGGGATTGGCCATGCTGACCGTGACCAGGCCAGTAGCGCCACTGATATTGGCGGTGTCGCTAGCCGAGGGATCGCCGCCGTCGAGGATTAGCGAGTACTGCATGGGGCCGGTGACGTTAAACACATCGTCGCCGCTCTGGCCGCTAAGCTGCAAAATTGCCGCGCCATTGGTGTGCAATACTTCGGTGATGGCGTTAAAACTGGTGGTGTCAAAAATTTGCACCGTGTCGGCGGGGCCGTTGACGCTAAAATCATCGCTATTGCTGGTTCCGAGAATATTGACATTGTCTTCCCGGCCGCCGGGACCATTAGCAAAGGTTACACTGCCGCCGATGTGGGTGAAGGAAAGGGGCACCCGGGCGAGGCCATTGATTCCGTTGATGCTAATGGAGCCTGCATCAGGCGTGGCGCCTGGCGTGTAGGTTACATTGTCGGACGCTGGTGGAGTGGTAAGGGTGAGATTATCGGCGCCGCCTTGGCCGTCGATCTTCAATTGTTCGATGGTGTTGAAGGTCACCAGCGGCAAAGCGTTCACCTGCACGGTGCCAGAGCCGATGGTGCTGCCATCCGGTTTGTAGTTAATTGCATCGGTGCCGCTGGTGCCGTTGACGATCAGCGTGTCGCTGGCCGTGGGATCGTTGCCGTTGACGGTAATACCGGTCAGCCCGGTCGGACCCGGCGTGCTGGGATTGTTCAGATTGATTTCGTCGCTACCGGCCAAGGCGTTGATGGCGAGCGTGGTTTTGTTGGTAAATTCGATCGGCTCGTAGCTATCGACGCTGACCTGGCCCCACGCTGCCGACGGCATGTTGCCGAGGTAATTTCCGAGATTGGGGTAGCCCACGGAATAGTTGATCGCGTTGGCGGCATTGGTGCCATAGACTGTGAGCGGGCCGGCGACCGAATCAAAAATCGGCGCGAGGTTGAGGAAGTTAACAAGTTCGCTCCCGCTGGCGAATGTCAGGGCGTCGGTGCCCGAGCCAAGCTGCGAACCAGGCGTATAAGTGTCGGCGGTAGCTGTGCCGCCAGTTAAACTGAGCGAATTGGTGCCTGCGCCGCCATCGTAGGTGATGGGAATCAACTCGGCGCCGTTGGTGCTGTTCACTTGAAGATCGTCGTTCCCCGTGCCCCCTTCAATCACCAGGGCTTCGGTGGTGGGAGGAGTCGGCGATGTCGGCAGGGTAAGCGCTAGCAGGCTGTTAACTTGAACCGTTGTGACGCCCGTGCCGCTGGCCGCCACGATACCGTCATTGCTGCTGGTGCCGTTGACGGCGACGGTGTCGCTACCGCCCGCCGGATCGAGAGTGAACCCGCCGGCGGCCGTGGAGACGTCGGTGAAATTGAAGACCGTGCTAATGCCCGAATCGGTCAGCGTTGCGGCGCCGGCGCCCGTGGGTGTATAGACGAACGATTCCGGCTGCGCAGTGCCGCCTACGAAGACGGTCTGCGCGACCCTGCTGGCATTGTTGGCGTCCAAATTCGCGGTATCGATGCCAATCAGCATGATCCTGCCGCCGTAGCCTGTAATCGTTGTTATGCTTGAAGAGATTGCGTTGTTGCCTAGTGCGACGGACACGGGACCTGTGGCGTCGCTCAAGTTTACCGTCGGATCGCTCCCGTTGACGAATGTTTCGCCATAGGGAAGACCGCCGCTGATGTTGAACGTATCGGTTCCTCCATTGCCGCTCAAAGCCAGAATGCTGATACTTGGCGTAATAAGGCCCAGCGTGCTTACCGTCGTGTCGCCGATCACTTGCACTTCTCCTGCGCCGGCGCCTCCCGTTCCACTCACGCTGAAGGTATCGTTCGAGGCGGTTCCGTTAACGTTTAGACTATCGGATCTACCGGCATTGGAAGTGCTAAAGGTGATCGTGCTCCCAAACTCGTTGAGTCCTTGGAAACTGAGCGGCACAAGAGCTGTGCCCGTAACCGTCGTAATCGTGCCCGCACTAGCTGTTGCGCCGGGAGTGTAATTGATAGCGGAGCCAAAAAGACCCAGACTAGACAGATTGGGAGTAAGGTAAGTCAGGTTTTCAACGCCGTTGTCGGCCTGATACACAAACTGCTCCACGCCGCCGGGAGACGATTGATAGAAGCCGGCGATTTGGAAAGATGAGACGGCGGTAATTGTCGCAGCGTTGGTGGTGTCGTTGAATTGTGCGGTGTCGATCTGCGAATTCGGGCCGAACGTGACGCCAGCCAGTGCCGGGGCGGCCACATCGGGAGCGTAGGTCACGTTTTGTCCAGTCGAGCCAGCAGGCGGAGTTGTCAGAGTCGATTGGGCGGGAGTTTCCAGTTCCACCGTGTCTCCCAATCCCCCAATGCCTGCCGACGGAGTTCCGCCAGCCACGTACACTTGAACATCCCATTGTGTACCCAGAGTGCCAGTAGCGTGGCTAGCCGGTTCCTGCACGTCGATGTCGTCGTTGCCGGCTTCAGAATCGACCAACAAATCTGGCGTGTCGATGAACAGCATGTTGGGCCCATCGTTGATCGACACGGTGAAGTCTTGATGTCCGTCCAAAAGCGGATTTGGGGTGCCGGGATTGGCCGGGTTATAGGTATTGTCACGGGCGATGATCGTGATTTGATCGTCGCCGTTGGTGCCGGTGATGATCGGCGTGCCGCCGGTGTTGGTCACCGTTTCGATGTGGGCCCAACTGATGGTTTGATAGCCGGATGAATTCAGGCCGCCGGAATCAGAAGTTGGTCCGGGGAAAAGCTGATAGAACCCTGCCGGATGGATCAGATTGATGGTGTCGCCGGGCAATACGTCAATGGGATCGCCGCCGTCGACCAGGAACGTAGTGACGGTCGAGGGAGCGATGTTGATGATGTCGCTGCCGGCCAGCGCGTCGATTTCGACGTGCGGCATTGCTGAGTTATAGCCGACCGAAAGCAGCGGATTCACTTTGACCACGCCTGAGCCGGATGTGGCATCGTTCACGTCGATGGTGTCGGCACCTTGCGTGGCTTCGACGAACAGTTGATCGCTGCCGCCGTTTCCGTTGACGGCGAATCCGCCGACCGCCGTCGAAACGCTGGTGAAGTTGAACAGTGGCCCGGTGGGTGTCATGGTGGCCAGTGTTCCTCCTTGACCATTTTGCGCGGTGCCACCGGTGTAATCCTGCACCGAGGCGGAATTACTTCCGGTCGGCGTGACGGCAATCGAATCGGCGTTGCTTGTGCCTGCGAACGAAACGCTGTTGCCACCGGCATCGAGATTGGCCACCTCGACGCCGATGAGCGTGATTGAGTTACCATACCCGGTAGTAATCTGCGTATTCGATCCGATGCTGGGGTCACCCAAAGTCACGCTGACCGCGCCGGTTGCTCCGCTGAGGATGACAGTGTCGCTGGACGAGGGGTCACCGCCGTCGACGAACACGCCACCAGCATAAGGCAATGGGCCAGTGATGCTGAATTGATCATCTCCTTCCAAACCACGAAGCTGAACTTCAGCAATGCCAGGCGTGAAAAGAGTGTCGGTAACAAAGCCTCCGACGGCGGGGTTTATAATTTGGGCAGTAGTGGCATTGAGGGAGAAATCGTCGCTGTTGTTGGTACCATCAAGTTCCAAATTATCTCCTCGTGTGCCCCCGGTAGTGGCAAACGTGACTTTCCCGAATGCGCCGATATGTTGGAATGTGAGCGGCACCAGAGCGGTGCCAGCGCCAACGCCGCGGATAGCAATCGTGCCGGAGTCGGGAGCGGCGCCAGGCGTATACGTGTCAAAATTGCCGCCCGCAGGCGTGGTGACGGTTAGCGCGTCGATGCCCCCTTGGCCGTCGATGATCAGCCCTTCGATGGTATTGAAAGTGACCAGCGGCAGTGCATTGACTTGAACCGTTCCCGAGCCAATCGTGGCTGATGGCTTGTAGTTGATTGTGTCGTTGCCGCTGGTGCCATTGACGATTAGCGTGTCGCTGGCCGTGGGATCATCGCCGTTGACGGTGATACCTGTCAGGTTTGCCGGCGTGGAGGCATTGTTCAAATTAATGGTGTCATCGCCGGCGCCGGCGTCAATTTGCAGCGTGGTCTTGTTGACGAACTGTACTGGGGTCAAATTGTTCACTGAGACGAGTCCGCTGGAGGCGTGGTTACCGAACGGACCGCCGGCCGAATAGTTGATGGCGTCGCTCGCGCCGGTGGCAACAATCTCGAATGGCAAGAGGGTCGTGGCATCGTCATTAAGCAATTCGGTGTTCACGAAATTGAGAATCGTGGTACCGAGTCCGTTGACAAATAGAGTGTCGGTCCCAGCACCGGGGAGCGGGCCGGGAGTATAGGTGCTGGCATCGCCACTGCCGGTCATCAGCGCGGTGTCCAATCCGGCGCCGCCGTCGAAGTTGATCGTGGGGAAGATCGGCCCGTTGCTGGTGTCAACCGTGAGATTATCCGTGCCGTCCAAGCCATTGATGAACAGCGTAGGCGTGTCGGCAGAAACCAGCGTGGCGGCCAACGCGCCGCTTAGCGTGACAATGGTATTGGAACCCGATTTTGTCACATTGAACGAATCGGCATTTTGCGTGCCGTTGACGGTCACGGTGTTACTAGCACCGACGGGGTCGATGGTGAAGGTGCTGCCGACGCCGGAGAAATTAATTGTCGGCTCACCGGTTTCGGTAACGATTCCGCCAGAAGTGCTGGTCGGCGTGTAAACGATGTTGTCGGGATTGGCGGTGCCGTTCACTAGCAGCGTAGAGCTAGCGCTGCTGGAGGTTTCGATGATTTTTTCCACGCCCGTGTACGTCACGGGGACATCGCCCGCGGCGCTGGAAGAAATTTTTCCCAGCCCGTAGTCGATGGTCACCGCAGCGTTGCTATTCGACGTGTAGTTGATGGTGTCGCTGGAGGAGTCGGAATCGCCGCCTTCGACTCGCAGACTCAAAGTTGCTGTAGGGGCGGCCGTATGCCACGCGCCCAGATTGAAAGTGTCGTTCCCATCCAGCCCGCGCAGGATTCCTTCATGGTTTGAAGCGTGTGCATCCAGGAGGACAACGGTGTAAGACGCGGTCGAATTACTGACGTGAATTCCTAGAAGGGACGAGTTGAACGATGCATCTGTACTGAAAGTGTCATCGCCAGATGTTCCGTCGATAATGACCGTATCGTCGCCGCCAACTGCCGCGGAAACGCTCTGATTGTTCGTGGGATTCACAAGACCGGCACCCGGCGCGATGTAACCGCCAATGCCGGAATAGCTGATGGGAACAAAGTTGAAACCGCTGAACTGATATCCGGTGATTGTTCCTGAAAAAGCATCCGAGCCCGGGTCTACTGTCAGGTTATCTTCGCCGGGCGTCCCCTCGGCCAGTGAATCTGCATCGACAGCCTGGCCCACGACGTTCATTTTTTCAATGCCGGAAAAACTCACCGTCGGCGCTAAAGCGGCGCCAGTGCTGTCGTCGTCGAAAACTTGTCCATTGCCGGCCGCGGTGGGCACGACGACAAAATGATCGTTCGTGCCTGGAATTCCGTTGACAGTTAGCGTGTCGCTGGCCGTCGGGTCGTCGCCGTTGACGGTGATGCCGGTGGAAAGGCTCATGCCCGTAGGCGTTGTAGGATCGTCCAGGTTAATCGCGTCGTCGCCGGCCAGCGCGTTGATTGTCAACGAGGATTTATTGGTGAAATCGATCGGTTCGTAGCTGTCGACGCTGACCTGGCCAAAAGAGGCCGACGGCGTGTTGCTAAGATAATCCGTTAGATTGTCGAAGCCTTCCGAATAGTTGATCGCGTTGGAGGCGTTGGTACCGTTCACCGTGAGCGTGCCAGGGACCAGGTCGAAAACAGGAGCAAGATTCTGGAAGCTGACCGACTCCGTGCCGGAGGCGAACGTGAGGACGTCGGTGCCCGAGCCGGGCTGCGAACCGGGGGTGTACACATCCGACATTGCGGCCACCCCGCTGGGTCCGGCGCTGCTCAGGAACAGTGCATTGGTGCCCGGGCCGCCATCATAAGTGATCGGGATTGTAACCGGCACAGAGATGCTGAACACGTCAAGCTCATCGTTTCCGGTTCCACCATTGATAATTAAGTTGGCGGTGTCGGCGTTCACGATTTGAACCTGCGGGAATCCTATCACCGTAACCTGCGTATCGCCGGTTATGGTGGCGCCGTTTTGAACCTGGATGGTGTCGCTGCCGGCGGTTCCATTCACCGTCACCGAATTCGTGCCGGTGCCGGGGTCGAGAGTGAATGTGGACGACTCATGCGTGAAGTTAATCACCGGGCCCGTGCCCCCTTCGCTTACCGTACCGGCTTGACTTCCGGTTGGCGTGTAACCAATGCTGTCGCTGCCGGAGCCAACAACTGTCAGAGCGCCGCCATTCACATTCAGGTTGATGGTAGTCACGCCGGTGAAACTGATCGGGTTGGCGCCCGCCGCACTGATCGTGCCTGCCGCTAGATTGACCGTCGTCGCCGCATTGGCCGGCGATGTGTAATTGAGCGTGGGGTCGGACGAAGGACCTCCCTCCACAAAGGTGCCGAAAGTGTAAGGCAATGACCCATTGCTGCTGTCGTTGATATTGAAGATGTCGTCGCCAGCCACTCCTTGCAGGAAAAGCTCGTTGACGCCTGGCGTCTGTGTAGAAAGCGTGACATTGTAATTCGCTGAACCCCCTGGCAGCTTGGTGATCTGAATGGTGCCGCCGTTAGCGCCATTAACGTTGAAGATGTCGCTGTTGACCGTGCCGTTGTATTCAAGAGCGTCGCTGGGGCCACTGTTGGCTGTGGCGAAGATCAAAGTGCCGTCGACTCCCACATTGCTAAAGTCCAGTGGCGTGTACGATGTGCCTCCGAACTGGCGGCCAACGATCGTGCCGGCGTCCACAGTGGCACCGGGTGTGAATGTCAGCAGGCTGCCCACGCCTCCATTGGCCGGGCTTGTATAGGTCAGGCTGTCGTTGCCCCCCTGGCCGTTGATGTCGAGTTGCTCGATACCGTTGAAGTTGATGGTCGGCTGCGTGCCAACCGTCACTGCGCCGTCGCCGGTCGTGGTCGAAGGCTCGTAATTGATCGAATCGGTTCCGCTCGTGCCGTTAACAATTAGTGTGTCGCTGGCTGTCGGATCGTTCCCCTCAACCGTAATGCTGTTGAGTAAGTCTGTCGTCGTCGACGGCGATGGCGCATTGACATTGATGGTGTCGTCACCGGCGCCGGCGTCGACCGTCACGTTGATTTTGTTATAGAAGAACCAGATTGGCTGATTGTTGACCGAAATGCCGTAGCCTGTGGCCGTGGGTCCGGTGAATGATGCGTTGGTGAAATTAATAGCGTCGTTGCCGTTCGTCGCTTGGAGCAGCGCGCTGGTGACCGGCACTTCGTCAATGGTTTTGGTTACGTTTTGGAACAGCACCGTTTCGGTGACCGCACCGACGATCGAAACCGCACCCTCTCCAGGGTTCTGTCCAATGTTGTAACTTTCGCTGGGCCGCACGGTAGTATTGGCGGTTTGAATTAAATCCAGGTAATTCAGGCCACCAGCGCCGCCGACATATTGAATCGGCGGGGAAATCAATCCATTGCCGCTATCGACAGTTAATGTATTGCTGCCGTTGCCAACCGCGCTGACGTTGATTTGGCTGATGTTTGCAATCGTGAACGGACCAAACGACGAAGTGCCAGAATTGTTGGTGATTGCCACATCGAGTTTGGTGTTGTCCCCAGCATCGACGATCAGATTGAAAAAATCGTTCTGATTCAGATCGCCAGTAATGTTCAACACGCCGTTGGTCACCGAAGCCGCGGACAGCAGCCGCCGGTCTTCCAAACGCTCAAGCGACCCAGAGAACCAGCGAGGGGCGAGGCGAGGATTCCAGAAATGTCGTTGTCGGTGAGCTCTACTGTTTTTGCGCCCCAAACGATTGCGAAACCAGTTGCGTCGCATCGATGCATCCTCTCTTGAAGCAGACTTATAAGTGCAGACTACGAACCACGCTGCCGCTTCTCGTTGCTCTCTGTTTTCAATTTCAGCCCTGTTTCCGGTCAGGGCGCAGCCTTGCATTGTTTGTTTATGTAATAAGCTGTCAGAATATGCAGCCGCTGAGGAGAAGTCAACGAAATCGGCACATCTTTCCCAAATTACCGATAGAGAGGGGTTGCGACCCAACGAATACGTAGCCAAATGGCCAGAATTGGCCGGGGAAAACTAACCGCAGGCGGAGAACGACCCTGCTGCAGGCGCAGCGCTGATCATGGGGGGCAGAGAGTGCGGATTCGTTGGACTTAGTTTACCCGCGTGCCAGTTTGTCGTCCGTTGAGCTTATCTTGACCGGAGACATTCCAGAACCAATCCAGTCCGGTGGCGGCGTAAAGTTGATCGACGGCTTTGTCGTTGACGATGGTCGTGGCGCCGAACGGCACGCCGGCTGAGCCAGCCAGCAAATTGGCGATGCGCGTGTTGTAGTCGTCCGTCGAACCCCATTGCTGCATGATATTCCACAAGGCGCTTTCGTTCGCGTCATAAATGGTGGAATCGCCGATGAGGATGTTGCCATCGTCGGTGTTGGTGGTCTTTCCATTCAGCCCGCCGTACAACTTGTCGATGCCCGTGCCGCCGCTCAGCACGTCGCGGCCGAATCCGCCGATCAGCGTGTCGGCTCCTGCGCCGCCCACCAGCACGTCGTTGCCGTCGCCGCCGATGAGCGTATCGTTGCCCGCCCCGCCAAAGAACATGCCCGACAGCGAAATGGAAACGCTCGAGCCCGCGATATTGCTGCTCGCCATCTGGATCGTGTCGTTTCCGGCCAGGCCGTACGCCACGATGCGGCTGGTGGGATTAAAGGTGCCGAGAGCAACCGTTTTGTTTTTGGTACTGCTGTTGTTGATGGTCACGGCCACGGCGCCAGCCGTATTGGCCGGCGTGAAGGTGATCACGTCGTTGCCGGCGGTGCCGCCGACAAACAGCGCCGTCGAGCCTGGAACCAGCGGGTCGGCTTCCAGCAAGGCGGCGACAATTTGCACGATTGAAGCGCTCGATTTGCTGGCGGTGTAGTATCCGGCGCCGTTGTAGCTGGCGGTGATGGAATGGTTGCCCAGGGCCGCCAGGTTGCTGGCCGTGTAAGTCGCCACGCCGCCGCTGAGGGTGGCGGTGCCCAGCGCGGTTTTGCCATCCAGGAAAGTAACCGTGCCCGTGGCGGAGCCGCTGACCAAGCCCACCGGACTGACCGTGGCGGAAAACGTCACCGCCTGGCCGGGCACCAGCGCGCCCATCGAAGTAGCCAGGCTGGTGGTGGTGGCGACTTTGGCGTTGATTTTAGTCGTGGCGTCCGGGCCGGTCGGAGTGGCTTCCACATTGCCGGCGAAGTCGGTGGCAATGCTGAAGAAGCTATAGGTATGTCCCGGGGCGCCGACAAACGTGGCTAAGACCCCCGTGGCGCCTTGCTGGAACAACTGATAGTTGCCGCCATTGTCGGACACGTAAATATCGAAGCTGGCGATTCCCGAGCCGCCTGCATTATCTTGACCGGACCAACTGACCGTGAAGGAAGTTGAAGTCTCGGTGGCGGGCAGCGCATTGACTGAGCTTGTTGGGGCGACCGAATCGTTCACGGCGGCCGTTGAAGTGGGAACAATCGGCGGATCGAAATTGCCAATGATCGGCGTGGCGAATTCGGCCAAGAAATTTGCTGACAAATCGCCGCCCAGCGGCGTGGGAGTAAACGGATGATCCAAGAGCGTGATTGAGTGCGGTTTCGGCGGCGAGCCGCCGAAGGTGGCCGGCAGGTCGTTCGACAGCAGGAAAAACTCCTGCGCTGCCTCTTGTGGAACCGTTCCGCCATTGCCGGGCACCCACACGCCCACATCGGTTACGCCGTCCTGATCGATATCGGCGGCGAGTGGAACTTCGCCAACACCGGGGAAGCCGAAATTGATTTTGTAATCGACGTTGCCGCTATAGACGACTTGTGTGCCTGGACCGCCGGGCTGCGTGCCAAAGTTGAATTGGAAAACGTCGTTCTGCCAAGTTGCCAGATCCGTGATGCCGTCACCGTTGAAGTCGCCCACGATGGGGAAGCCGCGGAGCTTGGAAGTGACCGACGCAGTGGGCATGGCCACTACGACCCCTTTGGTGCCGGTCAGCGGATTGGTCTGGGTATAGTCGATTTTGAAGAACCAGAACTTCGTGCCGTCGAAAATGGCCATTTCGTCGCCGTCGGCTGCGTTGCCGTCGAAATTGCCGGCGATGAGGATGCCGTTGGTTTTGAACGTTTTGGGCATGACGAAGGCGATGTCGCCGTCGGCCGGATTGATAATGCCATCGCCGTTGACGTCGATCAGCCAGCGGAACGCGCCAGCGGTCGAATCCATGCCATAGGCGGCCAACTTGTCGAATCCGTTGGCTACCGGCAGCCCGGTCCTGGGATCGAGCATGGCAAAATTACCCGCGAACACACTGTCGTGAACGCCCATGCCTGACACCTTGCCAACTAAAGTTGGGCCGATGCCCAGCGTAAAGCTGAGATCGCGGTTAGCGGCATCCGTATTTTGTGGATCCCAAAGAGAATTGCCGTTGGCGTCGATATCGACGACGCCGGCGGCAAAGTCGCCGATTTCGGGCCGGCTATCGACGGTGAACCGGGCCACGAAGTCACCGCCGGAGTGGCCGTCGCCACTGGGCAAATGCGGGGCTCCGTTGGGTTCCGAGGCGTTGCTTTCGCCGTCCAGTTTGTTGCCGGCCGGATCGCGCAGGCTGTCGTCAATGGTCAGCGTGAAGCGATCGTCGGGCAAGGGCTGGGCGAAGAAGATTTCGATGGTGGCGTCGGGCACCTGGCCGATGCCGCCAGGATTCGAGGGGAACGGATCGCTGATGACCATATGATCGATCGAGATCACGCCATCGGCATCACCGACCAGATGGAACAGGCCGCGGGCCTCGTCGGCCGTCAGCGTGTAATCCAAGGCCGGATAGATGAAGCCCGGGGCGCGAGGCGGCAAATCTTGGAAGTGGACCGTCAGGCTATAAACCAGCGGCGTGGGCCCCTGGGACGCATTGGCGGATTTTTCGCCGAACAAATTGTACTGCGATGTGGGAATTTCGTTGTCCGTGACATCCGTAACTTGCGGGCCTTCCAGATCAACGGCGCTGACGCCGGGGACCTCGGTAATCAGCCCGGCAATGTTGTCGAAGTCGTAGACGTTGATCGAGTTGGGCGTGGCGCCGCGGACTCGAACATAGATCACATTGTATTGTGAGAAATTGGGATCGTTCGTGGCGCCGAAAATGGCCGCCTTGCCGCCGGGAGCCGCCACGCCGCTGGTAATCAGATTGCCGTTGGCGTCGTAAATGTCCAAATCCAGATCGCCATTGCCGGGCAATCCGGCTCGGCCGTTGGCCAGCGTGGCCAGCGTGCTGAACAGGATTTTCACCTGATAAGTGCCTGTTTGCTGCGGCCTGAACGAATACCAGTCTTCGTCGCCATTGACCATAAACGGCGTGGTGATTCCGCCGGGATCGATGTTCGGGCTGTTCGGATCGGAGCCAATGCGTTGCAATTGAGCGGCGTTGGGGAGCGTATCGTTGTATTCGAACGGATCGGTGTGGAAGACGACAATTCGACCGTCCTTATCGGTGCCGGTGCCGCCGGTGATCGGGTCGACCGGGGTGATGTCGACCCGTTCGATGCCCGTGTACACGACCGGTGCAAACTGGCCGACCACGATTGACCCGCTTTCGTTGTCATCGGATTGGCGCCACAGAATCAAGTCGCCTAGCCCGTCGTCGTTGACGATCAGCCGATCGCTGGCATTGGGCGGTCCGCCGTCAATGTCGAACCGCAGCGCGGCGCCGGGGTTGCTAAGTTCCAACGCATCGGCCACGCTGACGCGGATGGTGTCGTTGCCGGCCAAGGCGAACAGCTTGGCGTCGAAAACATTCGAGAAGGCAAACCCCTGCGTGAAAGCATTCAGCGTGACGTTCAGATGAGTGGCGTCGGGTTGGACGGCGTTGATGGTGTCGTTGCCGGTGGTGGCGTACAGGCCGATTGTATCTTTTTGTCCGCTGGTGGTGCCGCCGGTGACGGTAATGTTGCCGGTGAAACCGGTGTAGCCAAAGCTCGGGTACGTGGGCGCGGTGAAGCCGCTGGACACGACTTGTAAACCGCCCGCGCCCAGAGCGGTCGGCGTGAAATCGAATTCATCGGTGAGATTCGTTCCGGCGTTTTTAACTTCCCAGGTGGCGGCGGGCGACGTGGTGGGCGCGTTCAACATGACAGAACCCACGCGCTGCGTCGTCAGGTTCAGGCCGGTTGCCAGGGTTTGCGTGAAGCCGTTGTCTTGGAACGAGGTGGCGATGGCGGCGTTCGGCGTGAAGACATTGACGGTGTCGTTTTCGGTGCCGTCGCCGCCATCGACGATCAGCGCGAACGGCATGCCGGCCGCCGCATTGATGATGAAGTTATCTCGACCGGCCAAGCCGTGCATTTCCAATAGCGACAGGCCGGTGCCGATGATCTGGGGAGTGCGGGTGACAATCGTCGAGACGTCGCCCACTTGGACGCTGCCGCCGCCAGCGGCCATAACCGTGAACTGATCGCTGGCCGCGGTGCCGTAAACTTCCAAAAAGTCGTCGCGGCTGCTGTCGGAGGTGTTAATGGTTACCGTTGCGTTGCCGCCAATATTCTGGAAATCGAACGGCAACAGGTTTTGGCCCCCCGCCGTGCTGCTGCCCAGAATCGTGCCGGCATCGCCGCTGGCGCCGGGAGTGTAGATCAGGTGGTATTGCGTGTTGCCGGGCGTAGTGTAAGTCAGCGCATCGGTACCGCCTTGGCCGCTGTAGGTGACGTGCTCCATGGTGGCAACCATGATCGGCACCGGGCCGGCGCCGGTGATGGTGGCCGAATCGTAACCGGTGGGCGCGTAGTTGACGGTGTCGTTGCCGCTGGTGCCATTGACAATGAGCGTGTCGCTGGCCGTGGGATCGTTGCCATTGAAGGTGATGTCGGTCAGGCCAGTCGGCTTATTGGGATCGTTCAGATTGATCTCGTCGCTGCCGGCCAGTGCATTGATAATCAAATGCACCTTATTGCTGAACTCATACGATTCCTGATTGTCGACGGTGATCAGGCCGGTCGAACCGGATCCGAAAATCCCTCCGCCAGGCCCGGCCGTGTAATTGATGGCATTGGCGGCCGGCGTGGCGTACACGTTTTGTGTCGTGGCCGGAACATTATCGAGGACCGGAGCCAAATTTTGAAAATAAATTGTTTGCTTGCCGCTGGGACCGGTGATGACGGAGTAGCCTTGGCCAGGGTTTGGACCCACATGGTAATCATCGCTGGTTTGGGTATCACCGGCAGTTTGCATTAACGACAGCGTGTTGAATCCGCCGCCGCCGTCGTAATGCACGCCTTCGGGAATCGTAACTAATCCGGTGGAACTATCGACGACCAAATTGTTATTTCCAATACCGCCGTTGATGGCGAGCCCTTTGAGATTGGAATAAGTGATTTTGCCGGAATGCGTGCTCTGGAAGGTGTTATTGGTGAGGGTGTACGTTTCGGCGCTGTTATCGAGATTGTCGTACAATACCACTTGCGTATTGCCGTCGGTATCGCCATTTACCGTTAAGTCGCCTTGGAGCTGAGTTAAAACTTCGTTGTCGCGTCCAACATTGACAGTCGTGTTTCCGCTTCCCGCGTCGACTTCCACGGGCACGTCTTTAACGTTGCTATCCAAATCAATCACATTGGTTCCGTCCCCGGTTTCTACAACAATTTTGTGAATTTCGCCTGGCGGATAGTCAACCGTATTGCCGTTCAGCGTGACCTCCATGGTCCCGCCGCCAATGTGCTTGATGGTCATGTCGTTGTCGCCATGAAGCGCATCAACGAGCAAGGTATCTCCTTGAATGGTTTGTCCGGTCACTTCACCCACATACGCTAGGTACACCGTTCCGTCCCCGGTGCCTGCTTCGTCGGTACCGGTCCAAGCGACGACCGGCAAACCGAAGTTTGAATCAATGGCCAGACTATATTGGGAAGTTTCTCCGCCGTCGATCTGGTGCGGTTCATAGTAGAAAGTTGAATCGAGATCACTTCCAAAGGGTTCCAATGTCATCACGTTCAAAAGCTCGTTGCCTCGACCGGTCCAAGCGATAAATGGCTTATCGAGGAATTCACCAAGGGCCGGCCCCAGATCGCTGGTTTCGCCTCCCATCTGGCTGAAGTGCAGGACTGTCGGATTGCTCAATTCGGGATTGTCCGAATTGCCTCTGTCGTCAAAGCCAATGGGCGATACGTACAAGTTTTTATCATTGTTGCCGCGAATCGCGATGTACAAACGATTGTCGATGCTGGCTAAGGCTGGGCTGCCGTCTGCGGTCGAAGAATTTGAGATATTTCCGACGATGCCGCCAAAATGGCCGTCGACGGGCGTCGTGTCCAGTTGCACCACGTGGACCACGTCATCCGTTCCGGTCCATGCCAGATACAGGTTGTTTTCAAAACCAGCAAGCGCCGGACCGTCATCGCTGGTCACCCCGCCGATAGGCGCAGCGCCACTTAACTGCAGCGAGCCATCGGTGGGGTCAATAGCGACTTGTGAAATCCATATCTGATGGTCCACGGTCCACGCCACCCACAGGTCCGAACCAGTCACACTGGCCAGTGCCGGGCCTTCGTCAGTCTCCTCGTCGACAAGCTTCAGTTGGTGATTCGGTACCAGATCACTGCCAACCATATTGACCGGCATGATATTCACCGCGTGATTGTCCAGCCCGCGCCAGGCCACATAGATGGTTTTGCCCTGGGGGCCCAAGGCGGTCGTTACCGCAGGTGCTTCATTGCTTAATTCGCCCAAGTTCACGTGCGGTCCAAATGTCGTAAGCTTCGCGTCGACAATAGCCGGTACCAGTAAGTCCGCCCGAGGCGATCCCAATCCGGTCAACTCATCGTAACCGACTTGTGCGCTGCTGCCGTTGTAGCCGGTAGTAATGTCGTGGAAATCGGCCGAGGGCAAGCTATACAACAAGGCTTGCAAGCCGTTCGTCGGGTCGCTGGTGCTAAGCGGGCTTAAATCTTCGATGTTCAGGCCTTCATCAATAATCGCCACCAACGCGGCCCAACATGGAGCTGATACGCTAGTACCGGCCGCCTTATCATTGGCAGTGTGTGTAGGAGTGACACTGTACGAATCGTATACCACGACTCGCGATGCAGAGCCGCCCACAAATGACACGTCTGGGGTAGTTCGAGAAGGGATTCCCATGCTATCGGTGCTCATGTCCGTCGGCACCACGCCAACTTGATACCCCGGTTCATCCTGGACTGCGCTGATGCCTCCTCCGGTGCCGCCGGCATTCGGTCCCGAAGCGCCGCCGGCAAAAGCCATCCCGGATACCGTTCCCCCTCCCGAATCGGCCAACGTGGTCGAGCGGTTA
>Ga0335083_10000950_pt1 | contig 41276 bp, 38 predicted proteins | sample Lox_Sample_42_FD_206716 | JGI IMG/M metagenome (GOLD analysis project Ga0335083, IMG submission 206716) | Soil microbial communities from Loxahatchee National Wildlife Refuge, Florida, United States - Lox_Sample_4.2 | ecosystem: Environmental > Terrestrial > Soil > Wetlands | place: USA...
AAGGTCCTCTCGTTCGGCTAGTGACCGTCCGTTTACAAACGCGTCCTTCGTCGGGCGTTACTGCAGTGAGAATACCTTATCCGTTGGGGGGCATGTGTCGAGTCCGGCGCGGGTGCGTCGGTCAGAGGGTGGACCGCAGTCTTACGAGACCGGCATCCGCCCCACATTCCGGTCATCACCATTTTGCGGCGTGACGATCAGCGGGTTGATGATCTGGAAGTTCAGCACAGCCTCCGGAGCCAATTTAATCTGCTCACCCTTCTTGGAAGCCGCCACTCCCGTGCCTGCCCCAGCTCCCGTACCGGCTCCGATAGCCGCCCCTTTGCCGCCGCCGATGATCCCTCCGAGGACCGCACCTGCAGCTGTGCCTATCCCAACCTTGGTAGCAGTGTTCTTTCCCTCGCCTTTGCCCTCCCTGGACCACTGGTTGGTTTGGATGTTGTAGATTCTACCGTTCATCGAGACGGCCGTTAGCTCCAGCGTCAGTAGTGAATTGCCAGCGAATCGGCCCGCACTCTTTACGTCGGCCACCCGTCCGACCACATCGGCGCCTGACGGAATCACCGTTTCGTCGGCAATCATGACAGGCGCGCTCAGCGACCCGTGGAAGGTATCGCCGATCTGGTTACGCTCCGAGTTGAGAGGTTCATTGAGCCGCACCGTTAGCTGCGTACCGGCCGGGATGGTGACCTTTTGAGGTACAGGTGGAGGTGGAGGAGGAGCCGGAGGCGCTTCCACCGCTGCCGCCTCAGACGAAGTGTTGCCGGCCTCGGAACTATCGCCCGCTGAGCGCGCGGATTCGTCTTCGCGTTGCTGACCGTGTTGCGAGCTGGCCAGGTCGCGCTGGTTGCCACGCTTTGATGAATTTTGCTGTGCGGGCGGTCGCGGAGGTGCAACCGGTGGCAACGGGGCCGCCACCTGAGCTTGCCGCACCTGAAGGTTGTTAACCACCGTCTTAACACCTTCGACCGCGGCCGCGTCACTGGCCGCAGCAACGCGCTCTGTTTCACTGGCCACTTCGCCACTGAGCGTAACTACACCGTTAAAAGCCTGCATCTGGACTTGGCGGCTCTCGATAGCCGGGTCACTATAAAACTTGCTTTGCACATCACTGATAATCTGAGCATCGCTTGAGGCATGCTTTTGCGAGCACCCGATGGAAGCACCTGCTATAAGCAAAAGCGTCAAGAAGGCATAGAAGGGCGCCTTGCACTTCATATAACTAAGATTCCTTTTCACTCTATTGCTCTTAGGCTTAGACGTTTTAAAACACGAATCGTGGAGGGTTGTCGCTACCTTTGAGAACGAAAGTGCCAGATTCTGTAACGCTCGGACGCCCCGGCGAGGGTGTGTACCTTTGATGGTGCTCCGATCGATCTGGTGTACGTCACCCTGGGCGCCGACAGCATCACGAGCCCGGAGGTGAGTCCGTCAGGTGATTATTAATAGCGAACAATGCCAGCTCCAGCCGGCTTACGACGCCCACCTTGTCAAAAATGTTCGTCAGATGATGTTTCACAGTGTCTTCGCTCAGGGAGAATTTGCGCGCAATCTCCTTGTTACTCAAACCGGCGACGATAGTGGCCAGAATTTCCATTTCGCGTTTCGTCAAGCCATAATTGCGAGGCGGTTTCTCCCCGGAGGCGCTCGTCCGCATGAAGTCGACAATGTCGCCCACAGCTTCGCGCCCGATCCAATACTGTCCTCCCATCACGGTGCGGATCGCCTTCATCAGCAACTGAGTGGCCGCCTCTTTCATGACCACGCCACGAGCGCCCAGTTGCAGGGCTTGCACGATCTGAATCCTCTCTACTGCCGCTGTGAGCACAATGATTTTCGTCTGAAGGCCTTCGTCCTTGGAGGACAACTCGCGCAGCACCTCCATTCCAGGAACGCGCGGCATCGCCAAATCAAGCAGCAGGATATCAGGGACCAGCTCTCGCGTTTGAGCTACGGCTTCAGCGCCGTCGGCGGCCTCTCCTACGACTTTCAACTCGGGCTCGGCCTCCAACAAGCGGCGCAAGCCGTCGCGAAAAATCGTGTGATCGTCGGCGATGATAATACGCACTGATGGTTCCTTGCTATCCATAAGACTCGTATCCTTTCTGCGGAACTGTTATCTCCAGTCGCGAACCGCGGCCAGGAGTTGACTCAATCAGAAGGTCGCCCCCAACCGAACGAACCCTTTCTTTGATCACGGTCGGCCCGCGGCGAAGGTCATCAAGATTGGTCAAATCGAATCGCCCGGCAAATGGAAACCCCCGGCCGTTATCGTCAATGACTAATTTCCAAAATCCATTCTGCGCGCCAAAGCTTACCATCGCCGAGCGAGCTCCGCTATGTCTGCGGATGTTGACCAAGCCTTCTTGTACCACCCTGGCTAACTCGCGGCACGTAGCTGGAGGCATTGTGACCTCTTGCAATTCTGACACGAAGCGTGTCTCGATGCCTGTATCTCTGGAGAAACGTTCCACGAGTTGAGCGATAAAGTCAAGGAATTGATGAGGCCCGATCTCAATCGGCCGCATCGTCTGCATCAGTTCACGGAGGTTCAGGACCTCCTGCCGCAAGAGATCCTGGATGTGTTCCAACTCGCTAACGATGTCTGGATTACCCGTAGCGCGCCGGCGAAGCACGTCGACTTGCATTTCTATGCTGATGAGCGACTGGATCGCCGTATCGTGCAGTTCACGCGCTACCCTGGCCCGCTCCATGGCTCCGGCCCGCGACCGAAATCGCCGGAAAACATACACAGAATATAGAGCCGGAGCCACCTGACGCAGAATGTTCTGCGCGAAGCGAAGCTCGCGTTCCCAGCGCCGGCCGACCCGGCCGTTCACCACCACCAGCCGGCCTCTCCAGTCTCCACCCATCTCGTTTCCGATCACGAGGAGTGAATCAGCGTTCGCAATGGGCATCTCCAGGTTCCTTAACTGCGACTGTTCAATTCGCCGTCCTTCCTCATCAAGGCCCATCACACTGCACTGCTTCTTCTTGCGCTCCATGTAGAACGTGTGCGGGTAGCCCTGCATGAGTTCCGGAGCCGCTTGTGCCGAAGGAACTTCCTGCGCCCGTACATGGGGTGGCTTGGAGAGCATGACATCCCAACGAAATACCCGCCCGGTGCTGCTTTGCTCCACGACCTCATACACCTGGCGGCTGCCAAAGATGCGACCTAACTCCGACATCACCTCTTGCAGAACCGTGGCAAAGCGGCCTCCGACGCGCGCCATGGACAACAACCGGTTGGTGAGCGCGATCTCAGCCCGCAGTTCCTTCTCGGTCTCGGCTAGAAAACCGAGGAGAAAACCGGTCATCAACAGAAAGCCGCAGCGCATGATAATGCGCGTCGGTTCATTCGACGTAGACAGCAAGCGCTTCAGCCACCATGGTCCATAAGCCACCATGGCTGCTTGGATCAGCAACAAAGCAGCGCTGATTTCCGCTGTTGCCATCGTCTCTATGAATCCCCAGCGAAAGGCAGCCGCGATCATAGCGAACAGAAAGAAGACAAAGAAGACGCTGTTCGGCGGATCGGTGAACAGGCACAGAGTAGCTGGCCAGACGATGTCGCTTGCCTGTACCCACAACACCAGGCCTCGAGCCAACCGCTCGGACTTTTGGAGCAAAAGCAGGAGGACCAGACTGTGAAGCGTGTAACCGGCCAGAACCAAGAGTCCGAGATGGTAGTCGGCGGGGCTGCCCGGCCGGACTCGCCATGCAATCAGCGAGGTTGCCGCCAGGAACAGCCTGGAGAACGCCAGTACACTTTCAACTCGCGGGTCCTCGTACCGTAGTCCGGTGTCCCGAAGTCGAGAAAGAAACCGGGGAGCCAGCGGTGACGCACGCAAAGGTTATTCTCCCGCTCACTTTGTGGGGGTATCCGATTATGACACGAAAGCGCTATTTGACAACCGGATTTCGCCGACTCGCCCCGTTTGGGTTCGAGGGGAGCCTTACAACACCACATCCAGAGCATATTTTAAAATCAGCAACTTACGCGGCGTACATTCTGCAAGCCTGCTGATCTACAAAATCTTATACGTACTCGATAGAAAAAACATGACTTAATTGCAACGGACTGTCCCTCAGATGACTGCTTAGATCGGCCCTGCGAGACCGGTTGCGCTTTAACGAAACAGCAATGTTTCGCCGACCGCACACTCTCGGCAAGGTTCTGCTTCGATCGTTGATCATTGGACTCTCCGAAAGGTTGGAGCGGCAGTGTGCCTCCACGTGCACGCGCGGCGACTCCTCCTAAACCTGCTCAACTTAGGCGCTACAGTCCGATGAAGGTGGCGTGATGCGAATACCAATTCATCCACGGAATGCATGCGAATCACGACCCATTTGTGCCTGAAGAAAGTTGCATTCTGTGACTGGTCTCACTGCTGCCTTAACCCGTAGAGCGCTACAATTTGATTTGCAGGGCCGAGTAATGTGGCCTTGCGGGGCGCAGGATCCAAGGATCACTAAGGGACGCGACAAAGGCCTCGCGCCCCGATTCGCACCCCAAAATTGCGGGCCTCGCGTAAGCCAGAGGAGAATTACACGATGAATCGCAAGCAGTCGGCGAGGATTCTATTTGTTGTCGTCTTGGCCGGACCGCTGTCTGCTGCCTGGGCGCAGACTGCCAGCAAAACAGGGCTCAAGTATGACGTAAAGAACGAAGTGAAAATCAAAGGCGTCATCGAAGAGGTGCGCGACGTTCCAGGGTCGTTCGAAGGGACGCATCTCGTCGTAAAGACGGAAAGCAAGACGGTGGTGGTGCACGCTGCGCCCGCTAGCTTTCTCAAGGAAATGGATACCACCTTCAACAAGGGTGAACAGGTTGAGGTCGTCGGTTGCAAGATCGCAGATACGGCCGAGGAGGAAATTCTGGCGCGCGAAATCACCGTCGGTCAGAACACGACTACTCTGCGTGATGACAAAGGCGTTCCTGTTTGGGCGGGGTGGAAGCCGAGCAGCAAATGACCACCACTACTTGCGGATGCGCAGGGTTTTTTCCTTGGCGCCCGCTGTTGCGCGCTCACGCTGTTGTCCCAACTACAACCGACACGGATTAGTTTTGCTTCTCACTCTTGAACACCTGCCCGTTGTGCATCACGAACTTCACTTGCCCTAACGCACTGATGTCCTTGAGTGGATCCCCCTGCACTGCAATGACATCCGCATAAGCGCCGGGCGCAATGACGCCAATCTGCCCCGGCATGTCGAGCATCTCTGCCGGCGCGATGGTCGCTGAGCGGATCGCCCCCATCGGCGACATCCCGAACTTCACCATGTAGGGAAACTCTTGCGCGATGGGCTCATCCCACGAGAAGCCGCCCACATCGGTGCCGAAGACGATCTTTACTCCCGCTCGCAGCGCCTTCTTGAACGACTCTTCATGCTCGCTGGCGCGTGCGCGGTCACGGATGCCGGCTGGCGTGCCTTCCGGCGCCCAGTGGGTGTAATAGATGGCGATAGTCGGACAGTACCACGTCCCCTGGCGCTTCATCTGCGCAATATTCCCGTCTGTAAGCCCCAGTCCGTGCTCGATGGAGTCGCAGCCGCCGTCGAGCGCGCGCTGCAGGCCTTCGCCGTTGTAGGCGTGGCAGGCTACCTTGCGTCCCCAGCTGTGGACCTCGCCGGTGATGGCCTGGATCTCCTCCAGCGTGAGCGTGGGCTGTGATACCAGCTTGCCATTCTTGTCGCTCCACGAGCGGTGCGTCATGTACACCTTGATCCAGTCGGCACCGTGATCCATCTGCTCGCGCGCAGCCTTGCGCGCTTCCACCGGCCCGTCGATGATTTGTACGCCCTTCGGCACTTCAATCTCGGGCGCGTATCCTTCCAACGGATATCCGCCGGTTGTAGAAATGGCGCGGGTGGTGGTGAAGATGCGCGGTCCCGGGATGCGGCCTTCGTTGACCGCCATCTTGATGCCCACGTCGCCGTAGCCGGCGCCTTCAGTCTCCATGTCGCGGATGGTGGTGAAGCCTTGCTCCAGCGCCCGCCGCGCGGAAACCGTCGCGCGTGCCGCGCGGTACGCCAGCGGAAATTTCAGCAACTGAATGTCATAACCGCCCAGCGCCGGGTCTTCGCCCTGGAGGAAGATGTGCGTGTGGGACTCGATCAGGCCGGGCAATACTGTGGCGTTCGACAGGTCGATGACCTTCCCACCAGCGGGAACCTGGATCGTAGTTGCGTCGCCCACGCTCTCCACCTTGTCGCCACGAATGACGATGACCTGGTTGTGTAGCGGCTCATTAGCGCGGGGATCGATCAGGGTTCCGGCACGTATCACAATGACCTGCGGGACAGAAGCCTGAGCAGAATCGGATTGGCCGAATGCAGTTGTGGACAAAATCAACGGGAGGAGGAAACAGAAGAAGTACTTCATGGTGCTCCTGCAAAGGTTTTGTGTCAGGGCAAGGCCTTCAGCCGTGCCGAAGAAGATGCTTTTCCATCCAGCTTCAGCCCTGTTCCCCGCGGCTAGACAGGTTGAAAAAGCCCAAGAAGCTGATTCCTCGCGGGCTGAAGCCAGCTTGGAATCATAAACATAAAGGACTTGCAACGGCGCACCTAAAGCTGCGTCCCTTCAAAGCAGTCCCGAACTGACTTTTTCAGCAAACTGTAAAGCCGTCATCTTCGGAGCGCCATCGTGCCCTAACACAAATCTGACCAACCGCCATTCTTGAAACAGGCCGTAAGTACTAGTTGCTCACATTCCACTCCGCCGCGATAACCGCATCCACTTCGATTTCCACCAGCATCTCCGGCGCAACAAGTGCCGTGATCCCGATCATCGAAGCCGCTGGACGAATGTCGTGAAAGATCTCGCCATGCGCTTTGGCGGCCTGCTCCCACCGGCTGATGTCGGTAACGAACGTCCGCGTACGCACCACGTCGTGGAAGCTGGCACCTGCCTGCTCCAGCGCGTGACCAATGTTTTTCAGCGTCTGCACCGCCTGCGCATACACATCGCCCTGGCCGACGATCTTGCCATCCGGGCCAGTAGCGACTGTCCCCGCAACCGAGATGAACGGGCCCACTCTTACCGCCCGCGAAAAGCCGACCACCGGCTCGTAGGGAGAGTTGCCTGAGATGTTCCTGCGTTCCACCCTTCACCTCCATCGAAGGCCGCATTGTGCCACAAGCTGACACCGAACGCATCTCCGACGGGCAGCTTTCGCTTTTGGCAGTCATCGAGCGAGTCTGCTGACAGGGCAACGGGTGTCACCAATTGGAAAAAATCGTTCTATCAGCCAACCCCGCATAAACACTGCTCCATCTCAACGTGCACTCGAGTGACAACAGACAACGAGAGACCGGCAGATGGCTCGGGGAACCCGCAATGGCAACCGCTCGCGGTAGAGAAACGCTTGCCTTCGGTGAAGAACTAAGGTAAGAAATCGCATCAAGACTGGCAGGAGTAGCACCGGAGGGAGACGAGCACAGGGTCATGGTTCCGGAATCGCACCCGCTGCAGGAGCTTTTCAGCGAATTGATCCACCATCATTTCGACTGCGACATAGGTTTGCGTGATTGCGAAGTGCAAGATTACATCGCCAACATCCTTACCGAATTCTGCCAGTGTGAGCAGTTGTTCAAGATTCGTAATGTCCAAGGCCGGCCGCTGAGCGATGTAGGTGAGATGCTGCTTGAAGCCGACCCGGTGTATGGGCCGGCGCCCTCATTCGACCGCGAGCGCCAGGTGCGCAAGCACATCGGCGACTACATCCTATTCTTCTCCGGCTTGTTTCCCGAGAACATCAACCACTTCCGCTTGCGATGGCAGCGCCTGGAGAACGTCGTGGACTTCATCAAGGCTGGCAAGGAGAGCTATTACATCGTCTCCAAGTTCGACCAGTTCGAATACGCCCGGCTGGCGCCGCTCTTCGGCAAGTTGTCGAACGAGTTCGAATCCTGCGTGTACGGCCTGAATCTGGTCAAGGGCGACCTCGACGAGATGCAGCACCCCATAAGCCGGCAGGTGAAGCAGATCGTGATGTAGCAGGACCGCTCACCGAAGAGGCAAAGAGAATTCAAGAAGGCGTGCGACTGGCAGTGTGTCAGTGTCAAACGGGGCCAACAATCCGCCTTGAACTGTCATGCCCCCAAATCGTATTGCGGGACAGCGCTAAGGGATTGAGGCGCCCGTTAGTCGTCGCGCGAACTCTGTCAGCTGTTTGGCTAGCTCTGACGGCGCATCCTTGTACTGATAGTACTCCACCCCCGCTAGGTCACTAGGCACCTCGAGATCACCCTTCAACAACAGAAAGAGTCGGTCACGACCAAGGTGTCCCCAAAACCAGCCAACCTCGAGCCATACGTTTTGGCGGGCCCTGCTCGCCAGGACGCCTTCGTCCGCAGCTGCGCCGGCATCGTCTGGTGTGGCCAAAGCCACAGCGCCATCAGCAGTCGACGCGACCTGCTCAAATTTCTCGGGAAAGGTACGAGAACCCCCAAACTCCTGCTGCATAACCAGCACGTCGCAAAAATCTTGTTGCTGGAGCCACGATTGAAGTTCGTGACGATCGTCGCTGTGTCCGTGGACAAGCATGATGCGGGGTCGGCGACCTATACCGGCCCACCTTAGAACAGCACCAAGCACGGTGTCGTCCCACGGCCCGTTTAAAGACAAGAGGTCGTGCGGATCGGCGGGGTTGACTGCGGCTAGGTCTCGAAGTAGGCGGGAAGCAGCACCGCCGAAACAACCGACGGGAATGAGGCGCTTCCCCGCAACGATCGCTGCCAGACCCGCACGATACGAGTACTTCTTACCACCCATCACAAGCACACAGTCCGCCTCGCGTACCGTCAAAAGGTGCGCCTCCGTCCAGCGAGACTGGGTACTTAGGTGAAATCTGAATACACCAGGATTCGTTTTTGCGAGCGACAAGTAGGATTTCCTCCCCTCTACGCCGTGGCTGTCGTCGGGTCGAACAACCTCGATCAGCGGTGCTGGTGGTCGAGTCCCTCCGATTATCTCTAGGAAGCCCCGGACGATGTAGTAGTCCGCCGTAGATGGTGAGTCGGCGCCCACGATTATCGTTTGGTGCCTGCGAGCCAGTTCCTTCCCGAGTGCGCTGCAAGCAGACTCGAACTGCTCACGAGTCCCTTGGATCTTCCACTCCCCACTATCAGGTCGCCAGCTTCCGAGAACGCCTATGCGCATGAAAACACCTTGTTACTTACTCCCCAGTGTAAAACTGCCTTGTTACGTTGTGAGTAAGTGGGCATTATAGGGCAACCTGTCGCATCAGGGGCTTTCATCTTGATGTTGTTACTCAGGTGCGAGGGGTGCCTAATGCTGCGCATGCCGCCGATACAGACAACCGTAACGGGTTGGCTGTTGGTTCCGCAGTGACGGACAATTCTGAAACTGACGCACTATCCTCTGCCTCTGTGGTACCCCACTTTTTCTGCGATACTAGAGAGTAGGCTCGCGGCTCGCGAGACAATCATCATGGCCACCGTCGCAGATCCGAAATCCGTCAAAGTCAATGTCACCACCGGCACCGGCATGGACATCGAGTGGAGGGACGGCCATCACAGCGTCTATAGCTTTCCGTTCCTGCGCGATGCCTGCCCGTGCGCGCTGTGCAACGAGGAGCGCGGGAAGGACGGCCGGCAGCCGGGTGACCCGCTGAAGCCCGTGGCCGGCGCGCTGCCCATCTTCAAGGCGGCAGCGCGGCCCACGCAGGTCGAACCGGTGGGCAAGTATGCCATCCGCTTCACCTGGAATGACGGCCACCAGCACGGAATTTACTCGTGGGAGTTTCTGCGCGAACATTGTCCCTGCGCCGAGTGCAAGGCGCGCCGCGCCATGGAAGCTCCAATGGTGGGCAAGCCCAACTAAGCTGGGGTCGAAGAAGCAGGTTCCTCGCGGGACTGAAGCCCGCTCGGAATTACAAAAACGTAAATGACTCTATCGGCAAGGCTGGAACCGTGCCCTGACACAAGCCGTCGCTGAACTGGAAACTGAGTAATCTGTACCATTGTCATCCTATCTGAACGATCTGAATCCGCAGCAGCGCGAAGCCGTCGAGGCCGTGGACGGGCCAGTGCTCATCCTGGCCGGGGCGGGCAGCGGCAAGACGCGCGTCATTACTTATCGCATTGCACACCTGATTGACGCCATCGCTGTGCAGCCCGACTCGATTCTAGCCATGACCTTCACCAACAAGGCCGCTGGCGAAATGGCGGGCCGGGTGGAGTCGCTGGTGGGCACCCGTTCGGTGACCAAGCCGCTCATCTCCACGTTTCATTCCTTCTGCGTACGCGTCTTGCGCCGCGACATCGAAGCGTTGCAGATCGGCGGCAAGGGCCATCGCAAGGACTTCGTCATCTACGATGAGGCCGACCAGCAGAACGTGGTGAAGGCCGCCATGCGCCGATTGGGCGTTGACGACAAGCAAACGCCGCCGCGCAGCGTGTTGGCGCGAATTTCGTGGGCCAAGAACCACATGCTCGATCCACAGGAGGTCTACCTGCAATCGGCCGAGCCCAAGACCGAGCGTATCGCCCACATCTATGAGGTCTACAAACAGGAGCTGGCTCGGTCCAACGCACTCGACTTCGACGACCTGCTCCTGTTTACGGTGCGTCTGCTGAAGGCGTCGGGCGAGACGCGCGAGCGCTACAACCGCCGCTACCGCTACCTGCTGGTGGACGAGTATCAGGACACAAATCGTCCGCAGTACGAATTGATGCGCATGCTGGCGGGCAGCGAGCACAACGTCTGCGCGGTGGGGGATGAGGACCAGAGCATCTACTCGTGGCGCGGAGCCGACATCCGCAACATCCTGGAGTTCGAGAAGGATTTCCCTGAGGCGCGAATCGTTCGCCTGGAGCAGAACTACCGCTCGACGCAGAATATCCTGCAGGCGGCTTCGGCGGTCGTGTCCCGCAATGTCAGACGCAAGGGCAAAACCCTGTGGACCAGACGCACGGGCGGCGGGCAGGTGGGTTACTACGAGGCGCCGGACGGCGAGAACGAAGCACTCTTCGCTGCTGACTACGTCGTCCGCTACCTGAGAGAAGCACAGGGAGAGAACGGCGAGCCGCCCCGGGCTGCCGTGTTGTATCGCACCAATTCGCAGTCACGTCTGTTCGAGGAGGCGATGCGGCGCTACCAGATGAAGTACCACGTGGTGGGAGGCTTCAGCTTCTACGAGCGCGCCGAGATCAAAGACATGATCTCGTACCTGAAGGTCATCCACAACCCGGATGACTCGATCGCATTGCAGCGGATCATCAACACTCCCGCGCGCGGAATCGGCAAGGGCACTACGGAGACGCTGGAGCGCATCGCCCTGGAGACTGGGACATCGCTGTGGAGCGCGATGGGAGAGGCTATCGAACAGCAGTTGCTGGCGGGGCGAGCTTTGACTGCACTAAAAAATTTCAAGGAACTTATGGACGACGCGCGGGCCATGCATCTGGGCACGTTTCGTGACCGCGTGGAGGAAACGGCTGTCGGGAAAACGGATCAGGCTCAGCCGACTGAAGACGACTTGCAGCACGACATCGAATTCGCTCCCGAACAATTTGACCAAGACGCGACCGACTTTGCGCTGGGAGAGCTCGTGGAAGCGAGCGAAGGGAAAGATCTGCGCGTTTCTGGCCAAGAGCGCGTCGAAGGGTTCCGCGCTCCCGGGGACCCTGCATCCACGGCGGAGCTTTTGAAGTTCCTGTTTGACCGCACAGGCTACATCAAGCAATTGGAACACGAAGACACACCCGAGTCACTGGGCCGCATCGAGAACCTGCGCGAGCTTGTCAACGCGGCGATGGACTCGCGCGACCGTGGCGAGACGCTCAACGAGTTCCTCGATCACGCTGCGTTGGTGAGCGAGGCCGACGATTACGACGAGAATGCTCGTGTCACCCTCATGACCCTGCACGCGGCGAAGGGTCTGGAGTTTCCGCTGGTGTTTCTAGTTGGCCTCGAGGAAGGGCTGTTTCCGCATTCGCGCACCCTGCTCGCGCCCGACGACATCGAGGAGGAGCGGCGCCTGTGCTACGTCGGAATGACGCGAGCGATGGACAAGCTCATCCTTACGCGCGCCCATTATCGTCGCCGCTACGCCACTAACATGCCGGAATCGAGCGTCCCATCGCGCTTCTTGGAAGAGATCCCGCACGACCTGCTCCAGGATCTAGGCTCGCCGCGCCGGCCAGCCTATGCTCGCGGCGATGACTTTGGCCGTGGGCGTCATTACTCGTACGAAGACGAGGATCAGCGCCCGCAATATGCGCGCGGCCGGAATCAGCGCGGGTCTTATGCCGGGCCGACGTACAACTCTATTGACAATATTGCGGAGTTCTTTGCTTCGCGCGGGAAGAAATTTTCTCGGCCCAAGATTGACATCCCGGAGCCCACCGGCAGCCCCGGATTTCGTGCCGGACAGCGTGTGCGCCATCCCAAGTACGGCGAGGGAACGGTGTACAGGCGCGAGGGCGATGGGGCGGACGCAAAAATTCTTGTACAATTTCCCAGGTTCGGCTTGAAAAAGCTGGTCGAGAAATACGCCCAACTGGAGAAGGTGTAATCCGGTCAATAAAGGAACGCAGAATTCATGGCCAATACTACGACGATCACCGACAAACTGGAACGCAAGAAGCTCAAACGAGCCGCCCGCAAAAAGGCTGCTCCCAAAGCCCCTCGCACTTACGCTCGCGGCTCGCATAAGCGCAAAGTGAAGAAGATGGCACGCGGGCAGTCGAAGCGCTAATCAGCGCTCGACCCGAGAACTCTCGAAGGCCCTGGTCCTAGAAGCGGCTGGGGCCTTAGTTGTGCGCCGTGCCACTATCCGATTGCTGCGCCGTGGAGGTTCCCTTCGTTGCGGCGTTCTGGTTCGGCTCGTCCAGGTTCACCAACTGTGACCCCGGCGGCTGCTGCAGGGCGAACTGGTCGTCGCGGAGCGCTTCATTCATGGTCAACTTCTCGACCGTCAAGCGGATCGAATACTCCTCTTGTGGCCTCTCGATCTCAATGACATTAGGGAAGCTGACACCGTCGTAGTCTCTATAGACCTGGTACGTGGCGATGGTGGTAACCTTTCCCGAACTGTCGAAAATGATCTGCCGATGGGGCGTGAGTTTCACCCGCTCGAATATGATCTTGCGGGCTATGTACCATTCATTGCCTGAGCGGCGGATGATGTCGATGACATAGTCCGGCTGCTCAACTAGTTTCCTGGTTTTCGGGTCTATAACCGTCTCCGTGTCGTCTTCCATCACTGCAATCTCATCGTTGCCGTCAATCTGCGGCAGAAACAGCGCACTGTAAATTACCTGTGGGCGCAGGTTCTCCAATGGATTGCTGGAAGGCCGGGTTACTTCAGTGCTGCCTATGTAGAACTTGTTTCTGGCCGGGATGGACAGTTTGAAGCGCTTGCCGTCACTCACCATGTCAAAGGCCGTATTGCGTACCAGAGGAAACAGGCCGATCATGCGCAACATGTCGGGCTTGCGCACCAGAATGTAACCGCGGATCTCCTGAAACTCCGTTACCTTGCCTTTCTTCTCGCCCCCCACCGAGGTATCGATGTCGACAGTTGCGTTCAGCGTCTTGATGCCCAGAGCCTGGCTGTTGATGCGAGCGATCAGTTCCTGTTTGCTGGCAGTCTGCAATTTGGCGGTGCTGGTCCGGGGCTCCACGATACGGGTGCGAAACAAACATCCCGTCTCTCCTAAGAGAAGCGTGATCAGGAATACTGTAGTGACAGTAGGTGTGCGTCTCATGCTGGACAAGGAATTCGGTGGGCCAACCCCGGCGGGCAGCAACCTAATTTTATAGACTAACCCAAGATGCTGATGGCGCGCCATTGCTCGGCCTGATGCTACCGGGACCGCGCGACCGCGCGCCGATACGACGCCACGTTCCTGGCATGTTCCTGCGGGTTGCGCGCAAAGCGGTGATGCCCGTTATTGTCGCTGACGAAGTAGAGGAAATCGCTGGGCGCTGGGTGCAGCGCTGCCTCCAGCGAAGCAGTTCCGGAATTGGCAATCGGCCCGGGCGGCAGGCCAGCGTATTTGTAGGTGTTGTAGGGCGAGTCGAATTGCAGATCGGACTCGTATATGGTGCCGCGATATCGTCCGGCGAGCACGGCTGCGTAGATGACAGTGGGATCGGCAGCTAGCAGCATGTTTCTTGCCAGCCGATTGTCATACACACTGGCCACAAGCGGACGCTCTTCCGGCACCGCCGTCTCCTTCTCGACGATGGATGCCAGCGTAACAATGTGATGCATATCAGGGCTGCCCAGCAACCCGATCTTGCGTGCTTCCTGCCGGAAGCGGTGCACCATGGCCGCAGCGATGTCGTGAGCGCTGTCTATGCGCGTGAACTGGTACGTATCGGGAAACAAATATCCCTCCAGCGTCTTCGCCTGCGAATCGAGGTCGTGGATAAGCGACGTGTCCCTTTTGGCCACGATCATGAACTCGGCCGCCGAGCCAAGTCCGGCCTGCTCGACGGCAGCAGCGATCTCATAGATGTTGTAGCCTTCGGGAACCACTACTACACGTGTGTACACGTCACCGCGAACCAGCCGGCGCCATACATCCCCCGCGCTAGCCGGCTCGTCGAATTTGTACTCACCCGCCTTTAGGGTTTTTATGCCTTCGACATACTGCAGCAAGAGAAACGCGCTTGAACTGCGGATAATTCCTTCGCGCTCCAGTTCGCCAGCAATGCGGCGGGTGCCCCAACCGGAACGCAGCAGTACGAAGGTGGGTTGCACAGGCTTAACCGGGAGCAACGCCGCCCACGCGAACCACATGCAGAAGGCAAGTACTAGGGCAGTAACGAGTATGAAGAGAGTCCGCACCGGATATAGCAGTTTAGATGAAGAGGTACCGGGCGCTGCAAGACTGCCCGTTGCCGGCAGTACTTCTGGCGCAGGTCGTGAATGTCACAAGAATGTCCTTCGCTACGCACGGAATGAAAAGGAGAGTCCGCGTCACCCAGTCAGGCCGGTAGTCGAGGCCCTTACCTTCCGGGACTCCAGGAACGACTGCAAAATGAGCACGGCCGCCAATTGGTCCACCGCTTCGGCTCGGCGGCGAATGCTCATGTCGGTTTCGCGCAAGACCCGGTTCGCTTCCACCGAAGTCAGCCGCTCGTCGTAGAAATGGACGGGCAATCTGAATCGCCTTCGCAACTCCTCGGCGAACGCCCGTACTTTTTCCGCTTGGAGGCCTTCATCGCCGCTCATTTGCAGTGGTAGCCCCATAACTATCTCGCGCACCCCATACTTCTGGATGATGCGCCTCAGATGGTCAAGGTCGCGGCGTTTGTTGCTACGACTTAAAGTCTCCAGACCTTGGGCAGTCAGGCCCAATTCGTCACTCACAGCTAGGCCGATGTTTCTTAAACCGAAATCCAGTGCCAATATGCGCCGTGGCGGAGCAGAATTCTGGGTTGGCTGAGACCTGTTTACCATTTTCGACACCGTAACGGTATCATGGTCCGAAATTCAGCTTTGTGCGAGTACCATAGGGCGAATGCCAGATCGATTGCTGGAAAACCTTAATCCCGCGACTGAGAGTGTGGATCGACCCGTCGAATCAAAGGCCACCAACCGGGCGGCCTCTGGACAAGTGCCCAGCGGTCCTTTGACAGTCGCAGAGTTCGAGCGGCGGCGCCTGATTCGCCTTCAGGTGGCGGCCGTCGTCATCCTCGCCGCGGCGGCGGTGCTGACCCTGATTTATGTCGGCAAGTTTATCCTAGTCGTAATTCTCATTTCGATCTTGACGTCATTTGTGCTCGCTCCGGCGGTAGACTTCCTTACCCGTTTCCAGATACCACGTGGCCTGGGCGCTCTCGTCTCTGTGGTGGTGTTGGTGGTCTTGCTCGCCGGTGCCGGCTATGTCTCCTACAGCCGCGCTATGGCTTTCATGCATCAGCTGCCGATGTATAAGGCCAAGATCCAGGCGTTGATAGCGCCGGTCCGCGAGCAGGCCGGTCAGATCGAGCAAACGACGGCCGTACTGCAGGCGCCGACGGACGAGAAAACGATCACGGTAAAGCAGTCAACCGACTGGACGGATCTAGTCAGTCGCAATGCCAGCGCGGTCTCTGAGATCGTACTCGCGCTCACCTTTATCCCGTTTCTTGTGTTCTTCATGCTTAGCTGGCAGGACCATGTGCGCTCGGCCACAGTCATGCTGTTCCGCATGGAGAATCGCAACGCCGCCTACGTGATGTTGGGCCTGGTGGCCCGAATGATCCGCTCGTTCATTGTCGGAAACTTCATCATCGGTGTGTTCCTCAGCGTGTGCAGCATTTCTCTGTTTGGCGTCATGGGGCTGCCCTACTTTTATTTTCTTGGCATCATCAGCGGGTTCCTCAGCTTAATTCCTTACCTGGGTGTCATTCTGGCAATCTTGCCGCCGTTGGTCGCCAATCTCGGAGAACTCACCACGGGCGGGTCGCTGGTCATCGTCTTCGGCGTTCTCGGGCTTCATCTGGTCGCAATGAATGTGCTCTATCCCAAGATTCTGGGCAAGCGGCTGCAACTGAACCCACTGGCGGTCACCCTGGCGCTTTTGTTCTGGGGGTGGCTGTGGGGCGCCATGGGGTTGATCCTAGCCGTGCCAATCACGGGCGCAGTCAAGATCATCTGCGATAACATCGAACGGCTGCGACCTTATGGCGCGTGGCTGGGAGAATAGTACGAACTCTTTTCCGCTTCTGCCGATCGCCTTTCGCTTTCTGCAAGCAGCTGATGCATCCGCCTTATAATTACGGCGAAGTGAATGTATGCCTACGGTTTCCAGCACGGTAGCCTCAGCACTGCGCCGGGCATGTTTACTTGCTCTCTTGGCCGGTGTATGCGGGGCCGCTGCCCAGGATGTCCACGATCATCCGGTACCTGAGCAGTTGGGTACGGTTTCCTTTCCTATTTCGTGTAACCCTGCCGTCCAGAAGGAATTCGAACGGGGCGTGGCGTTGCTTCACTCCTTTGCCTACTCTGCGGCGGCAAAGACCTTCCGGCAGGTAGCCGACGAGGACCCACAATGCGCGATTGCGCACTGGGGCGCCGCCATGACTTACTTCCATCAGCTTTGGGATCCACCCATCCGGCCTGATGCATTCACGCTCGGCCATCAGGAGATTGACCTTGCAAAGCGGATAGGCGCCGGCTCCGAGCGGGAGCGCGGCTTCATCAACGCACTGGCTTTGTTATACCCTGTCGACCCCGGCAACGTTCCATACCCGGCGCGGGTAGAAAGCTATGCCGATGCCATGGGCAAGCTGGCGACAGAGCACAAGAGCGACACGGAGTCTCAGGTGTTCTATGCGCTGGCGTTGCTTGCGACCGCCTCTCCTTCGGACAAGACGCACGCAAAACAGAAACGTGCCGCCGAGGTATTGGAGCCGCTCCACCGTCAATATCCCCAACATCCCGGAATCGCGCACTATCTGATCCATGCTTATGACAACCAGGAGCTCGCTCCGCGTGGCGTTGAGGTCGCCGAAGCCTACGCGAAAATCGCGCCCTCCACTCCTCATGCTCTGCACATGCCATCCCATATCTTTACCCGGCTGGGTATGTGGCAAGACTCGGTCAGCTCCAATCTGGCGGCCAGAGACGTGGCGCGGGCGCAGGGAGACACCGGCGAAGAGCTCCACGCGATGGACTATCTGGTCTACGCCTATCTGCAACTGGGCCGGGACGACAAAGCTGACGAAGTGGTGCAACAGCTTAAGACAATGCCTGACTTGAACCAGGGCGACTTCAAAATCGGCTACGCATACACAGCAATGCCCGTGCGCTGCATGGTCGAACGACAGCAGTGGGCGGAAGCAGCGCGTATTCAGCCCCCGGCAGCGGCTCCGCAGGTGGTTGCCACTGCAGTGTGGGCCCGGGCTCTGGGACTGGCGCGGAGTGGGCATCCGGTCGAGGCCCGCGCTGAGGTTGCAAAGCTACAGCAGATCGTGCAGCAGCTTCGCACATCCGGCAAGCAGTACTGGGCTGGGCAGGTCGAAGTTCAGGTGCTTGAGGCAACGGCCTGGTCGGCGCAGGCAGAAGGTAAGGCGGCGGAAGCCCTTACTCTCCTCCGTCGAGCTGCTGATGAAGAGGACTCCGTGGAGAAACTTCCCGTGACCCCGGGTCCGATTGTCCCCGCCCGCGAACAGCTTGGAGATCTGTTGTTGGAACAGAGCCAGCCGCATCTGGCGCTGCAGGAATTCAGGACGGCGCTCTCCAATGCTCCGCAACGTCGCGGCGCCCTGATGGGCGTGTCCCGTGCAACCGAGCAGCTGGCGAGTACCGCGTCCCGAAATTGACGGCTCGCCAGAAAATGCCTGACTCTCCGAATCGCGGCGTGAGCCCTCAGGGCGTGTCGGACCGCATCCCGCCGAATGGCGGAAAGCGGCTCAGCCCGCTAGAATCAACGGTTGGCAATCTTGCGCAGGAGTCATGAATGGTACACATGGTGAAGTGCATCAAGATGGGGCGTGAAATGGAAGGTCTGGACGAGCGGCCATTCGACGGCGACCTCGGGCAGCGCATCTACGATAACGTCTCCAAGCTGGCCTGGGAACAGTGGCAGGAGCATATGAAGATGCTGCTGAACGAATACCGCCTGCAGCCCTGGAAGAAAGACCACCAGGAGTTCATCGTGCAACAGATGGAGGCTTATTTTTTTGGCGAGGGCGCCGAGAAGCCGAAGGAATATGTACCGCCGACGCAATGAGGGGTCCGATGGCAGCGACCGGTGTCTGTTTGGCTCTTCATGCTTGCAGCCTTTTCGACAAGGGCCACCATCGGGGCGGATCGTACCATGCAAATCCAGAATCTCGACATCTTCCTCGAATACTTTGACAGGGTGCATCAGCGCACCATGCGAGTGATTCGCTGCATCCCGGACGATAAGCTGGAATGGTCATTTCGCGAAGGAAAGTTCACGCTGGGCGATCTGGTGCGGCACATCGCAGCCATCGAGCGCTACATGTTCGCCGAGACCATCCAGGGCAAGCCGAGCCGCTACGCCGGATGCGGCAAGGAGTTAGCCGACGGTCTGGAAGAAGTACTGAGGTTCATCGAAGAGATGCATTGCGAATCAGCGGAGATCATCTCCCGCCTCACCCCTGCGGACCTCAATCGCAAGTGCACCACGCCGGATGGGGGTTCCATCACAGTTTGGAAGTGGCTGCGAGCGATGGTGGAACACGAAATCCACCACCGGGGACAAATTTACATCTACCTCGCAATGCTGGGCGTTCCAACCCCGCCTTTATATGGCCTCACCTCCGAGCAGGTGAGGGATTACAGCGTGAGATCGTAAGAGCACACTTCCGAGCGTACAGCGAGTCAATCATGCGTGCGCCGCACCTTCTTCCGGGCCCAATGGCAGGAAGTACTGGGTGCCGCGAATCGGCTCACTCACCCGTCGCAGCAGCGCCTGCAAGTCTTCGCTGCGTTCGACAAAATCAATCTCGGACGTGTTCACGATCAACAAGTCCGAAGATGTGTAGTGAAAGAAGAAGTGTTCATAGGCTTTCACGACTTCTCCAAGGTAGTCGTCGCTGATGGCCTTCTCTCCCGGTGCATTCTTTTTCTTGAGTCGCTTCTTCAGTACCTCGGGCGTGGCCTGCAGGTAAATGACCAGGTCAGGTGTGGGCACGTTCTGCCGAAATAGTTCGTAGTAGCGGTTGTAGACCTCGAGTTCCGAGTCACCGAGGTTCAAGCACGCGAACAGCTTGTCCTTTTCGAAGATATAGTCAGCAATGTAGGTTTTGTTGGAGCTGCGCTTCACGTCCAAACCGCCAAGCTGCTCGTAGCGCGCGATAAGGAATGCGAATTGTGCCTGGAATGCCGCTCCGGCTTCTCCATCGTAGAACGGACGCAGAAAGGGGTTATGCTCAGGTTCGCTAATACGCTGCGCGTGCAGGGTCTCTGCAATGACCTGGCATAGAGTGCTTTTGCCCACACGGATCGGGCCCTCGACTGCGATGTAGCGTGGTGGTTCAAACAGGTTAGCCATGGTCGGAGAAAACTCTACGTTCCGCAGAATATCTCGCCATCGACTCGCTGACAATTGGCGGGATGGTTAACGTGGACGAGTTTTCCACAACGTGGCCGCTGTTCGCCTTCGCCATTGAAGCGCTTGTGCGATATGAGAGGACCATGCCACCTTACTCTCGAACGAGGAATGGCAAACGACGAAGAGCGACAGGCGAAAGACGAGGAGCGAAAAGTGGGCTACCGTGTCACTTCCAACGAAATCCCCTGCCCTTCATAGACTCTCTGGCCTGCTGCAGGAATGGTCTTCACCACCATGCGGGTACCGGAAGGTACTGCCTCGGTAGCGCTGGCCTCGGCCGGGGGCGGCTGGCTGGTAATCTCAGCGACTCGCAGGCCTGCCGCGATGACGGCGTTGACGGCGTCATCTTCATTGCGACCTGTCAACTCGGGCACAACGAACGATGGGCGTTGTTCGGGTGCGGCCAGCAATAAGCTAATCCTCGGCGCGGAGACGTTCACTGCATTGGCCGGCGGACTCTGCGCCACAATCTGATCCGTTGCCGCCCCCGGGATGATGGCGGTGGCGACACTCCCCAGTTCCAGCCCGCGTCGCCGAATGTTGATTTCGGCGGCACGCTCGCTGCCTCCGACGAGATCGGGAACGATGACACGCTGTGGACCCATGCTTTCAGCCACGCGGACGTGCCAGCCGCGCCGCACTTGCTCTCCCGGCGCGGGGACCTGCGACGTGATTCGGCCGGGAGGCACATCAGAGCTGAAGAAGCGGTCACCAGGATCGAGCAAGAGTCCATGATCGGCCAGCGTGCGCTCCGCCTGCGGCGCCGTCATACCCACGAGCTTGGGAATCCTGGTCTGCCGACCATGAATAGCAAAGCGCATTGCCGTCAGGGCCGAAACCATGAAAATTACCAGCACGACGAGCACCCGTACCACGAATTGGAAGAAGCGACGCATCAGTGTGCCTCGCTGTCGGCGGCTACGTGCTCTTGCGTGTCCTCTTTCTGAGCGACGGCGGACGGGCTGGGCGGAGGCGGCGCGGTGAAATCCTCCGACTCGCGTCCCTCGAGCGCCACCCGCATGAAATCGATCCAGATGGGCAACGCAGCCATGGCTCCCGTCTCCTTGTTGCCTAGTGTTTTCTTTTCGTCGTAGCCCACCCACACGCCGCAGGTCAGTGAAGGAGAAAAGCCAACAAACCAGGCATCGGTGAAATCGTTCGTGGTGCCGGTCTTTCCTCCCAGCGGGTGGTTCAGCTTGCTGGCGGCATGGCCTGTGCCATGCTTGACCACTTCCTGTAGCATACTGACCATGATGCGCGCGGTGCGAGCGCTTACCACATCCCTAACCTCAGGGTAGTTCTCTTCCAGGACGCGGCCTTCGTAATCGGTAACCTTCCGAATATAGCGGGGAATTACGCGGACCCCGTCGTTCGGAAATGTGGTAAATGCGGCAGTCTGTTCCGCCAGTGTGATGTCGGCCGCGCCTAGCGCAACCGGTAGATAAGCAGGCATGGGGGAAGTGATGCCGAACTTGCGTGCGTATTGGATGACCGTCTTGATGCCGCCGACCCGTTCTGTCACCTTCAGTGCGGGGATATTGCGTGACTCGGCGAGGGCGTGGCGGAAGGTGATGACACCTTCAAACTTGCCATCGTAGTTATGCGGTGTATACAGGCCCGACGGCGTGCTGAAACTGATCGGCGCATCGAGTACGGTGTCGTCCGGCGTCAGTCCCTGATCGATGGCCGCGGTGTAGATGTACGGCTTAAAGGAAGAACCGACCTGCCGTTCAGCCTGCAAGGCGCGATTGAATTTTGACTCGTCGAAATCGCGCCCACCGACCAACGCCTTAACGTCGCCGGTGGAGTTGTCCAGAGCGAGCAGTGCGCCCTGCACGCCGGATTCCTGCTCCAGCGAGACGTGGCTGTCAGCACCGTTCAGGTCAACGATCTTCACGTACACGAGATCACCGGGCGCAAGAAATTGCTGCGCGGAGGCGTGACGCGTCCATTTCATCTCGGCCGGCCCGAGGCGTGCCTGGTAGTGACCGAACTTCACGGTCGCCGCTTGCGGCTCCACCTCCGTCACTAGCGCATGCACGTAGCTCCCGGGGGCGAGGGTGTAGTCCCAGTCCACATGGTGATAGGTCGCGGCCGAGTCGCCATTGGCAATAATGTTCAGCAGGTTCCCCTTCCAGCCGTGACGCCGCTCATACGCCGCGAGTCCGTCTCGCACAGCCTGCTGGCCGGCCCGCTGCATCTCCAGATTCAGCGAGGTGTAAACCCGGAGGCCTGCTTCGTGCACTTCCTGCGTCCCGTACTTCTTCTCGAGATACTGGCGAATCTCCTCGACGAAATACGGCGCGACGTCATTAGACTCTGCCTGAACGTTGAGCTGTAACGGCGCGCTCTTGGCGCGTTGTGCTTCCGCCGCCGTAGTCTTGCCGTCCTCCAGCATATTGTTGATCACCACGTTGCGGCGACGCAGCGAGCGCTCTGGATTGTTAATCGGTGAGTAGGCATTAGGCGCCTTCGGCAGGCCGGCGAGAACGGCGGCCTCCTCCAGCGTCAGGTCCTTGGCCTTCTTGCTGAAGTAGTAATTTGCACCAGCCTCAAAGCCATACACGCCGTGGCCCAGATAGATCTGATTGGCGTAGAGGGTAAAGATTTGCTGCTTGGTGAAGCGCCGCTCGATTTGGATGGCCAGCATCACCTCCTGAATCTTCCGCCGGAAGTTGCGGTCAGGCGAGAGAAACAGGTTGCGCGAAAGCTGCATAGTGAGCGTCGAGGCGCCCTGGGCACGGCTTTCCTGAAGAATGTCGCGCCAGGCGGCGCCGAAGACCCGCCAGACATCCACGCCCCAATGGCTTTCAAACTCTTTGTCTTCGGTGGAGATCAGCGCGTCGCGTAGCACCTTGGGAAAGTCGTTGTAGGTGTCAATCACGCGCCGCTGCAGCGCGAACTGCCCGATGACCCGGTCCTGGTCATCGTAGAGCTGGGTGATCGTGCTGGGGCGATAGTGTTCGAGTTCGGTGACCTGCGGTAGATCGATGGAATACACCAGCAACAACCCTGACGCCGCCCCCGCTATGGCGGCCACTACGATAAGCAGGGCAAACAAGGCATTGCCAATAAGCTTGCGGCCGGGTTGAGCCGGTTTCGCTGCTGGTTCGGAGATGCTTGGAGGGTCTTCTACATCGCGCTTCATCGGAGTGGGGCTGCGTTCAGCATAGCACTTGAACCTCGGCTGCAAAGTATTGATGAGGGTGGCCAGGTTGGCACCTGCAATGGTTCGGACATGGCCGTCGGGCATCCAAAGGGCGGCTGCCGAAGGTCCGCGTGCCTCTGGCAACCAGTACAATTGTTCGCATGCGGCCTCGCTATCGCTGGCAGCTACGCTCCCGTGCTCTGGACCTGGGTCCGCGGACCCTCATCATGGGGGTGGTCAATGTCACGCCCGACTCCTTCTCAGACGGTGGGAGGTTCTTCAACCCGGAACGGGCCGTTCAACACGCGCTGCAGTTGTCCGACGAAGGCGCCGACATCCTCGACATCGGCGGAGAATCGACGCGCCCCGGCGCACAGGTAGTGACTGGCGGTTTCGGAGCCGGCGTCTCGGCGAAGCCGGTCGTGAGCGAGGAGGAAGAACTGCGCCGGGTAATACCCGTGATTGAAGGCGTGCGATGCGCTCGTCCCAATGCCGTGATTTCGGTGGATACCTACAAAAGCGGAGTTGCCCGGGCAGCGGTAGCCGCCGGTGCGGAGATTGTCAACGACGTAAGCGCCTTTCAATGGAACCCTGAGATGGCCGGCACGTGTGCGGAATTGCAATGTGGCGTCGTACTGATGCACACCCGCGGTCAACCCCACCAATGGCGCGGCCTCTCCAGCGAGCCGGACATCCTTGCCCGATTGGAGCACGAACTGGCGAACCATGTGCAAGTCGCATTCGAACACGGGGTCCAGCGGGAGCGCATCGTCCTCGACCCGGGCTTCGGCTTCGGCAAGAACTTCGAGGAAAACTACCCCTTGCTGGCGCATCTCGATCAGTTGCATCGAATGGGGTTCCCGCTACTGGTGGGCACGTCGCGCAAATCGTTCGTCGGTCGCACGGTAGGCAGGCTCGCGGGGCGAGACGCGCCCCCCGGCGAACGCCTCTATGGTTCGCTGGCAGCTATGGTGGCAAGCATTTTGCGCGGAGCCCACGTGGTGCGCGTACACGATGTCAAGCCGGCGGTCGAAGCGGCCGCTGTGGCCGATGAGGTGCTGGCCGCGATGACTGCAGCGGGAGGCGCTCTGAGCGTAACGACACAATCCATGTGACCTGCCTGGCGTTCCTTTCATGATGGGATTGGATTCACTTTCTTCCGACGCACGTGTCACCGTCCGCCGCTCAGGCGCTCCCGCTCCCGGGGGACGATGCGTCGTTTACTGGATGCAACGCGCCCAGCGCGCGCTCGACAATCTCGCGCTCGATGTGGCTGTGGAAGCAGCCAATCGCCTGCAACAGCCCGTGGTCATCTTCCTCGCACCTGTGCCGTTCTATCCGCACGCCAACCTGCGGCATTACACCTTTCTGGCTCAAGGCATTGCTGAAACAGCTCAGCGTGCCCGCAAACGCGGCATCGGCTTCGTTCTGCGGTGCTATCCCCAGCACTCGTTACTCAAGTTTTGCGATGAGATCAAGGCATCTCTCGTGATCGGCGACGAGAACCCGATGCGCGAACCCAACCACTGGCGGGAATTGGCCGCGAAAAGGCTCTCCGTGCCGCTGTGGACGGTGGACGCTGATGTGCTTATCCCGTCGAAGCTGCTGCACAAGGAGCAGTACGCAGCGCGAGTGATTCGTCCACGGCTGCAGCTGATGCTGGAGCAGTTCCTTGTCCAGCCGCATAATCCCAACGCCAAGATTGCGTGGGAGAAGCCTCGCGGACTTCTCGCGCTGCCCGACGATGGTTCCTTTGACATAACAGATGGCTGGCAAGACTTCGACCGCTCAGTGCAGCCGGTTGACTCATTTCGCGGAGGCACAAGTCAGGCGCTCAGGCTTTTGCATGATTTCGCCACCCGCAAACTGGCGCACTATCCCGAGCGCCACGGCAAACCCGAGCTCGACGGAACCAGCCGTCTCTCCCCGTATCTGCATTTCGGACACATCGGTCCCCACACTATGGCTATGGCGGTTGAAAACGCCAAGGCGCCCCGCGCCGCGAAAGACGATTTCCTCGACCAGCTCATTACCTGGCGCGAGCTGGCCGTTAACTTCGTCCACTTCAATCAACTGTACGACTCCATAGAGAGTGCTCCGGATTGGGCAAGCCGCACCCTGGCCGAGCACGCGCGTGATAAGCGGCCTGTCGCCTACTCTCGCCGGCAACTCGAACGAGCCGCGACGCACGACGAACTGTGGAATGCCGCCCAGCGCCAGATGCTCCACGCTGGCTGGATGCACAACTACATGCGCATGTACTGGGCAAAGAAGATCCTGGAGTGGAGCCCCTCTCCGGCAGCTGCTTATCAGACGGCAGTGCATCTCAACGACAAGTATTTCCTCGATGGGCGCGACCCTAACGGATACGCTGGGATCGCCTGGGCGATAGCCGGCAAGTTCGACCGTCCGTGGTTCGAACGGCCAATCTTTGGAACCGTCCGTTACATGTCAGGCAACGCCGCGTACAAGAAGTTCAACGCCAATCGTTACATCGAGCAGATGGCAGAGTTGGCGGCAGCCAGGCATCAGCCCGAGTTGTTCGAGCTGTGAGGAACTAAGGCGCGATCCTCAGGCTGTAGAAGAAGGCTGCAGCCCAGACAAGGAATCCGACACTGCCGACGCAAACGTATAACCAGCGCTCGAAGGCACTGTGCAAGGTGGGCAGCGGTAAAGGTGTTCCCAAAGCGTGGTGCAATGAGGTCCCCAGCAGCCCGCCGAATCCGATGAGAGTCATGGCCCCGCCAAAAGCCAGCCCAGCGATAATCAGGACGAAAGTCAGGCTGAACACAACGTACCCCACCGCTCGCCATCAGACTAGACCTGCGCCGAAAGTTCCGCAAGAGCCGGCCGAGTAAGATGGTTAGGCTTTTCTGCCATGGGTTTACAAGGAATGAACGCGGATTCCCCGTTGTCAACCCAAAACCGCTGGGTCACATCGCATCGCCAAAACACTGGTATGACAAAAAGGAATCCGTGTTCATCCGCGCAAATCCGCGGTTTGGAGAAATCTCATGGATTTGCCTCCCCGCCCTCAGGCCCGTAGAAGAACACCCAGGTAGCGAAGTCATCACTGAAGTCGACGAAGCGATGATCTTCGCCCGCGGCGACGAATAGAACGTCGCCCGGACCAAAGGTGGCTTCTTTCCCCTCGCGTTGGAAGCGCCCCGTGCCGGTCGCAATAACGTAAATCTCATCGCGTGTGTGCGGATTCTGCCCGTCGGCGCCTCGCGGCGCATACAGCTTTACCGTTAGCGTGCCGTGACGAAACAGTTCGATGGAGCGCTCGCCATCCGGACCGGGTAGCTGATCCAGTCCCGTCAAGGCTTTCAGGTAACCCTCCACAATCCTGCCTTCAATCTTCATGAAGCCGCCTCCCGTCCAAGTTCAGCCGTGGCCTTTGGTTTCCAGACGCCAAGAATGATCCCCATGACGATGCAGCCGACCAGCGGATAAGCGGCGGAAATCATGATGAACGGTACGGCGCGCATCTCGAAGACCATCTCAGTGACCATCGCCAACGCCGCGGCCAAGCCCACCAGGATCCCTACACGTATTCCACGGAACAACCCGTGTGACTGCGAGCTGCCTAGCAAGCGCGCGATGAAAAAGGCGATCAGAATACTGCAAAGGAGGGAGATGATATACGGCCAGGCATTCGGATGAGCGGTGTAGGCTTCCAGTTCTTCCGGCGGTATGCGGGTGCCTGCCTGCCAGGGCGCCTTGAAGCCTGTGAACCACACTGCTCCGAAGATCCAGTCAGCAAACCCTGCCAGTATGACCGCGGCCCAATTCACTCGCATTACTTCACCCCCGTGCCATCGGCGTGACGATACCTTGTTCCGGCGACTTAAGCAATTGCAATCACCGTGGACCGCACATATCCAGTACCTGTTGCGGGCTGCGTCCCTGCTCGCGCAGCCTGCTCAGGCTCAGCGCGTCGTGACGCTTGGCCAGACGCATGCCAGCGGCATCGCGCACCAGACCGCAGTGGTAATAGGCGGGGACATGTAGCTGGAGCGCGCGAATTAGCAGCAGTTGCCGCGCCGTGGACTTCAGCAGATCAGCGCCGCGGACGATTTCGGTGATCTCCATAGCGGCATCGTCGGCAACGACAGCGAGTTGATACGCCGGCACATCATCGCGCCTCCAGATCACAAAGTCGCCAAAGTCCTTGCCCGCAGCGAAATGTTGCGGCCCGAGCCCTATATCATCGAAGATGATCTCTTCGCCATCGGGAATGCGAAACCGCCAGTTCACGCCAACGGGCGTTTCATACTTCCGGGCCTCGCCAAGTTTTGCGCGGCATCGCCCCGGATAAAGCGGCTCATCGTCGCCCTCATTGGGAGCGGCAGGGGAATTCGCCAGGTCCTTGCGCGAACACATGCACGGGTAGATGAATCCGCCGTCGCGCAGCTTGCGCCACGTAGCCAGGTAAACCTCACGACGCCGGCTTTGTTCGTAGGGAGCATATGGCCCGCCGACGTCTGGCCCTTCCTGCCAGAGGATTCCCAACCAACGCAGGTCTTCAATCATCGCCTGGGCGAATTTCGCTTTCGAACGCTGCGGATCAAGGTCTTCGTTGCGAAGAACGAGAGTGCCGCCGTGTGCCAGAGCGCGCTGATACGCAGTCCAGAAGATACACGCGTGTCCGATGTGGAGCAGCCCAGTAGGCGAGGGAGCCAGCCGTCCGCGATAAGGCACAGTTGGCACGGTGGGTGCAGCAAGCATGTGCTGATTGTAGAGGGAAGGCGCCGCGCTTTAGTCCAGCGCACCGACGAGTTCGGGTTCTGGCTCCGCCTCGGCCGGAACCTCGACCGGCGGCGCTTCTTTCGGGACGCGTTTCGGTGTATGCGTGTGCAGATCGCGCACATTCCGCAGCAGCAAGAGCAGCGGAGCCATGCACAGGAAGATTAAGCCCATAATCCAAAAAGCCTCGACGAAGGACAACATGGCAGCCTGCTGTTGCACCATCCCGTAGATGGCTCCTAAAGCCTTCTTCGCCGCATCCACCGAGTTATAACCACGCTGCTGGAACCAGCTCTGCATCCCGTGCCACATTCTTTGCACCCCTGGATCATAGGAAGTGACATGACTGACAAGCTGGTTCTGATGCACCTGATTGCGCCGTGCCAGAAACGTGGTCATGGTGGCGATGCCGAAGCTGCCGCCAATGTTGCGCATCAGGTTGTAGATGCTGGTGGCATTGCCCATCTTCTCCCTGGCGATGTTCGACATGCTCACCGCCATCAGCGGGATGAACAGAAACGCCATGGCGCCACCCTGAATTACCTGCGGCCAGAAGATGTCCCAGTAGCCTGCGTTCAGGTTCAGGTGCGAGAGGCTGAACATGCTCCAAGCGCCGACCCCTAGTCCGACGAAGATCAGCTTGCGCGGATCGTAGCGGTTGGTAAGCTGGCCGACGATGGGCATCATGACCAGAGACCCAACGCCGCGGGGTGACAGCGCCAATCCCGCCTGCAGCGCCGGGTAGCCCAGCAGCGTTTGCAGGAAGATGGGCAACAGGACCAGGCTGGCGTACAGCACAAAGCCCAACATCGTCATCAGGAAAACGCCGGCGCTGAACGTTCGGTCCTTGAGCGCAAGCAGGTCCACGATGGGATGCTTGGCCATCAGCTCCCGTATTACCATGGCGACCAGCCCGAAGATGCAGAGCGCGGTCCACACCCGGATTTGTGTGCTGCCGAACCAGTCCTTGCGCTGGCCGGTATCCAAAACCACCTGCAGCATGCCGAACCCGAGGGCCAGAAAACCGATGCCCCATAGATCCACGCCGCCGGTCCTGTGCTTGCCGATGTAGTGCGGGTCATGCACGAAGGCGCTAATCATCAGCATCGAGGCAGCGCCCACCGGCAGGTTGAGGTAGAAGATCCAGCGCCAGGTGTAGTTGTCGGTGATCCAGCCGCCCAGCGTCGGGCCCAGGATGGGCGCCAGGATGATGCCCAGCCCGAACGCTGCCATCGCTGTTCCGTGCCTCTTGGGCGGAAACGTCTCCAGCAGGACGGCCTGCGACAGAGGCTGCAATCCGCCACCTGTCAGCCCTTGCAGCACGCGAAAGAAGATGAGCCACTCCAAGCTGGTGGCCAGCCCGCACAGCAGGGACGTGAGGGTGAAGCCTGCGACGCAGGTCATCAGGACCCGGCGGCGCCCGAAGCGATTGGCCAGCCAGCCGGACATCGGCAGGATGATGGCGTTCGACACCAGGTACGAGGTGACGACCCACGTCCCCTCTTCCACCGTTGCCCCCATGTTTCCTGCAATGTGCGGAATGGAGACGTTCACCACCGTGGTGTCGAGGATCTCCATGAACGTGCCCAGCATGACCGCTATAGTCACGATCCAGGGATTAATGGGCTTGGGTGCATGCTCCGGCATGTTGCGTCTGCGTCAATTGTAGGAAGGCAAGGTCACAGAAAGATGTGACGGAGAACACAGCCGTTGGTGCTATGGGGAAGCTGAAGACCGCTCGTGATGACAGTTGCTGAGTCCGTCTCATGTTTCTGCGCTCGGTGCACGACGCGCCGAAGTTCTTGTGACTCGCATCACACGGTCCGTGAGTTGGAATGCTACGATAATTGTTTATGTCGGCCCCCGATTCCCTGTTTGTGCGCGCCTGCCGGCGCCTCCCGGTTGAAGCCACTCCGGTTTGGTTCATGCGGCAGGCTGGCCGCTACATGCAGCAGTACCGCGACGTCCGCAAGCACCATTCCCTGGTCGAAATCTGCAAGAAGCCCGATCTCGCGGCGGAAGTGACTATCACCGCCGCCGAATACCTCCAGGTTGATGCCGCCATCATCTTCGCCGACCTGCTGCTGCCGCTGGAAGTTATGGGACTGCCCTTCCACTTCGCCGCCGGTGAAGGGCCGGTGATCGAGAAGCCGGTGCGCGGTCCGCACGAGGTAAGAGCTCTGCGTACCGACCGCGCCGCCGATCTCGGCTATGTGGCCGAGGCAGTTTCGCGGGTGGTCAAACACTTCGGCTCCCGGATGCCGGTGATCGGCTTCTGCGGCGCTCCCTTCACCCTGGCCAGCTACATGGTCGAAGGCGGTGGGTCGCGGCACTATCTGGAAGTCAAGAAGCTGATGTACAACTCGCCCGAGGTCTGGGACGACCTGGTGGGCAAGCTGGTGGACGTGCTCGCGGAGTATGCCACCGAGCAGGTGCGCGCCGGCGCCGACGCACTGCAGATTTTCGACAGTTGGGTTGGCTGCCTGAGCGTGGAGGATTACCGGCGTTACGTCCTCGTGCCGACCACCCAACTCATCCAACGTTTGCAGAAGGAAGCGCGCGTGCCCATCATCTACTTCGGCACCGACAGCGCGACCTTGCTGCCTTCGATGTCGGAGACGGGCGCCGAGGTCATCGGCCTCGACTGGCGCATCCCGCTTGATGAAGGCTGGCGCACGGTCGGGCATGACCACGCGGTGCAGGGCAATCTCGATCCCGTGCTTCTGTTTGCCTCGTGGCGTGAGCTGAAGCAGCGCGCCGAGCACATCCTCCGCCTGGCGGACGGCCGTCCCGGCCACATTTTCAACCTCGGGCACGGCATCCTTCCGCACACGCCGGTGGACAACGTGAAGCAGCTCGCGCAGTTTGTGCATGAGTTCAGCTCCACGGCGGCAACCTCGAGGACGCAATGAGCAAAGACGCTGTCCTGCTGATCGCTCACGGCAGTCCTGAGCGAGTCGAAGATATTCCCGAATTTCTGCAAAACATCTCGCGCGGGCGTCCGCTGCCGGAGGCCGTTGTGCGTGAGGTGCAGCATCGCTACTCGCTCATTGGCAGCTCCCCACTCACCCGCATCACTCGCCTGCAGGCGGACGGCGTCACACGGGAGCTGGGCATTCGGGCCTATGTCGGTATGCGCAACTGGCATCCCTTTATCGCCGCTGCGTTACAGCAAATGGCAGCCGACGGCGTCGAGCGCGCAGTGGCTATCTGCCTCGCACCGCACAACTCGCGCACCAGTGTCGGCCTCTACAAGCAGGTGCTGTTCGGCAACAACGCACCCTTTGCCATCCATTTTGTTGAGGAGTGGCACGATCGTCCCTTGCTGATCGAGGCCTTTGCGGAAAGGCTTCGAGCCGGCTGGTCACAGGGCTGTGCCGAGCATGGCGCAAGGCTGCCGGTCCTCTTCACGGCGCACAGCGTTCCCCAACGCACGATTGCCGAGGGCGACCCCTATGAGGTGCAGACCCGAGAGACCGCCGCGCTGGTGGCTGCGCGTGTTCCCGAGGTTGGCCCGTGGCGCTTTGCGTTTCAGAGCCAAGGCATGTCAGGCGGAGAGTGGCTTGGACCCACCGTCGAAGACACAATCACCGACTTGTGCGACGCCGGTCACGCCGGAGTGTTTGTGCAGCCCATCGGTTTTGTGTGCGACCACGTCGAGATCCTGTTCGATATTGACATTCTGTTCCGCGATTACGCCGCTGAGCGCGGCATGAAGCTCTTCCGCGCTGAGTCTCTCAACGATTCCCCTCTTTTCGTGCGCGCTGTGGCCGATCTGGCCCGGGAGCGGCTCGATGCCTTCCCGGCGGATTGCAAAGCCGCCGTCTCCACTGAGAAGATTTCATGACGAACACGTCTGCATGAAGCGGATCGCCATTGTCGGTGGAGGCATTTCCGGACTGAGCGCTGCATTCTATCTGGAGAAGGCGCGGGCCTCGGGAGCCGAGCTGCAATATGCCCTCTTTGAGAGCGGTCAGCGCCTCGGCGGCTCGATGTACTCCGACCGCGTGGAGGACTGCCTGGTAGAAGCCGGCCCCGATTCCTTTCTCACCGAAAAGCCATGGGCGCTGACGCTCTGCAAGGAGCTGGGCATCGCCGATCAGCTTATCGGCTCCTACGACTCCCAGCGCAAGACTTACATTGTGGTCCATGGACACCTGGTAGTTATGCCCGACGGCCTTATGTTCATGGTGCCGACGCGGCTTTTGCCGACCGCCTTCTCCCCTTTGTTTTCGTGGGGCACAAAAATTCGCATGGCCCGCGAATTACTGCATCCGCCGCGTCCCATGCACGACGATGAAACCGTGGCGGAGCTTGTGGAACGGCACTTCGGCGCCGAAGTTGTGGACCGGCTCGCCGACCCGCTGCTTTCCGGAGTTTATGGTGGCGATGCGGCAAAGCTCAGCGCGCGTGCGGTACTGCCGCGCTTCGTTGAGATGGAAGAAAAATACGGCAGCTTGAGCCGGGCCATGCTGGCCGTGCATAAGAAGATGACGCAGGCGAGCCATAAACAGCCTGCGCGACCCCTCTTCACGTCCTTGAAAGGCGGGATGCAACAATTGGTGGATGCCATCATCAGCCGCCTCGACCCCGGATCCACGCACCTGCGCAGTCATGTCCGCCGCGTCTATCCCGAGAATGGCGGATGGAGGGTCTCGATCGAGCTCACGGGCGACGAGCGCTTCGACGCGGTGATCCTTGCTACCCCCGCGAACGTCGCGGGGGTTCTGCTCGATGGCGTAGACCGCAGTTTGGCACGCAATCTCCTGGAGATCACTTACAGTTCGTCGGTCACGGTCACGCTCGGCTACTACATGGACCAGCTCAAGGGGCTGCCGCCGGGCTTCGGCTTCTTGGTACCGCGCAGCGAAGGTACGCGCATGCTGGCCTGCACCTTCGTCCACAACAAGTTTCCCCATCGCGCGCCCGCAGGCAAAGGCATTCTCCGCTGCTTCCTGGGCGGTGCCCGTGACGAAGCCGTTCTGGCGCTCACCGACGACGAGATGCTGGAAACGGTTTACCGCGAACTCAGGGACATTGTGCGCCTCGAGGCCCGCCCGATATTCGCGCGGGTCTACCGCTGGCGCGGAGCCATGGCGCAGTACGAGCCCGGTCACATCGGCCGCGTTGCTCGCATCGAACAGCGTGTTTCCGAGATTCCAGGCCTCGCGCTGGCCGGCAACGCCTACCACGGCATTGGCGTTCCCGATTGCATTCGCTCCGGCATGGAAGCGGCGAACGCGCTGGCGCAAGTGGAGGTCGAAGCGCTCTCGCCACAAGGGCAAAGGACTTCCACCGCGGATGCACGCGGATGATGTCGAGGACCCGGATCGTCGTTGAAGCTGGTTTCGTTGCAAATCATCCGCATGTTCCGCGCGATCCGCGGTAATGCTTTCGGCAAGGAGATCACATGCCAGATGTTCGTCGCGGACTGATCATCGTGAACACCGGCCCGGGCAAGGGCAAAACTACCGCTGCCATGGGCACCGCGTTGCGGGCCGTCGGCAACGGCATGCGCGTGCTGATGCTGCAATTCCTCAAGGGCTCCTGGCATTACGGTGAACTCGACGCGGTCAAGGCGTTCGGCGATAACTTCGTCATGAAGCAGATGGGACGCGGCTTCGTGAAGGTCGGCGGCGCCGAGACCGATCCTGAAGACATCCGCATGGTCGAAGAAGCCTGGGCCGAAGCCGAGAAGGAAATTCTCTCCGGCCAGTGGGACCTGGTCGTTCTCGACGAGATCAACTACGCCATCACCTACAAGATGCTCGACCCGCAGAAGGTCGTCGCAACCCTGAAGAAGAAGCCGGAGATGGTGCACGTCATCCTCACCGGCCGCAACGCACATCCCGACATCATCGAGATCGCCGATACCGTGACCGAGATGCGCGAAGTGAAGCACGCCTATACCAAGGGCATCGAGGCGCAACGGGGAATCGAATACTGACCCGATCTGCGCGACAACTCCTCCCCGGCTCGGCTACACTGAGTCCTTACTCCCATGGCATGGTTTAAGCGAGAGCAGGCCGGGCTCGATACATCGGGCGAGAAGCGCGTCAAGACTGAGGGCCTGTGGGTGAAGTGTGACCAATGCCGCCAGATCATCTGGAAGAAGGATCTTGACGAGAACTTCAACGTTTGCCCAAAGTGCGACCGCCACTTCCGCATTGATGCGCGCACCCGGCTCTCGTACCTGCTCGACGGCGGGCAGTACGAAACCGAAGACGGCAACATCGTTTCTACCGACCCGCTGAAGTTTACCGACCTAAAGCCCTATGCTGAGCGCCTGAAGAAATCTCGGACCGACACCGGACTCAACGATGCTGTCATTAATGCCCGCGGCAAACTGGATGGCAAGCCCGTCATCGTGAGCGCCATGGAATACTCGTTCATCGGTGGTTCGATGGGCGCCGTGGTGGGCGAGATGATCACCCGCGCCGTCGAGAAAGCCACCGCGGGGAAGCTGCCACTCATCGTCGTCTCGGCCTCCGGCGGCGCGCGCATGATGGAAGGCACGGTCAGCCTCATGCAACTGGCCAAGGTGTCCGCCGCCCTGTCGCGCATGGACGATGCCAAAGTGCCGTACATTTCTGTGATGACCGACCCCACGACCGGCGGCACGACGGCCTCCTTCGCCATGTTGGGCGATCTGAACATCGCTGAACCGGCCGCGCTCATCGGCTTTGCCGGGCCCCGTGTCATCGAGCAGACCATCCGCCAGAAGCTGCCGGAAGGTTTCCAGCGTAGCGAATTCCTGTTGCAGCACGGCATGCTCGACGCCGTCGTGCATCGCCGCGACATGAAGAAGTACATCTCACGCGCGCTGGACTTCATGCAGGTGCCCACGCAGTAACCCCTTCCGCAAGCCATGCCGGTCGTAGAATCGGATTTATGAGAGCCCTCGTCGTTACCCGTCCCGGCGGGCCTGAAGTCCTGGAAGTGCGCGACATGCCCGATCCGAAGCCCAAGCCGGGCGAAGTCATCGTGCGCGTCGAAGCTGTCGGAGTGAATTTTGCCGACACCATGTCGACTCGCGGAAGTTACCCCGGCACGCCAGCGCCGCCGTTCATTACCGGCCGTGAATTCGCCGGCGCCGTGGAGTCCACCGGCGAGCGCGTGATGGGTTATACGCAATACGGCGCTGCCGCCGAAAAGATTGCAATGAAGCCGAAGCTGCTGTGGCCGCAGCCCCCAGGTTGGACCTCCGTGCAGTCGGCCGCCTTTCCCGTGAACTTTCTGACCGCCTACCTCGCATATTGGAAGGCGGGCATGACCTCCGACGCCATGGAGCCCATCCAGTGGCCCGACTCGCACCAGCGCTGTGTGCTGATTCACGCGGTCGCCGGCGGCGTTGGCACGGCAGCCGTACAGATTGGCAAGCTGCTGGCCATCGAAACCTATGGCACATCGTCGTCCGAGGAAAAGCTGGCGCGTGTGCAGCAGCTCGGGCTCGACCACGGCATCAACTACCGCGAAGTGGATTACGAGCAGCGCGTGCTCGAGCTGACCAACAGCGAAGGCGTGGACGCTGTCTTCGAAATGCTCGGGGGCGAGCATACCGCCAAGAGCCTGCGCTGTTGCCGCCCGTTTGGCCGGGTCATCATCTACGGCACCGCCACCGGCCAGCGACACGAATTCGACTACGGAGCCATGATGGCGAAGAGCCTCAGCGCTCACGGTCTGTGGCTCAGCGTGCTGGCCCAGAACCACGAACTCATCTCTCGCAGCCTGCAGGCCATGCAGCCATGGATCGAGCAGGGCAAGCTGCATCCCGAAATCGGACACACCTTGCTGGTGGAACAGGGCAGTGAAGCGCACCGGCTCATGCTGCAACGTGCCAACTACGGCAAGATCGTGCTCACCATCGGATAGATGAGGTTGAACCGCTGGACTGCAATCTGGCGAAAGGCGGCACTTCTTGAGTCGGGGCCTGAGAATTTGTGCGAGTAACTTGGGTAGAGCGGGCCTTCAGGCCCGCGTCTAGCTATCGCAGTGACGCGAGTCGGCTTTTAGCGCATTTTCGGAATTACCGTGATCCGGCTGATATGGGTAGAGCGGCGCTTCAGCGCCGCGTCCAGCCGTTCCCTTTTGCCCCCTGAGCCGGCTTTCAGCCGGCGACAGATGCGCCCGCGGCTCAAGCCGGCTCCTGTTTATGCCGCGGCGGGGCGCGGGCCTGAAGGCCCGCTCTACCCGGACCTGGTCCACACGAATCCTAAGAATGCTCTAGTCACCAGCAGGCGTGATGTGCGTACTTGCGACAGGGAAGCACGGCGGGCTATGACTGAACGTGTGAGGACAGTGTTAAGTTTTGTGTGTCTTCGCAGGCCGCACCCACTGTGCGGGCCTTCATCCGTTCTTTGACAAGTCGATGTCTGGGGGTCCGTATGGCGACGGAGGGAGAGGTGTGCCGCCTGGTGATGGCTTGTATTATATGTAATACAAGTCATACGTATGGAAGCACATGATAAGTATTATAAGTCATACACACAACATGGGATTTTGGACCGATTTTATCCTCTATGTAATTAAGAATAAAATATGTTACGTCTATGTCCCAATAAGCCATTTGGATACATATATTTGCAACCAAAATCTATCTAAGTTATTGATTATAAATACCACGTCGAAGGGAGCCCGATCAGTGGTTAGTGGCTAGTTGTTAGTGGCTGGTAAGTGTTGAGCACTGCAAAAACGCGAATAGCGAACAGCAGGGAGCGAAAGGCGGCTGTCTTACGGCATGATGATGCGGCCAGCAGGGTCGTCCGGCTTGGCGAGCGCCAGCTCTGCATCGTGAAATTGCTCGTTCAGGAAGTCAAGGAAGCGGCGTGAGAATGGCCGGCCTGAGGTACGCATCAGTCCCATGCGGATGGTGAACACCAGCGCCTTCAGCACTTCAGCATCCTTCAGCCGAACGTAACCCAGGTGTTTCTGCTCTACCTCGCGAAATTCTCTCACAAGCTGATGCAGCGATTCGATGATCGCCTGCTGCGCCAGACCCGGCACCGCTTCCTGATAAACCAGGCCCGAACCCACCAGCGTCTGATAGCTCCTGGCCATGTTGGCCAAAGCGCCGAGGACTTCGCGGTCGGTCACGCTGTGTTCGGTAGCGTAACGCTTGGCCAGCGTATGCCAGAACCCCAGCAGCAGCGGCTCGTGGTCATGCAGAAATTCTTCCGGGACCGCTACGCTGCGAAAGGTCTGTTCGGGGGGAAGCTCATCCAGCGAAGGCGGGGCCTCACGCCGTCGCGCCTGCTGCAGGTAGACGCAATCGGAGGGACAATCGAGCGTGAGCTCGCGCTGCTCGCCGCAGCATTGCGGGCAGATGCGATCATGCCCTGCCGGACAGAAGCGTTTTCCCTTGCGGACGTGGCAGATCGCGCAACTCAAGCCGGGCACCTCCGTGGCCGGCGGGGCGGCCCGAAGTTACTATTATGGCACCTTCGGCCGGCCCAACGTTCGTCGCAGCCGCATGAGCAGCGGACTTTCGAGCGCAGCCTGTGGAAAACCCGCATGAAATCAGGCGGAAAGTGCTTTTCCCCGCGAGGAAGTTAGTGTACGATAACGCACGAGTTGAGCACTCTTACTTGCTCAAACTTTCAAGGAGGATTTTTCGAATGGCAACAGGCATGACCAAGACCCAGCTCGTCCGGCACGTGGCTGAGAAACATGAACTCAGCAACAAACAGGTCGCAGCGATTCTGGAAGGACTTGCAGAATTGGCGATTCGCGAGACGAAGAAGAACGGTCTGTTTATACTGCCGGGACTGGGCCGTCTGGTGAAGTCGAATCGCAAGGCGCGGATGGGCCGCAATCCGCAAACCGGCGAGGCGATCAAGATTCCTGCCAAGACCGTGGTGAAGTTCCGCGTGGCCAAAGCCGCAAAGGACTCCATCGCCCCGAAGAAATAGTTCGCAGTGTCAGCACACGGGCCGGCTGCGTGCCGGCCCTTTGCATTGCAGTCCTCTACCGGATTTTTCAAACACAGCCGCAAAGAAGCCATCGCACGGCTGCACACCTGGTAGCGTACGAAGGAATTTCCCGCAAAGCAAAGAATCCGGGTCGCCCCAGACGAGTTCTCCAGTCTTGCGCAAACGCTCCAGCTCCTCACGGCAGTCGCGAAGCTCATATTCGGCATGTGCGCGCAGGACGTCTTCGACTACATCCTCATTCTCCTCACGCTGCAGCGAGCACGTCGAGTAAATCGCGCGCCCTCCCGCTGTCAGCTGACGCAGGGCCGCCTCAAGAATGGCGGCCTGTCGCGTGTGCAGGTCGCGCAGGTCTTCTGGTGTGAGTCGCCACTTGATTTCGGGATTGCGCGCCAGTGTTCCCGTGCCCGAACACGGCACGTCGGCGAGCACACGATCGAAGCTGCCTTGCAGCGGCAGATCCAGCACGCTCGCATTCAAGACCTGAATATTGCCAGCGCGCACGCGCTTGCGCAGCAGTTCAGCGCGATGCGTGTGCAGCTCAACAGCGACGATTTCCGCAGTCGGATTTCGGGCTGCCAGCGCGGCTGTCTTGCCTCCCGGCGCTGCGCAGCAGTCAAGCAGCCTCGAGCCCATCCCGACCAACGCGGCCACCAATTGCGAGGCCTCGTCCTGAATGAAGACGCGCCCTTCGCGAAAGGCAAGCGTGTGCGTTATGTCCCCACCGGCAACGATGCGAGCGCTGGCCAGCAAAGCTGCAGGCGCGAGCTCGACTCCTTCGCTGGCGAGCTCCTCCGCGACGTCAAGGTTGTCGAGGCGAATCGCTGTCTTGGGAATTTGCTGGTCATGGCCGCAGATTGCCAACGCGCGCTGCGGCCCAAACTCGGTCACCCAGCGCTTTACCAGCCACTCAGGATGCGCGAACTCCCGCGCCAAGGATGTAATCGGGTCGTCACTCGCAGTTTCCGACGATTGCCTCGTCTTCGCATCTGCCAACTTCCTCAGAACGGCGTTGGCAAACGGCGCCGCAGAACGCATATGCGCGCGCTTAACCAGCTCCACGCTTTCATGGATTGCCACCCGCGCAGGAATACGGCTGAGGAACTGCAGTTGATAAGCACCCAGGCGCAGTGCGGTCAGCACCTCGGCATCCAGCTTGCCCACTGGGCGCGCCGAAGCCGCTGCGATCGTCTCGTCCAGCCGCGAGCGCCAGCGCAGCACGCCCATGACCAACTCCGTCACCAGAGCACGATCCGCAGTGGTCAGCTTATCGAGCCGTCCAGCGTGTAACAGCTCGCTGGCGTACGCGTCAGCCTCTTGCACACGCAACAGGATGTCGAACGCGGCAGCTCGGGCGGCTGAAATGGCCATGGTCGCTACGACGGGGCGCCCAGAGCCTCGTCGGTTCTGGGCCGATATCCATTGATGAAATCCCGTGCGCTCATCCGCTTCTTGCCCTCGGGCTGCAACTCACGCAGCTCCAAAGCGGTGCCGTGAGCGAAACCCAGCAGCAGACGCTCATGCTCAACCGCGAAGTGACCCGCGGCAACGGCCATCCCAGACGCGGGCGCCGCGGCATGCAGGTGCAGCGTCTTGCCCCGAAACCACGTAAACTCTCCCGGCCAAGGCTGAAACCCCCGCAGCCGGTTCCAGGTTTCCGACGCAGTCCGTGCGAAGTCGATCACTCCATCCTCGCGCTTGAGAATCGGAGCGAGCGTCGCCTGCGCGTTGTCCTGCGGACGCGGTGTGATCCTTCCCTGCTTCAGGCCGGCCAGCGTTGCAATCATCAGCTCGGCCCCGGTTTGCGCCAGGCGCGGGGCCAGCGTGAGTGCTGTGTCCTCCGGTTTGATGCGCTCCTCGGATTGCGACAGGATGTCGCCGGTGTCGAGTCCGGCGTCAATGCGCATCGTGGTTACGCCAGTGAGGCTTTCGCCTCGGGCAATCGCCCACTGGATCGGCGCTGCGCCACGATACTTTGGCAGCAGCGACGCATGAAGGTTTATGTTACCAAGCTGAGGAAGATCAATCATCCACTGCGGAATGATGCGCCCGTAGCCGACGACGATGATGGCTTCGGGCGAGATGGTTTCCAATTGTGCGCGGAATGCGTCGTTGTTCTTGATCCGCTCTGGCTGAGTAACCGGCAAGCCAAGCGCGAGCGCCCTCTGCTTTACGGGTGATGTGGCCAGCTCCATGCCGCGACCGCTGGGGCGGTCGGGCTGCGTTGTCACCAGCTTCACGCGAAAGCCGGAGCACACCAACTTCTCCAACGTGGGCACAGCGAATATGGGCGTTCCGCAAAACACCAGGTCCATCATAGCTGCGTCACCACTCGCCCTGTTTCATCAGCTTGCGGATCTTGCGCTTCATCATGTCGCGTTTCAGGGCGCTGATGTGGTTAATGTAGAGTTTCCCGTTGAGGTGGTCCGTCTCGTGTACCAGGGCGCGGGCCAATAGCTCCTCCCCACTCACTTCGAAGGCCTTGCCTTCGGCGTCCTGCGCGCGGGCGGTGACCTTTTTCGGCCGCGTCACCTTCTCGCGAAAATCCGGCAAGCTAAGGCAGCCTTCGTCGGTCGTGAGCCGCCCTTCGGTGCGGATGATTTCGGGATTTATGAGCACAATCTTGGCCTTCGCATCTTCCTTGAAGGTGACATCAATGACGGCGATGCGCTTGCTAATCCCGATCTGCGGAGCGGCGAGGCCGACTCCATGAGCGGCGTACATGCTTTCGAACATGTCTTCCACCAGCTTCCGCAGCTCGTCGTCGAATATTGTGATTGGTGCGGCCGGCCTCTCCAACACCGGATCGCCGAATTTCACGATGGGATAGATCATTTAGAAGGTTCGCAACTGTTGGCAGTAGCCTTCGAAATTACGCCGCACTTCCAGCATGGAGTCGCCTCCAAACTTCTCCAGAGCGCAGCGCGCCAGAGTGAGCGCCACCATGGCTTCGGCAGCCACCCCGGCGGCGGGAACGACGCACACATCGGACCGCTCGTAGGCGGCCTTCACCGGTTCACGGCTAGCAAAATCCACCGAATTCAGCGGACGCCGCAAGGTTGAAATCGGCTTCAGATAACCCCGCACGCGAATGTCCTGGCCGTTGGAAACGCCGCCCTCCAGCCCGCCGGCATGGTTCGAGGCGCGTGTGAAACCAGCAAACGACGCGCTTCCCTGCTGGTAGCCTATTTCATCATGCACGCTGGACCCGAGTGACGTAGCAGCCCGCACCCCGTCCCCAATTTCGATCGCCTTCACTGCCTGTAACGACATCACTGCCGCTGCCAACTGTGTGTCCAGACGCTCGTCCCAGTTCGCATAGGTGCCCAGACCGGGCGGAACACTGTGCGCCACGACCTCGAAGATACCGCCCACGGAATCGCCTGTGCGCAACACCTGATCCA
>Ga0335083_10000951_pt1 | contig 41260 bp, 35 predicted proteins | sample Lox_Sample_42_FD_206716 | JGI IMG/M metagenome (GOLD analysis project Ga0335083, IMG submission 206716) | Soil microbial communities from Loxahatchee National Wildlife Refuge, Florida, United States - Lox_Sample_4.2 | ecosystem: Environmental > Terrestrial > Soil > Wetlands | place: USA...
ATGCCACGATCGATGACGTCCCGCTGAAGCCTGCTGAACCAGCTCTCGACTTGATTCAGCCAGGACGAGTAGGTCGGCGTGAAGTGGAACTGAACCTTGGGGTGCCGCTGGAGAAAGTCCTTGACCAGATCGGTTTTGTGGGTGGAGAAGTTGTCCAGGATCACGTGCACATCGCGATGGGCGGGCTGCGTGGCAACCACCTCCTCCAGAAAGGCGACGAACTCCTGGGCCGTGTGTCGTGGCGCCGTTTGGCCGAGGACTTCGCCAGTTTGCGGGTTCAGTGCCGCGTACAAGGACAGCGTGCCGTGGCGATAGTATTCGAATCCATGGCCTGGGGATAAGGGCAACCGGCGATCCAGCCGGTCCAAAGCTTGAATCGCGCTCTTCTCATCCACGCAGAAAACCGCTGCATTCTGCGGTGGATTCAGATAGAGGCCGATGACGGCGGCCGCTTTCTCCTCAAACTCGGGATCGTTGGAAGCCATATAGCGCTCCAGCCGATGCGGCTTCAGATCCGCTTCCTTCCAGATCCGTGCGATCAGATTCTTGCTGAACTTCATCACCGCTGCCATCTTGCGCAACGACCAATGCGTCGATCCATCCGGAGGCGCTTGCCGGGTTCGCTCCAAAACCTTGGCTCGCAACTGCGGCGTAAGTCTCTGCCGAGGCTGGCCCGGATGGATCGTGGCCAAGCCCAGCACCCCGTCCTCTTCGTAGCGATGTTTCCACCGCGAGATGGTCGAAGGCGCCGCGCCCAGCTGTTCCTCGATCGCGCGGTAGGAAGTGCCTTCATCCAACAACAAAACGATCCGCATCCGTTGCGCCACGCTCGCCGGCAGGGTGCGCTTCCGCAGGTACACTTCTTGTCTTCAGCCTAGCAACCCATCGGCTTCGAACAACCGGCCCGGGGTTCGCCACCGATGGCTAGCATCGCCCAGAACGGACCTCAATCGGAAATCCGGAATCCTGAAGCCCGCGCGAATACGGGATGTATTGCGGAACGTGCCACACTCTATTGAGTTTGCCAGGCACTGGCATCGTGTGGTCATGCGACCAAACCGTGATCCAGCGTTTTGGATCGCTCGTCCTAGTGCTGCAGCAGGAGTGCCTTCAGAATCAAGGGCCGAGAGGCCGTCAGAGTGAAGCTCGGGCACGATGGAAAGGGGAATGCATGGCTGTCTACTTGCAATAACGAAGAATTTGACTATCGGAGTATCGAGTAAGAACTACACCCTTAGCTCATTTACCAGGTACATTTTTCCTGGTGCGTTTTAGAATATTTGCAGCAACCAGTAGAACGTACCGTGGCCGTTAAAGTGCTGCCAAACAAGACGGCAATCCAAGGACCGAGACTAGCCTCGATCACTGGATCAGCAATTTTCGGTGCGCGACTAAGGGGAGGCACGGATTGGAGCGTGAAGAAAGTAACGGTACTCTTGACTTGGAGCTAATCGGCGTTGCGTACTAGACTGTGTTCTTTTAGCTTGGTGTGTTTGTCTGGGTGTTTATACGGCCAACCTTGGACTGGCATTATCAGTTCTCCCCGTGCGATAGACTGGCGAAATGCAGGCGTAGTCGGCGGGATCCCGGACGCAGCTTGGACACGATGCACAACAACCGCCTGCAATAGCGTTGCCACCGGCCCGGCAGGTTCCATCACGGCGGCGCAGATAAACAGCGCGATCTCCTCGGCGCCGCCCAACACCTATGTCTATCTTCCCGCAGGAACTTATACAGGGCTGTCAACAACGATCAATATGAAAAGCAATGTCGTGTTGCGTGGCGCGGGTGCGGATAAGACGATTCTGAAGTTTGTCAATGGGTCTGCTGGATGCGCGAACGGAGCCGTGGTTTGCTTTGAGAGTGGAGACAATCAGTATCAATATTCGATTGCTAACGGGGGCACCTGGACGGCTTCGAGTTACGCGCAGGGAACAACGCAGATCACGTTGACCAAGATTGTGGGCAGCCCGCCCGCTGTGGGAAACCTGATGGTGCTCTTTCAGGCCGACGCAACATCGGATACCGGAACGATCTGGAACTGCCAGGGCGTAACCAGCAACACGTGCTCCGACGAGAACCAGCAGGGCAACAATGGACCGGCACTGAACAAAGGCGGATCACAGGGCCTTTGCTCGTCTCTTGCAGCGACATGCAGCCAAACTCAGACAGTGACTGTAACGGCGGTCTCAGGCAGCGGGCCCTACACCGTGACGTTCACGCCCGGCCTGTATTCCCCATTCTGGAGTGCAACTTATTCCCCGGCCGCCTACTGGTCAACCAATGCACCCATCTCAAATGCAGGCCTAGAAGATGTAACCTTGGATATTGCCGCCATCACAACGAGTTCCGTCGTTGCCAATACCCTAGTTGAATTCTATTGGGCGACGAACTGCTGGGTCACTGGCGTTCGGACGCTGAACATCGCCAGTCCGCCCTACCGGAACAATATGTGGATGTACCAGGCGGTCCACAACACGATCCAGAACAATTACGTCTATGGTTCGAACGGGTACGACTTGAGCTACGGTATCGAGTCTGGCTACGCAACCTCCGACAACCTGATCTACAACAACATCCTTCAGCACACCGCGACGGCGGAGATTTGCAATGGTTGTCAGGGAAACGTTTGGGCGTTCAATCTTTCGGTGGATAACTATTACACCGCAGAAGGAACGTCGCCAAATTTCCAGCAGGCGGACTCCTATCCAGTCCACCAGGACGGCTCCTATCTCCAGCTATTCGAGGGCAACGTCGGGTCCAAGCTCGTCGGAGACGCGATCCACGGGACGGGCTGGATGAACACAGCGTTCAGGAATTACTGGTCAGGCCGCGACGGCGTGTTCAAAACCTCAAGCACGCAGGTTGTGGACATGGAATCCTACGCCCGCTATTTCAACCTCGTCGGCAACGTTCTGGGGACGCCAGGGTACCACACAACTTACAAAGACATCCCTGCTTCTTCGACCGACAACACAGGATGCAACAACACCGGCCCGCACAGCATCATGACACTCGGTTGGGCGCAAGGGAACGGATGCTACACAGGTGGCGTCCTCAATGATGTTAAAGTAGCTCCTTATCTTTACTTGTGGGGAAACTATGACACGGTGACCGGAGGGGTTCGCTGGTGCGGGAATTCGTCGAACACCGGATGGTCTACTACTTGCTCCAGCACATCAGAGGTTCCGACCGGATTATCGTCTTATGCGCAAACGGTCCCGTCCACCGAAAGCCTGCCAAATTCTTTCTTCTTCTCATCCGCACCACCCTACTGGACCACGAATTGGGGCACTCCGCCGTGGCCCGCAATCGGCCCGGACGTGACAGGCGGCACGGGACCGGGTGGTCACGCATATTCGATCCCAGCCCAGTTAGTGTTCAGCAACACGGCTTTCGACTCGAACTATGCTTCGCAGGCAACGATATCGTCGATCGCCGAGAGCGGCACCACGGCAACGATGACCCTGGGCGCGTCCGCCCCGGCCGCGTTCGCACAGTATCAGTCGTTCTGGATCACCGGCAGTTCAGTATCCGGCTACAACGGTCTATGGCAGGTAGCGACGGTATCGGGTAGTACAATAACGTTCACCGCTACCTCTGGCCTAGGGTCAGCGAGTGGAGGGACAGCCACAGCGAACGGGATCCATGTATTCAACGCGAACACGGACTACCCTTCCTCTGCGCTATCCTCTGGTTCCGTCAGTCCGCCGGCATCTTTATCGGCAACAGTCCAGTGATGGACGACTAACGCCCAAACTCGATCATGATTTAAGCCGATCGCGCCCCCCCCGCAGCAACCGCGGACATCACTCAGGACGGCCATCCTATGTCCCGAGCGGCGGAGGGGCCGCGGAAAGGGTCGAGATTAAGAAGAGCTGTATAGCGAAGAGCAGATCATTACATCTGGCCGCACAATTCGTTGGAGTAACTGACCTCGGCGGGGTTTCGCAATGGGCTTTCTTGCGCGCTGCTAAGTTTGAATCCGCCGGAACGCTTCGGGTCTCAAGGCGACCCTGCGGGCTGTCTTTCGCTCGGCCTGACCCCCGGCGCGTTCTGCCCCGAGATCCTCAGATCAGTGCGAAGGAAAGCCTCGAAAGCGGTGTCGGTGAATGGCAACTCTCTACTTGAAAAATGGTCCTAATTGAGGGGTAAGGTCACTATCGTTGGCGGATCGAGCGGCTCTTTCCTTGGCAGCAGAACTTTAGCCGCCTCGTCACCTGCTACGAACACTCCTTGGATAACTTTGACCTCGGCTACTGTTTCATCCTTCTCCGCTATTATGAGATGCGCTCTAGCGGGACTTGAGCAAAAACACGACCTCTTTTACCGGGTTTTCGGCTAACGGCTTCTTAAATCACCACAGAAACCTGATCTTCATCGCGTTCCAGCAGCAGTCAGCGAATTTCAGTGACATTATTCTACAGCATAGGAGTGCGGGGTTTTCCTACCGGAAAGCGTCTGGAAAGGCTGATTTCAGGCCTCGAGACATACTTCTCCAAAGGTGCTCGCGGAGCTTTACTCTTTACACGAGCGGCAATCTGGTGTCGATGACAAAAGAGGCTTGAATTCCCGTCCGGTTGCTCACAACCTGACCATCCTGGCACCTTGTGTCGCTTCTTTGGTTGTAAATGACCTGCTAACAGCAGTTTTCTTAATTGTGTACTGAGGTCTGTGGTGGTCGGTCTCGGCCCGAAGGGTCCGTTGGAGGTTTTTTGACGCCGTTTGATGCAGCAGATGAGTTTCGGCCCGTCGCGGGCGGGGGTGGTCTACGCCGTCTCGCCGTCCGAGGCGCTGGGGTATCAATGCTTTCAACAAGCATTGGGATAGCAGTCCAGATGATCGCCACCATAGTCCTGGCACGGCTGCTTACACCTGCAGATTTTGGCGTCGTCACGATGGTCACGACATTTAGCCTATTATTCGTGAATTTTGGGCTGAACGGGTTCACAGAAGCCGTCGTCCAGCGGGAACATCTGAACTGCGCCCTGGCAAGCAACCTGTTCTGGATCAATGTCGGGGCTGGTCTTCTGCTAACAATCGGGTTTGCCGCGTCGGGCTCTCTACTGGCCGCATTTTACCGTAACGCGCACGTGGCGCACGTCGCGGTCGGCCTCTCCCTTACCATTCTCTTGACAAGTACCTCGGTGTTGCATGTAGCCTTGCTCAAGCGCGCCATGTGCTTTACTTGGATCTCGGCCAACGATCTGGTCAGCCGGGCTGTTCTAGTCGTCGTGTCCATCGTACTCGGCTGGGCGGGATGGAGTTACTGGGCTCTGGTTGCCGGAGCCGTCGCCCAGTCATTGTCGCGCTCCCTCGGCGCTTGGATTCTGTGTCGTTGGGTCCCGAACCTTCCGCGCCAAGTGGCCGGGACCGGTTCGATGGTACGCTTCGCGATGAACGTCTATGGTTTCTTTGGGCTGAACTATGTGAAGACCAACATGGATAATCTCTTGGTGGGTTGGTACTTTGGTTCCGGTGCATTAGGACTTTACAAGAGGGCATTCGATTTATTCTTCCTTCCAGGGAACCAATTCCTTGACCCAGTGTCGGCAGCAGCCGTGCCCACTTTATGTCGAATGACTAACGATCCGGAGAGGTACCGGCGATACCTCCTACGGGCCTTCTCAATCCTCGCCTTTGTCGGCATGGGTCTGGGTGCGTACCTAAGTTTGGCGGGAACAGATCTGATTCTTGTGCTGCTCGGACCCACATGGGATGAGGCCGGGAGAATCTTCAGATTCTTTGGGCCAGGAGTCGGCGCTATGTTTCTCTACGCGCCGTGGGGATGGATACCCCTTTCCATCGGAAGAGCAGATCGCTACTCCCGTTGGGGAATTGTAGAGCTGACCTTGACGGGCTTTCTATTCTTCGTGGCACTGCCATGGGGTCCCAAGGGTGTCGCTCTAGCCTGGTCTGGGTCCTACTGGATCCTCACGCTTCCTGCAACCTGGTACGCAGGCAGGCCCATCGACTTTGGGATCGCCCCGGTGATCGCAGTAGTTTGGAAATATATTGTTTCCTCTGTGTTGGCTGCTGGTACCTGTGCCTTACTCTTCACGCAATTCCCTTCTTTCGGCGCACTATCGGGTGGAATTGGCGCAATCATTCGGATCGGAACAACCTTTTTGGTCTTCGGAACCTTGTATGTGGCTGTAGCCGTCCTCCTACACCGCGGCTGGGAACCCCTCCGTCAGATCACGAGGCTTTTATCGGATTTGGGATTGCGCGCCGTAACATCAACGCCATCGCCTTCCTCTGAACCCGGTCAAACTGACAACTATAGTCGACTTGTGCAAGAATCCTAGCTTTCTCGGCCATGATGGACATCTATTCGACAACTGCGAAGTGTTTTTGCGACGTGCCGAGCGAATCAACGGCTACATCCAGCAATTGGGTGTTTAGGGCTTCCGGCGTGGGCGCCGCCGAGGCCCTCAAGGATCACCTTGATGCTACAAACAACTGATAGCTTCCCCTTGCAACTGGTCACCGATCGACTTCAGCGCAACGCTGACATTACGGACATGTTGTTGGTAGATGCCAGTTTTCAACACGCGACAGCGCGAGTAGCGATTCAAATAGCGAACTCGATTCCTTCCGGCAGAACAGTCCTTGTTTTTGTAACGGACTAAGCGCTGCCGACGCACGGCATCTTCCTGCTGAGTTACAGCCGCCATCTAGGAAAGAGACACGCGCATTGCCAGCGCCAGATTTGAGCGTTAATTCGTCGTCTGTCACCGCCTTTGGGAATGACTACGGCTTTGATAATGTGCTCGCACGTCAACTGGAACCTCTCGGTAGAGAGGGTAACGTAATTGTCGGCATTTCAACGAGCGGGCGCCCCTCGTAACGTATTGCGTGCGCGAGAGATAGCGAACTCGAAACCGATTCCTTGCCGTCACATTCACCGGTGCGCCGGGCGGACTTCTTCGAAATATCGCCGATTGTACCATCCGCGTTCCGACGGACAACACCCCGAGAATTCAGGAGTGTCATATTCTTACAGGTCACATAATCTGCGAGATTGTCGAGGAGATACTTTTCGAAGATTCGACGGCTAACGCGGGCACCCGCTTTCACAGCGCTCTTGCCGCTGTAGCACATACACAGCAGATATGATTCGGATTGTGTTTTCTCCGCGGGCAACAAACGCAAACGCGCCGGCCGTTTTCATTGACCGTGACGGAGTTATTAATTGTAAAAGAGCGAATGACTACGTACTGGAATGGAGGCAGTTCGTCTTCGTCCCCGGTATACGGCAAGCACTAAGGGACCTTTCAACACTTCGTCTGCCGATGATAGTTATTTCTAACCAGGCGGCGGTCGGTAAGGGATTGCTTCAGCCTCTAGTTCTCGGAGAGATTTCAGCCAGACTTAATAGGACTTTGCTGTCCGATGGCGTATCCCTGAACGCCTGCTATTACTGCCCGCATCGAATTGAGGAGTGCTGCGATTGCAGGAAACCAAGATCGGGAATGCTTCGGCAGGCTGCGGCAGATTTCGCTATTGACTTAGCACGATCGATCTTTATCGGCGACTCCGAGACTGATGTCCAGGCTGCGCAGTCGGCAGGCTGCCGGCCCATCTTGTTCGGCCCGGATGTTATCTCAGACCTGCAAACACAAGAGTGGGCCGAACACGTTCCCGTGGCGCGGACAGCGAAAGACCTATTCGAGGTTGCTGAGACATGCCTGCAGCTCACTTAATCCTGGACTGGCAACGCCTGACTTGTTCTCTGGAGCACAGCCGGGAACTAGCTTGGACCCTCGCGCCACCCAAGGTTCGGGCAAGTATGCCCTCTGCGGCTACCGTGCGATCAGGGCGGTCCTATATCTACTAGCCTTCCGCAGATCTTGGTTTTTTCAAGCAGTTGTGTATGTAATATCATCAGTGGCATGACGCAATCAGGCACTTCCAACTAGTAGTGACTCGATTCCAAGGCAGCTGACGACAACGGTACTCATGCAGAGCAGGACGGACATGAAGAACCTAGCGCAAGATTCAACCCGGCCTCTACTGGATCGTTTTCGTTGTACCGATGATCTCCCTGGCTTCGAACTGAACGGACAGCTCTCTCATGACTCGGGGTATTTTCGATTCGGACCGAATATCACGTGTTATGGGCAATGCTCGTCTGGTCTTCCTGCAAAACGCCTGACGGATCCGCTGCACGACGCCCGCGGGCACGTGTCCATCGATGGGCCAGCGGTACAACTGCCTTTCGATTTTGCTCAAGTCGTGGATAACCTTCGTTATGAGCGATACTTGATCAACTCCCTGGAGGAGTACAGAGCCATCAATGTCCTACGAAGCATGTATTACTTCGTACGACCGTTCATGCCACCCTCAGTGCGGAGGTCTCTTCAAAAACTGTATTTCCGTGATTGGGACAAGGCACCGTTTCCAACGTGGCCGGTCGATCACACCATAGAGAACATTTTAGAACAATTGCTTGTACTGTCGATGAAGTCTCGGAACATCCAACGGATTCCCTTCATCTGGTTCTGGCCCAATGGCGCTAGTAGTTGCACAATGGTTACGCACGATGTTGAAACACGTGCTGGTATGGATTTCTGCGGGCAAGTGATGGACCTAAATGACTCTTTCGCGATCAAGACATCCTTTCAACTCGTGCCTGAAAAGCGATATGCAATTCCTTGGCAGCTATTGGATTGCATACGAAAACGAGGCTTCGAGATAAACATTCACGACCTGAACCATGATGGACGTCTCTTCAGGAACCGCAAGGAGTTTCTGCATCGTGCCGAACGAATCAACGACTACGGCCGGCAATTTGGCGCTTTGGGCTTTCGCTCTGCAGTGATGTATCGAAATGTTGAGTGGTATGATGCACTAGATTTTTCCTACGACATGTCGATCCCCAATGTCGCGCATCTGGATCCTCAGCGAGGCGGCTGCTGTAGCGTGTTTCCTTTCTTTGTCGGAAAGATTCTGGAGCTTCCTGTGACGACGACGCAGGACTACACACTGTTCCATATCTTCAATGACTACTCGATTCGTCTCTGGCGGGAGCAGGTCTCGCTGATCAAGCGGAGGCACGGCCTCATCAGCTTTATCATCCATCCGGATTACATCATTGATGGCGCAGCACGAAGCGTCTACACTGAGTTGCTCCAGTACCTTTCTGAAATGCGCTCTCACGGAGATACCTGGATCGCGTTGCCAAGAGAAGTCGCAGCTTGGTGGCGACTTAGAAGTGAGTTGAACCTCGTTAAAACGGAAGGTGCGTGGCGTATAGATGGTGAGGGAAAGGAACGAGCCGTCATCGCTTATGCGGAGGTGGTGGATGATAGACTCACATACGGCTTTGCCCCGAGGTTCTGATGTAAGGTTGCGTTGGGCTCGTCAGATTTAGACATAGATGTCTCCCGGGCGTCGGTATTGTAGCTGATCCTTCGAATGGGTTCCTTTTTGTTTGTCTGCGACCGCACATTTGCGTGGTCCCTGACCCGGCTGGCAAAGAGATTCGACTCCGGCATAGCCGAACAATTTTGCGATATTTCTTGGTCTCCAACATCGCCCAGGGCAGCGGCTAGCGGAGAGTCGGTTCTGTCATGGGACGTGAGTGCCAGAGAATGTCTCTAAATCCAAAACGTCTACCTTATTCGTCTCGGCCGCACGCCACGGAATCCGTAAGATGCTGAAACGGCAACAGTTCCCTCAGAGTCTGCTTGGAACTCGACATGCATAGTCAGATCGTCATTCCGTTGTGGCATGGTCCTCAAAGGGACTGGCAAGGCGGTAGCTTGTCTAAACCCGCACAATCACTTGTCAATCATAGGCGTCGGCAATACGGCCTATCCCTTGCCGCCCAAGTACGGTTCCCGATTCCGTTTCGCAGTTTCAACTGACCTAAAAAATGGTCGGCACGAGCAACACGGCTGCAATAGATTACGTGACTCACACATCGTGAATTAGCTAACAGTGACCCACCACAAGGGAGGAACCATGTCCTCAATCGCATCAGCTCAGGCATCATCCACTGATCAGCTTATAGAACACTGTATCGACGAACTGCTAGTCTCGCTCCCAAACCCCGGGCAACTTTCCCAAAGCGAGCGGCGCGGCATCATCGCCCGATATACTGCAGTGCTCGAGGGAAATTTTATTTACTGGATGACAGGGGCCTATCTCTCGGTGCGTTCTGAAGAGGCACGGCCGATAATCTTGGACAACCTTCTTGAGGAGGTCCGCGACTCGCACCCCGCGATGTTGCAAAGATTTGCGGCGGCTGCGCACGCTGTCCCAACGGACGTGGATGCGCTGGCGGTCTCTCAAGCACTGACCGACGTTCGTATGTTCGTGGGCCGACTGTCGGCGGTACCGGTTCTCGTGATGATGGCATTCTTTGAGGGGTTCATCCAACGTTTCATGACGTTCTTGGCAGAGCTCGCGTCGCTGCAGGGGTCAACGGAACAAGAGTATACAGAAGTCCATGGCGTTTGCGACATTGCTCACACTCAGGGCCTCCTGCAAGCGCTCAGAGCCGAGGCGCTACTCCATCCAGCCAAAACAGCGCAGAATCTCTTCGAGGGCGTCGACCTGTTGCGAACTTTGATTCAGCAGATAGTCAAGCCAGGTAGTGATGACAATACTTCTAAGCAACCTCCCAGTGAGTCACTGACTTGGGGGTTAGCGTGACCGCAGCACTCACGCGGTTAAAGCGCCTTTGCTAGAGAGCGGCTCCTATCCAGCCACTGGCAGGCGAGTGTCTTTCGGTTATGTGCAGCGAATGCATAAGAATAAGCAAAGTCGCCCTCTGGCTACTGGCGATCTCCGCGAGCATGTTTTGTGCCACGGATTCCCAGGGCACTCCCAATTCCTGGAGCGCAAGGGCTGCCGCGGTATATTTAGATCAAAGAGCCGGCTGGTGGGAGGCATGGCCAGCTGCTGCACGTGATCATAATACCTTTTGCATCTCATGTCACACAGCTGTTCCTTATGCCCTCTCACGGCCTGCCCTTCGAGCGGTGCTTGGCGAAAGCGCTCCGACAAGTGCTGAACAGACACTGCTAAGCAACGTTACCAAACGAGTGCGTCTCTGGAACCAGGTCGCGCCTTTCTACAACGACGAGAAAATTGGAGACGATAAATCTGCTCGATCGCGTGGTACAGAGGCAGTCCTAAACGCATTGGTGCTTGCGAGCCATGACGCGGAGAGCGGAAGGCTAACTGGCGACACCAGGGCTGCCTTTGATAACATGTGGTCCCTCCAGCAAGATACTGGAGGCGCGAGCGGCTCCTGGTTTTGGTTGCAGTTCAATAATGAGCCGTGGGAAGCACACGACTCCAACTACTATGGAGCGGCACTTGCTGCCGTGGCAGTTGGTACTGCGCCAGAGAACTACCGTTCCACACCAAATATCCAGCGACACCTCACACTGCTTCGCGATTACCTCAACCGTGAATATGCGAATCAATCCATTATTAACCATGTTGTCCTCTTATGGGCTGAGGAGAGATGGCCTGGCCTTCTCAAGCCGGAACAACAAGCCAGGATCGTCAACGAGCTTCTGGATAAGCAGCTTGCGGATGGTGGATGGAACCTCGCTTCGTTGGTTTGGACTTGGAGAGACTGGGGTATCCTTTCCTCCATCAACATGTTGAGATCAGATGGATCACCACTAGAAAGAAAAACCGATGCGTATGCTACAGGTCTTATCACGTTTGTGCTCGAACAGGTTGCCTTACCTTCCGCGAACATACACACGAAGCGAGGGCTCGAGTGGTTAGCGCGTAACCAGGATAAGACGAAAGGCCTGTGGCGTTCCTACTCTGTTAACCGTCGACGCGATCCCTCCTCTGGCACAGGACTCTTCATGAGCGATGCGGGCACAGCCTATGCTGTGCTTGCTCTGACAATCGCGAGATGAGCTGTGACTGGCATCTGGCTGCAGAGCAGCGTACAGTCATCGGTCGTGCCGTCGAAAGAGGCGAAGTCTTGTGTCTAGCGGTCCACTCTCACACACATTAGCAGACCCGTCGACGCGTGAGAAACCCGATCCGGAAATCCCGACTGAGAAAGCCGGGACGCTGCGTGCCTTAAACATTGTAAGGAGAAGGTGAAACTGCGACCTGAGAATATTGGCAGAGCTGGAACTCTAAGCGACGAGCCGCAGATCAACTGCATCGGTAGCTCGCCCCTCATCTATTTTCAGTGCACACTTGAAATCCAGCCATACGTGGACACTGAAAATGCGGCCAACGGATGCCAAGCATTCATCGGCCCCTGCCGAACGCCTAACCCCCGGGAATTCGAGGGATCGAGCGAAGCAGCCATTCTGGCGCCAAAGCGTTAAATCCCAGGGGCTTGGGGACAGAGTCCCTAACTTCTAAGCTGCTGTCTTCCGAATTTGTTTCGCAGGGTTCACTTCCGCCTCAGCTCTGCATTTTCATTGGCCGTATTCTTGGTGTCCACGGATGGCCGCATTGGGGTGTCCGCCGAGGATCTATTAACAGTCAAACCGAACATTGAGGGATAAGGTCGTGTCTAAATCGATATTGATGATTACACCGGTCGCACTGGAGCTCGAACCGGATGGCAAACCAATCACAGCCGATTGGGTTTTGAGCGGTACACCTGTATCTCGAACTGCGAATCTGGCGAGAAGCCATGATTGGACGTCGAAAAGTCTTGTGTGGGAATGCACTGCTGGTCTATTCAACTGGTTTTACACTGAGGACGAGTCGCTGGTAGTAATTTCCGGAGAAGCATTCATCATGAATGGAAAAGGCGAGGAGCGCCGCTTGGGTCCAGGAGATTTCGCTTTTTTCCCTGCGGGAAGTTCTTGCACCTGGCGTGTTCCTCACCTTGTGAGAAAGGTTGCTATCGTAAGGGAAACGATGTGGCGGCCGCTTGGATTCTGCCTCAAGGTCTGGAAGAAGCTGCTGCGGCTCACTGGTATTGCGGGCAAGTCGCAGCTCTAATTGGTGTTCGTTGCTTGCGTATTGCGGACCTTGCGACAGGCGCTAGCGAAAGGTAGGTCCGTTAAAAACCTGGAAGATCCTATGAGATCGAGCAGAAGACTTCGTCCCGGGGACATCGTGGAGGTCAAGACTCCGAGCGAAATACTCCACACGCTAGACGCCGAAGGAACATCGGATCGACTCCCCTTCATGCCGGAAATGGTGGAGCTATGTGGAAAACGCTTTCGTGTAGCGAAACGAGTCCTAAAGACGTGCAGCTACAATGGATCTGGCTCGAACATGCGCCAGTTTTGGACCGATGACGTCATAACCCTCGACGGCCTTCGGTGTTCGGGACTCGATCACGATGGATGCGCCAAGGCGTGCATGATCTTCTGGCGCGAAGCGTGGCTCCGCAAAATCGAAGACGTGAATGCTCCTTTCCAGGCAGACTCAAATGATCGCAGCAATCTGAGAGCCCGCCTCAGGACATTGAGGGGGCCGAACACTTACTTTTGCCAAGCTAGCCAATTAATAGATGCAACCAAGCCCTTGTCACAGTGGGAGCGCCTCGGAAAATGCGTCGACGACGTTCGTGTTGGCAACTGCACCGTTTTCGAAATGGTCCAGCGCATTGGGGTATGGCTACTTTGGAGACTTCGTCGAGTGCTGTTTGGTAAACGTTCGCGTGGACCTAACTATGGGACGCCGGTAGCGTGCCTTGGCCTGCAACCTGGAGAGTTGATTGAAGTTAAACCTATGCAAGAGATAGTGGCAACCTTGAACAGCGCTGGCCGTAATCGGGGGTTGTACTTCTCACCTGATATGAGTTTATCGTGCGCAAAACGCCAACGAGTGGCGAAGAGACTGGACAAAATCATTGACGATGGAACTGGCGAGATGCGACAGATGCACAACACGGTGCTTTTGGAAGGCTCCCTGTGCAGATGTGCGCACGCAGCGTTAGGAGGATGTCCGCGAAACGAATTTGTCTATTGGCGCGAGATCTGGCTTCGACGAAGTAGTAATCCACCCATTTCCAACTGAACGGGAACCAAATCATCAAAGAGTATAACTGCATCCAAGCCTGGATCTTATGACGAATCGTTTTGAAGTCGCGGGTTCTCGGGAAGTGCCCAGGACGCACCTGCGTTCGGACGCCGTGGTAGACATCGACACGGTTGAGCGGCCGGGCATTTCCAAGCGCCGACAAACCACCCCAGCGCCTCTCTCTTTCGCCCAACGTCAGATGTGGGTGTTGGACCAGTTGGCGCCTGGCAATACCGCTTATGGAATGCCAGCGGCGTACCGCTTGAAGGGACCACTCGACATCAAAGCTCTCGAGGATAGCTTCAACGAGGTCATTAAGCGTCATGAAGTGTTGAGAACGACCTACGCGATTATTAATGGCGAACCACAGCAAACGATTCATCAAACATGCAACATAGCGGTCCAAACGATCACGTTCGCACCCATGCCGCTTGAAGAGCGAGAGCGGCATCTCCAATTAGCCGCCTCACAGGAGTCCCGCGTCCCTTTCGACCTTTCGCGGCTCCCACTAGTTCGTGTTCTGGTCTTCAGGATCGCTGACTACGAGCATGTGTTGTTCATTAATGTTCATCATATCGCAGGAGATGGTATTTCCTTCGGTTTGATGCTCAGAGAATTGGACCACCACTACCGGGAGCGCACAGGCTTCAAGCACACCGCGATACCTGATTTGAAAATCCAGTATGCGGATTTCGCGATCTGGCAACGGGAGTCCGTTGCGACGAAGAGCTATGTCCAGGAACTCGGGTTCTGGCGCCAACAACTGCATGGAGCACCTGCCGTACTAGAATTGCCTGCAGATATGCCGAGACCGCCCGTCCAATCGTTCAAGGGCTCAAACATCTTTTTCGAAATCCCGAAGACGCTTGCGAAGCAATTGTCCGCAATTGGTGCGAGCGAGGGATGCACGGCGTTCACAACTCTGTTAGCGGCCTTCCAGGTGTTGCTGCAGCGCTATTCAGGAGCTAGGGACATCGTAATTGGGACACCTGTCTCATTGAGAACGCCAGCCGAGGTTGAACCGTTGATCGGCAATTTCCTGAACATGATCCCGCTGCGGTGCGATCTCTCAGGCAACCCGACGTTTCTTGAAGTTCTACGTCGGACTAGACGCACGACAGTTCACGCATTCTCTAAGGTGGAGTTGCCTTTCGAAAAGATCGTCGAAAACGTGCCGTTCCGGCGGGACCCGAGTCGAAACCCCCTCTTTCAGGTAATGTTTGAAGTTCTTCCTCCCGTCGCCTCGCGTATTGGTGGGTTGGAGGTTGAGAGCTTCTATTTTGATACACCAACTTCCAAGTTTGATCTTAGTCTCCACGCCTCCGAGGAGCCTTACGGCTATGCTTGCCGGTTCGAGTACTGCGCCGACTTGTTCAAAGCTGGCACGATACGGAGAATGTCCGAAAGCTTTGACCAGCTGTTGTCCTTCGTCGTTGCGAACCCAAGCCAGCGAATCTCAGAGGTCCCACTCCTGATCGAATCGGAGAAATCGCGACTGGCGGCTTGGAATCGCACTGAGCGGGAGTACCCGAATGATCAATGCCTGCACCACCTATTTGAGGCAACGGCTGCTCGTAACCCTGACCGTATCGCCGTTGAGTGCGCCGGTCAGAAAGTGACCTATAGCGAACTGAATAGGCAAGCGAGCCAGTTTGCTGATTATCTAATCGCGTCCGGGGTCAAAACCGAGGAGTTCGTTGGCGTTTACTTGGAACGATCTCCTCAGCTAATAATTGCATTGCTTGGCATCCTAAAGGCAGGCGCTGCCTACGTTCCGCTCGATCCATCGTTCCCTGTGGAGCGGTTGGCCTACATGATAGATGATGCCAACATTTCGAGCGTAGTGACGCACTCCAACCTGCTGAAGACCTTACCGCCGGGCAAATGGAAACCGATTTGTCTTGATTCAGACTACGGCATCCCCATAGCTAAGAGGGTGGACGATCCTTGTGTTAAGGTGGAGTCTTCAAACCTGGCCTACACACTTTACACCTCGGGATCGAGTGGTAAGCCGAAGGGCGTTATGATCGAGCATCGATCAGTAGTCAATTGCCTTTCTGCAATGCAAGTCGAGCCTGGTTTCGACGGCAACGATGTAATGGTCAGTGTGACAACGATTTCATTCGACATTGCAGCGCTAGAGATCTTTCTGCCGCTCATATCCGGCGGAAAGCTCGTCATAGCCAGCAAGAACGAAACCCTCGACGGGTCGTTGCTCGCGGACCTGGTACAACGTAGCAAGGCGACGATGCTCCAGGCAACTCCCTCCACTTGGAAAATGCTCATCGACGCCGGCTGGCAAGCGCCCCTCAAATTCAAAATGCTCTGTGGAGGTGAAGCTCTGCCCAGGGGGTTAGCCAACCGCTTGCTCGACCGGGGTGGTCAGCTCTGGAACATGTACGGCCCCACCGAGACGACGATCTGGTCCGCAGTCTACAACGTTCACTCATCAAACGGGCCCGTCCCGATTGGCCGGCCAATTGCCAATACACAGTTCTATCTCGTGGACGAAGAACTCCAGCCCGTACCGATTGGTGTACCCGGCGAGTTGTTGATTGGCGGCGACGGCCTGGCCAGGGGATATTTGAATCAACCCGAGCTAACCGAAACGCGTTTCGTACGAACTCGATTTGAACCCTCAGAGACGCGCGTCTATAAGACGGGCGACTTGGCACGGTTCCACTCGGATGGCCGTCTTGAATTCCTTGGTCGCCGAGATTTTCAGGTCAAGATAAGAGGGCATCGAATCGAACTTGAGGAAGTCGAGCACGTGCTCGCTCAGCATGAATCCATCAAGGAGGCTGTCGTCATCGTTTGGGAAGATCAGGACGGCGACAAGCGTCTTGTTGCCTACTATATACCACTGGCCGGCTGCAAACCAGTTAGCAGTGATCTCCGTACTCACATGCAAGACAAATTGCCGCACTACATGTGCCCGTCGTTCTTCGTTGAATTAGAGACATTTCCGTTAACGCCGAATGCGAAGATCGACCGCACAGCGTTTCCAAGGCCAGACCTTTCGAAGGTTGTCACTGACACCAAACCAGCAGGGCCACAAAGTCAGCTGATGACTCGAATAACGGCGATCTGGCAGGAAGTCCTGAAGTGCCCGGTCGGCACAGACGACAACTTCTTCGAACTGGGAGGGCACTCACTCCTTGCGGCCCGCCTTTTCGCACAGATCGAGAAGGTTCTCGGGGTAAAGCTACCACTCTCAACGCTGCTTCAATTCCCGACAGTTCGCACACTTGCCGACAGGATCGAGGAAAACGGCGACTTCTCTTTTTGCAGTTCGTTGGTACCCATTCAAGTTGGGGGAGACAAACCTGCGCTGTTCTTGGTTCACGGTGCCGAAGGGAATGTGCTTCTCTACAAAAACCTCGCCCATTACCTCGGCACCGATCAGCCCGTGTTCGGCTTAGAATTCCGAGTGCTGCATGGTGACGACTCTCCAGAAACGACGTTTGAGAATATCGCGGCCAGATATCTTCGAGAAATCCGTTCCGTGCAGCCGACCGGTCCGTATTACCTCGGAGGGTACTGCCTCGGAGGAACGATTGCGTTTGAGATCGCCCAGCAGATAAAACGGATCGGCGAATCGGTCGCACTGCTGGCGATGTTCGAAACTTACAACGTGCGAAGCCAACCGCCTGCTTCGCTAGCGCTTCGTGTAGCTCACAAGGTGGAAAACGTCTACTTTCATGTTAGAAATCTTTTCCTCTCACGCGGCAGCTTGCAGTTCTTTACCGACAAGCTAAAAGTGGAACTCAGTCGTTTCATGGTCGATTGCGGCATTCTGCTTGGAAAACTTGCAGATCGCTTCCATGGGCACCATGAATTGGCCCTTCAGCATATAAGTGTGCGTGAGATGAACGATAGGGCCCAGGCGGCGTACCAGCCTTGTCCTTACGACGGAACGATAACGTTGTTCAGACCGAAGAGTCATTATCGTGGCTTCAATGATCCGAACTGTGGATGGCAGGGTTTGGCGCAGCAAGGAGTTCATGTGGTAGAAATGCCTAACTACCCTCGCGGCTCACTGACTCAGCCATTCGTGGGAGTCCTAGCGCATGTGCTAAGGACTGAAATTGAGAGAACCCTGCATAGGAATTTGGTGGTTGTTTCCGGTATGCAGGAACTTTAGCAATTACCGAAGACCGTAAGCAGGGCGCACCTTTATATAGTTTTGGTGCCCCTTAAGCACTACCACCGCAACACAATGACGATTAAATCCATTGTACTATCTCACATCGAGCAAGTCGCCAAGGAGCAAAACAAGTTATTGGCACCACTCATGGATGATCTGCCTCTGCTTGAGTCGGGACTCGACTCCTTGTGCTTCGCGATCGCAGTCGCCCGGCTAGAGGATGTGTTGGGTGTCGACCCATTCAGCACTGGTGACGATATTCGCTTTCCTTTGACCTTGGGCGACTTGATAAAAGCGTACGAAAACGCCCCACGGCAGTCAGTGCCAGCTTCTGAACATCTCGACGTGCTCAGTGACTAGTGGCTGTCCCTGAGGCATCGCTACCACGCGGGGGGACCCTTTTGCGCACATCCGAGTATTTCCACAAGAATGGCTTGGCGGTTTTCTGGTAGAAGCGACTATAGCGAAGAATCTTCCGCTTCAGATCGGCCACCGCGGTGATCTGTGCGATCAGATTCCTGCTGACCTTTATCACCGCTGCCATCTTGCGCAACGACCAATGCGTCGATACATCCGGAGACGCTTGCCGGGTTCGCTCCAAAACCTCGGCTCGCAACTGCGGCGTAAGTTTCTGCGGAGGCTGGCCCGGATGGATCGTGGCCAAGCCCAGCACCCCGTCCTCTTCGTAGCGATGTTTCCACCGCGAGATGGTCGAAGGCGCCGCGCTCAGCTTTTCCTCGATCTCGCGGTAGGAAGTGCCCTTCATCCAACAACGCGACGATCCGCATCCGTTGCGCCACGCTCGCCCGGCAGGTTGCGCTGCCGCAGGTACGCTTCTAACTCTTCACGTTCGCTCGGTCTCAGGTGCAAAACTTGCATCTTCTCCACACATAAGAGGCGAATGTGGGGCGCTATCGGTTACTTAGGGACAGCCCACTAGATGGCGGCTTCCTCGAGAGTCCTGACCGTCGGCGATCCTGCGCGATATTCGGCTGATGACCATGATGCCGCCTTTACGGCCAGTCACTACTGGTCGCGGCCGTAGATCTTGGTGGACAAACAGACTCTCTAACCTTTCGCGCGATCGAAACGCGAAGAACCTCAAATACTGTACAGACCAGAATGCAAATAACTCGCACGGTGAATGTACGTCGGGACGGTGAGGCAGATAGAGACAGGCAAATACCACCCGGCCCCGAAGACGAGTATCTAACGGCCGACGATCTTTTCGTCTGGATGGGTGAACAGTTCGATCGCTTCGGAGACATCTTTAAAGCGTTGATATATGGCACCAACGTTTATGTTACTAGAAGCCCCGCATTTGCGTACCAAGTGCTGGTTGAGAACTGGCAGAACTATCCCAAAGGTGACCTCATTAAGCGAGTTTCCTTGCTTCTGGGAAACGGTTTGATGGCGAGTGACGGAGAACTGTGGAGGCGACAACGGCGGATGATTCAGCCGTCGTTCCACCGCAAGACGATTGATATTCACAGTCTCACTGGAATAGTTGAGAAGGTCAATGCAGAACTGCTCAAAAACTGGTTGCTTGCGGCTCAACGAGGCGAGAGTGTCAACGTCACGCGTGACGTCAGCGCAATGGCTCTTGAAGTGGTGCTCCGGTCTCTTCTTGGCTCGGATTATGAGGAGGTCGGCCATCATTTCCAGATCCTGGTTGAACAGCAAGCACGGAATCTGGCATTTGCACAGGCGTTTCGCACGTTGGGCGAGATCATCTTGTCTGTAGTCTCTCGAAGAAAACAGGAGTCGGCATGCTGCCCTGACATCCTGGGAGCCCTCATGGAAGCGCGTGATCCGGAGAGCGGTCAGCCTATGCGAGAGCGCCAACTTGTCAACGAGATCTTCACTTTAATCGTCGCAGGTCACGAAACCACAGCCAGTACCCTCAATTGGGTCTGGTACTTGCTCTCCCAACACCCTGATGTTGAAGAAGGTCTGTCGCGCGAGCTCAACGAACTAGCGGACACTTCTAGGTCCGACGATCTGTCAAGGTTTCCCTACACGCGACAAATCATCGACGAGACTCTTCGCCTTTATCCCGCCGGCTGGCTGATTACGCGAAAGGCCCGGAATGAGGATTGGCTCGGCGACTACTTCGTTCCCGCAGGGACTGAAATCTATATTTCGCCGTACTTTATTCAGAGGCACCCCGGAGTGTGGGAAGACCCGGATCGCTTCAATCCGGATCGCTTTCGACCTGAAAACTTGAAGGACCGGCATCGGCTGGCGACGATCCCCTTCTCCGCAGGGCCGAGGAACTGCATCGGCGAGTTCTTTGCACGTGTCGAAATGCAGCTTCACCTCATGATGATCGCCAAGCATCTACGGCTCCGGTACGCGCAGTCGAGGCCTCTTGAACTTGACGCTGAAGTCAACTTACGCAACAAGTACGACTTCTTCATGTACCCGGAGATCAAATCAGGCTGCGAAAACGCTAATGCTCCAAATGCCGCCAATACAGCCTCGGCTGCCAACCACGCTATCTCCGCTAGCGTTCGTGGCGAGGTTCACCTGCAATCCTGCCCGCATTTGAGCGCTGGCCATAGAGGTTAGCACAAGAGCTTCTAGCACCAACAAACGGATACGGCCCGTAGGAGTTGATCCGGCGCTGGGTGCAGCGGTCGCCATAATGGCTCGTTCGTCACTTTTTGTTGATATTTCGGCTAGCCCGTCGGAGCGATATTAATGCCCATATTGTTGGACGGGAAAGCTGCCCTCTCTAGCCTTGATCGGGGCCCATATTGCCCTCCCAGCACCAAGGCTGCCCATTCCACCAGCCCCTACATTCACGTTGGTCTGATTAACAACATGCCGGATGGCGCTCTAGAAGCGACAGAACGTCAGTTCTTCACGCTTTTGGACGTAGCTGCCGGAGATCATTTCGTGAAGCTCTCGCTGCTCGCTCTGAACGACGTGCCGCGTACGGCGTCCGGACGACAGCACATTAGTCGCTTTTACACCACCATTGACAACGTGTGGGACAGAAACCTCGACGGTCTGATTGTCACTGGAACAGAGCCGTGTACGTCGAGTTTGACGCAAGAACCATATTGGGGAACCTTGAAGAAAGTTGTTGAATGGGCCGAACACAATACCCACTCGACCGTGTGGTCTTGCCTCGCCGCCCATGCCGCGCTCCTCCACACCGACGGAATCGAGCGGCGTCGGCTGAGTTCCAAACGGTTTGGCATTTTTGAATGTACGCGATCCTCGGATCACCACTTGACCGTGGGACTTCCTTCGGCATTTGAAATGCCGCATTCGAGATGGAACGACATCTCGGAAAAGGATTTAAGAGACTGCGGCTATACCCTTCTCTCGCGCGCGATTGATGCTGGTGTCGACGCCTTCTTCAAACAGAAGAAGAGCCTGTTCGTTTTTTTTCAAGGGCATCCCGAGTACGAACAGGATACTTTGCTGCTCGAATATCGCAGGGATGTGCGCCGGTACCTTACAGGCAAGAGAGACACATACCCGCAAATCCCGCAGTGTTATTTCGATCCCGACACAGGGCATGCATTGAGTCTACTGGGCGAAAGGGCTCGAACTCAGGCGAGTGATCACTTGCTCGCGGATATTCTCAGTTCTCTCGTGGGGAGAGGAATCGCGAATACCTGGCGTCCGGTTGCAGTAGGAGTTTATCGCAACTGGCTGAGTTACCTGTCCGTGGTGAAGGAGCAGTCCCTGAAAGCGAGGTTCGCTTGTGTGAGCTGACTTGTGACACGTGAATGTGACCGGCATGAGGTGGACAGATCCGAGCCGCGAGAGGGGCCGCGGAAGGAGTCGCAAATGACAATGAGCCCAGGGGGAACCGACAGGGGCATTGGGATTGTGAATACCATCGATGCCATGCGACTTTGGTCCCACAAGTTTGGAACACGTCCTGTTTCGTGGCCTCCCTGCGACTGCCGGCTTCGTCTCTAGCCCCCTGTGTAACCGGTTGATAATACGAGCCGTCTCTCGTAGAGCTCTTGGCGAACCAATTGCTCTACATCTCAGACATAACTGCCTCAGAGTAAGAGGCCGCCACAAGAGTGGCGATGAATCTTGGCCCCGGAGGTGATGGTGGCAGAACCCGAACTCGATCTGAACAAGACCTTAGACCAAGCCCGGCAAATCGTAACGAGACATCGTTGGTGGGTCGCTTTGCCAGCGGTGATGACGACCTTTGCGACTCTTGCAGTGCTGTCGTTTGTTCCGAACCGTTACACTTCGGAAGCGACCCTGCTAGTGGTCCAACAGCAAGTTCCCCAGCGCTACGTTGTTCCGACGTCGACGACGGATATCCGGGATGCCCTCCAAGCTACGACCGAATTGGTTCTGTCGCGTAACCATCTGTTGAGTATTATTGATGAATTCGGACTCTATGCTAAACAACGGAAACGCATGTCGCCTGAAGCCCTTCTTGACGCAGTTCGAGGCGACATCTCCATCCAGCCGATCGAAAGTCAATCACCACAAAAGGATGTTAACTCATTCACGATCTCTTTCGTCGCAAATAGTCCACAAGTCGCCCAGGAAGTAACGAGCAAATTGACCTCGCTCTTTATTGAACAGAACCTTGAAACGCGAGAGCATCAAGCGATCACCACAACAGGCTTCCTCCGGGAACAAGTGGACACTGCGAAGGCAAAGCTTTCCGAAGCGGAAGATCAAGTACGAACCTTCAAGATGCAACACCTCGGCGAACTGCCGGAGCAACAGGCCGGCAATCTCGCCATAATGGCTGGCCTGCAAACACAGCTGCAGGGCACGATGACCAGTCTGAACCGAGCGGAGGAGCAGCGTCAATACTTGGAATCTTTAAGCGAGTACCGGCTTCTAGGGATCGGTAGCGATCTGGCTCGGCTTAAGTCCCAAAGGGACAAGATGCTCGAAACTTATACGCCTGAGTATCCTGGCATCGCCAAACTAAACGAGAAGATCACACAAACGGAGGCGACGATCAAAACGCTACAAGCTCCGCGTAAAGGCCGGTCGCAGTCATCTACCGCTGACGCCGTGCCATCGATCGCTTTTGGCGCATCTGACGAAGATATTTCTCTTGGGCAGCTGCGCGGCCAAATAGAGGCGAACCGTCTCGAGATTGAGAATCTTTCCAAGGATGAGAAGCGTTTAGAAAACGAAGTCGACGAGTACCAGCGCCGATTAAACGCAACGCCCGTGCGAGAACAGCAACTAGCCGGCATCCTCCGCAACTACGAGCAGTTGAAGCAAGACTATGCGGACCTGTTGTCTAAGGAGTCACAGTCGCAAATGGCAGCAGATTTGGAAAAACGTCAAGAGGGCCAGCAGTTTCGCGTCGTAGATCGTCCGAGCTTGCCCACGGTGCCTACCAGCCCCAACCGCATCAAGGTCAGCCTAGGTGGCGCGGCGGCCGGTATCGGCCTCGGCCTGGCGCTCGCGTTCCTGATGAACCTCAACGATACTTCCTTCCATTCTGAAGAGCATTTAAGTCAGCGGTTTGCGCTTCCGCTCGTGGTGGGTGTGCCCTTGTTGCTCACTTCATACGAACAGCGCTCGCGCAAACAGAAGAGAGCGCTCGAGTGGTTGGCCGGCTCCGGGCTCGTCCTTGCCGTCCTCCTAGCTCAGCTGTACGAGTTCTACCTCTATAGGCACGGATAGTTAGGACAGTGGTGCACCGTATAGCTGGTACGCCACCTGGTCTCCTCACCAATGTGAGTTTTCATCTTACTGCGAATGCAAGTTACACTTAAGTTCAAATATCGGTCGGACCCTCAAGGGGTGGCAAAGCACCGAAACTCGAATTCGATAACGCATGATTCATGTTGTTCGTCAGGCCCACTCGCGCCAGCGTTGATGATGCCGTCCACTCGTGTGCCATGCGATGATGAAGAGCCCAAGACCGTACCGGGAGTTAATGTCATGAGTAACCACTTCGACCTTCCTAAGAAACTCCCTGAGCCCGCAACCGATTCTTCGGCACCTGTGGTCGCCGCCTCAGAGGGCCTCGAGAAGGCCTTTCAGCTGCAGCAGGTACCAACGGAAGAAGTGCAAGTGCACCCTGGCTGCCGCATTATTATGCACACGGATCCTCGCAGTGCAGGGGCGGACCGGTTCAGGTTCCTGCGGATGTGTCTGCGAGAACTTTGGAACGCGGGAAAGCTGAAAAGTCTTCTCATCACCAGCCCCTTGCCACGAGACGGAAAGTCCACGATCTCGCTGAACCTAGCCACGGCCTTATCTGAGGGAGGGAAACGCACTGTTCTACTGATTGAGGCTGATCTACATCATCCAACCCTCACTGAGCAACTTGGCCTAGAAGGTCGACCAGGATTGGCCGATTGTCTAGAGGGCACATTGAACCCTGTCATGGCCCTGCGGCGGCTCGAACCGCTCAATTGGTATTTGCTGTCCGCGGGAGACCCGCGCAGTAACCCCACTGAATTGTTGCAAACCGATGCGCTAGCTGGCTTGCTCGAAAAACTGTCTCCTCATTTCGACTGGATTCTGATCGACGCCCCGCCGGTTACACCTCTTACTGACGCCCTATCGCTGGCGCGCCAAGCGAACGCTACTTTGCTGGTCGCGAGGGAAGGTCGCACGCCACGTGAGGAAATCGAGAAGGCCATTGCAGTTCTCGGACGACAGCGTGTGCTTGGCATCGTCCTCAATGGAGTAGAGGGCCTCGATCGACTGTATTCTGGATATTACGGCTATAACAGATATTCCGATAATCATGGCTTGAAACCTATCAGCGCGGGGAAGGTAGGAAGAATTCCCTAGCACGATTGGCCCTCGACATTTCTCAACCCATTACAACCGCAAAACATGATCTTTTGCATGAGGGTTTAGGTAACGCGTGGCCTTCTGTAAACAAGGCCTATGGAACACTGTCGTACCTGAGGTTGCTCTTCTCTAACGGAATGCGGGTCCATTCGACAAGGTGAGAGCCACTGACCTGAGGAAGCTTCATGAGCAACGAACCCAACCGCATTCGAGTTGTGATTGCTGACGAACATCCCGTCTTTCGTCAGGACTTGCGTCTGTCGCTAGAATCCGAACCCGATCTCCATGTTCTCGGCGAGGCACGGGACGCGGATGGCGTCATCCGATTGGCCCGCGAAAGCAGACCTGACATCCTTCTGCTTGACTTCGCACTATCTCAAGGGCTTGAACTCAAAGCCCTTAATGAACTCGCAAGCCACTGCCCCCCCGTGCGAGTGGTTGTCATGGTAGCGGAGATCGAGAAGGCGCACTTGGTTGAAGCCTTCCGGCTCGGAGCGCACGGCGTAGTGCTCAAACAATCGACGCCATCAATCTTGCTCAAGAGCATTCGAAGCGTATTGGCTGGGCAATACTGGCTGGAAAGCGACAGTGTGGGGGTTTTGGTTGAGGCACTTCGCGAATCCTTGGCGCGTGGCAATGGGGCAAAGTCACCGAAAGAGTATGGGCTCACTCGTCGTGAGGTAGACATCATTACTAAGGTCGCGAGCGGCCAGTCAAACAAAGAGGTTGGGGAAGAGTTCGCTATTAGCGAGCGAACAGTGAAGCATCATCTCACCAATATCTTCGGCAAAGTGGGTGTCTCGAGCCGCCTGCAACTGGCGCTCTTTGCGGTCGATCAACACTTCATAGGCAGTAAAACGCCATCCTCGTCCTTACGACCATTGCAATCTGACGACGCGTGAGGGGTGCTCTATATATCACCACCATTCTTACAGGCATCCTTTTCTTCAGCCCAACGGAACAGCTCTGTTTTTAACCTTTTCACTTTGCTGTTCTAACCAGCATCGTTGGCGGTTCTGGCGCCCCTATTATTCACACTCACAATCGGGACGACTGCCCCGGCGGACGTATAGTTATAAGGAGAAATCATGCAAGCAGCTTTGAAAGCAGCTCCACTCAGTACCGCTGAAGTTCTGCGGCAACGCATTGAGACACGCGCCGCTCGTGTTGGCGTCGTGGGACTCGGCTATGTCGGCCTCCCTTTGGCGCTTGAATTCGCGAAGGCCGGCTTTCCCGTAACAGGAATTGATGTTCAAGCGGAGAAAGTGGCGCGTCTCAACTGGGGCGATTCTTACATTCAAGATGTATCGTCAGATCTGTTGAGGCAGATGAGAAGTGATCTACTCTTTTCCGCTACGAGTGATTTCTCCGTGATTGCGGACTTAGACACGATCAACATAGCCGTCCCCACACCGCTGAATAAGACGAAGGATCCAGATATGAGTTACGTCGTTTCTGCCTGCCAACGCGTGGCCGAATACCTGCAGCCAGGCAAGTTGGTGATTCTCGAATCGACCACTTATCCCGGCACGACTGATGAATTGGTCTTACCAATGTTGGAGCGAACCGGCTTGAAGGTCGGCGAGGACTTCTTCCTGTGCTTCTCTCCTGAACGAATCGATCCGGGCAATCGCACGTACCAGACTCGCAACATTCCCAAGGTAGTGGGTGGGATCACGCCGGCTTGCACTGAGCTGGGACGCCTCTTTTATTCACAGGCTTTAGAAAGGGTTGTTCCGGTAAGCTCGACAAGCGTCGCAGAAATGGTCAAGCTGTTGGAAAACACGTTTCGCATGATAAATATTGGTCTCGTGAACGAGCTCGCAATGATGTGCGACCACATGGGGATCAACATTTGGGAAGTGATCGACGCAGCAGCCACGAAGCCATTCGGCTTCATGCCGTTCTACCCGGGGCCTGGCTTAGGAGGACATTGCATCCCCATCGATCCCTTCTATCTCTCCTGGAAATCCAAACAGGCCGGCATCGAGGCGCGCTTCATCGAGTTGGCCGGATACATCAACGGACAGATGCCCCACTTTGTCGTCGACAAAGTCCAGAATGCGCTCAATGACACAGGCAAGCCGATCAAGGGTTCGCATGTGCACGTGCTGGGCGTGGCGTACAAACGCGACATCGACGATGTCCGCGAGTCGCCTGCACTTGACATGATGCTACTCATGGAACGCAAGGGAGCTCAGGTAACTTATAGCGATCCCTACGTTCCCACGCTACGACTATGCGAACGCGAACTCGAATCCAGTGATCCCCTTGCCTTGAGTGCCAAAGCGGACTGCGTTCTCGTCGCCACCGATCACAGCGCGTTTGACTATCGGGAAATTCTAAAGAAGTCCCGGTTGATTGTTGACGCGCGAAATGCGTTGAAGGGCCATGTTTCAGATAAAATCGTGAGACTCTGAACCTCTGACTCAAGCAAGACATTCCTCGCTGGGTAAACAAAGCTTCTATCGCACGGTTCACGAAGGATATACACCATGAGACCTTACGACGTAGTGATTATCGGTGCGGGCCCGTATGGGCTTTCCGCCGCTGCTCATTTGCGTACTATCAAAGGCCTTGAGGTGTGTGTATTTGGCAAACCGATGTCGTTTTGGGAGGAGAATATGCCAGTTGGAATGCTCCTCCGCTCCAACTGGACAGCCACACAAATCGCGGATCCCTACGAGTCGCTGACGCTCGAAGCGTACCGAGCTGCCAGTGGGAATCACCTCTCTGCTCCGGTGCCGCTTGATCGTTTTGTTCAATACGGCCAGTGGTATCAGCAGCGTGCGGTACCCGACGTAGATCGGCAAAACATTGTCAGCGTGGAGACAGCGCCAAAGGGTTTTCGTTTAAGAACAGACGACGGCGAGACCGTCCCTGCGCGCCGCGTGATAATCGCTGCCGGCATAGGGTCGTTCGCGTGGCGCCCTCAAGAGTTTCGGCATCTCTCTTCCGCCCAGGCCTCTCACACTTCAGAACATCGAGATCTTCGTCGATTTGACGGACAGCGGGTCCTAGTGATTGGCAGTGGGCAGAGCGCGCTCGAATCGGGCGCTCTACTCCATGAAGCCGGAGCGGACGTAGAAATCGTCGGGCGCGCACATAAGATCAATTGGCTTCAAGGCCGCCTCTCCAGAGCTCTTCATCATCGGCTAGGCAAATTCACAAGGCAATTGCTGTACGCGCCTACTGATGTCGGGCCTGCAGGCCTTAGCCAGCTAATGGCACGTCCAGATCTGCTGAGGTTTTTGCCACACGGTCTGCAAGACAAACTTAGAAGACGGTCCGTACGGCCCGCCGGTGCCCGCTGGCTGGTTGAACGACTTAAAGACGTTCCGATCCGGCTGGGACGGACTGTTGCGAGCGCCACGGCCTCGGCCAATCAAGTCATAGTTCGACTCGATGATGGAAGAGAGCGACTTGTGGACCACATTCTCCTGGGGACCGGCTATCGAGTCAACGTCGGCAAGTATGAGTTCTTGAACCCTCAAATTCTGGAGTCCATCTCTTGCGTCAACGGTTATCCGGTTCTTCGGAAAGGGCTTGAATCATCGGTTCCAGGCTTGCACTTCCTCGGAGCGCCGGCGGCCTGGAGCTTCGGTCCTCTGATGCAATTTGTATCTGGCACGCACTATGCTTCGCGTGCTGTTACTCGCTATATCTTGGCAGAACCTGAACCCGCAAAAGGACAGGCTATTGTTCGTCATGGTAGAAGCATCCCATCCGTCTAAGGAATCGAGAGCCGCTTTTAACAGCTCCGTAAGGCCTGGCGGAGCCATCGTTGTCGGTGGTGACCACCAAGGCCTGGGAATCGCTCGTAGCCTAGGGCGTCGGGGAATTCCTGTCTGCGTGATTGACGACGAACAGTCTATCGCACGTTTCTCGCGGTATACGACGCATGCCGTTCGTGTGGAGAGTCTGCGCCATGAGCAGCAAACTGTTGACTCTCTCTTGCGCATTGGCCATAAACTCGGACTACAGGGTTGGGTGCTGTACCCGACACGCGACGAGACGGTAGCCGCGATCTCTCAGTCCCGATCACTGTTGGCGAACTTCTTTCGCGTTCCAACTCCCGACTGGAACACGATACAGCAGATTTGGGACAAGCGCAACACCTACCGCGTTGCGAACGACCTCGGCATTCCTACGCCACAGACTTGGTATCCGCCAAGTCTGGAGGATCTTGAAACCATTCGCGCCGTTCTGCCCTTGGTGCTCAAGCCGGCAATAAAAGAACACTTCTTTTATGCGACGAAAGCTAAAGCTTGGCGAGCCAACAGCCGCTCCGAGCTCTCAGAGAAGTTTCTAAAGGCTTCCGCACTGCTTCCGCCAGGCGAGGTGATGATACAGGACCTGATTCCCGGCAATGGATCGCAACAGTTTGCATACTGCGCCTTCTTTAAGAGCGGCCGAGCGATCGGAAGCATGGTCGTGCGACGAACCCGTCAACATCCGCCCGAATTTGGCCGAGCCAGTACGTTCGTCGAGACGATTGACCTGCCGCTGTTAGAGGAGCTTTCTGAGCGATTCTTGCGAGCAATCAACTATCACGGATTAGTTGAAGTGGAGTACAAGCTGGACCCACGTGACGGTCACTACAAGCTTCTCGATGTTAATGGGCGCACATGGGGCTATCATATGCTTGGAGCCACTGCCGGTGTTGACTTCCCTTATCTGCTTTTCCTCGACCAAGCAGGTGAATCCGTGCAATCCTGTCGCGGTCGAGCAGGGCTGAGCTGGATTCGCTTGATCACGGACTTGCCAACAAGCGTTCGAGAGATTCTAAGGGGTTGCCAAGACTGGCGGACCTATGTGCGCTCGTTGCGCGGCTTCGATGTGGAATCCGTGTTCAATCGTGAGGATCCTCTCCCGGGTTTAGCGGAACTAGGCCTTCTTCCTTATTTGGCATTGAAGCGAGGTCTTTGAACCCGTTGAATCTAAGCGTAGGATCTTCCGGTTAGGTTCGCATCGCGACAATCGTAAACCGAAGTCGCATTGAGGTCCATCAAATTCCGCAATTACATCCAGGCATTTCGCCTTGAATCGCGGCGTCTACCGGTTTTGACTTCGATAGGGCGCGGAAATTCAGCTCAACTTGGCTCGTCCTACGGAGTTGGAATGACCGCCTGAGCCTGGTTCGAGTTGGCACTCTCGTTGCCGTTGGTGTCTACTGCGGTCGCCACATAGTAATAGGTCTGGCCGGCTGTCACCGTGCTGTCCCCATAGTTGGTCGGAACCACCAATGTAGTATTCAGCTTCGTGTAAGGTCCACCCGCTGTAGCGCTCCGATAGACGTTGTAGCCGGCCACGTTTGGGGTGGTGCTAGCCGTCCAGTTCAACGTGACGCTGTGAACAGAGGTAACGACACACGTTCCGCCCAATGTGGCGGTCACCACTCTGTTTACTACATCGCTATTGCAGACCCCGGATCCTTCAATGTCGGCCGTGCAGGTCAACAAGCCCAAATCCATGTCTGCCGCCAACTGAACGTCGAGAACATTAACCTTTCCGTCCTGATTCAAGTCACACGCGTTTGCCGCACCCTGAGCCCAGCTGGAAGCAGAAGAGCACAAGAGAGCTGCAATAACAAGCAGCGTCTGCGGCGCTCGCTGCGGATTTGCTAGTTTTAACATCATATGAAGATTGCTGCCTGAGAGAGCATTCCTCTCATCGAAAGTTCAGTGTAGTATTCTTGGCAACCATGGGCCATTCTCTACTCGCCGCATTTGAAGGCGGCAGAATGAACTAAGTCTCACTCGCGGAATCGCTTACTACCTTAGAATGTCTTCCTTAGGTGGTTACATGATTGCGGTCCAAATAAACTGTAGTTCACCTTACAATTGGCATTCTCCAGCCTTAGCGGGCTCCGCACTCATCACCTCGACTGCCCATCAGCTCCAACCCTTACAGAACCGCATTAAGATTTTGCGAATCAACGGCTTCCGGAAGATCGTCCAAAGATACAGGACGCCCGACTGCCCGTTCCCGCTTAAGTTGCCCTTGTTCCCAGGTTCGACGCCCAGTGGCAGCCTAATGTTTCGTCCGTAAGGGGAGGCTTAGGACTCGATGTTCCCGACCAAGGCCTGGTTTTTTCAGCAGGCCTGGACCCTGTGGCAATCGACGGTGGCTGAGATAAACGTGTCCGTCCATCCCGCTTTGAGAACAATGAGCACTCAGTGTACAGTCACAAGACATCCGCTAAGCGTCGCAATCCGAACGAAGATCTTGGGTGCTTTTTGCCTCTTCGTTTTGGGCGGCATTCTGGTGGCGGGGTTATGGCCATTCCACGCTCCCCGGAATGACGTAACTTGGCAGGGAAGGACGAATGGCGTTCTGTTTGGCAAGCACGGAACGATTTTGAGCGAAGGCGCATTCACAACCTTTGGTTCAGGTGCCGACTTGTCTTGGACTCTTGAGATGTGGATGCAACCCAACTTTCACCACAGGGAAGAGACGTTCCTTTCGGTCTATTCTCCGGAGCGTCCCACTCTCTTCCGCATGTATCGTTTTCGGAAAGGCATTGTGCTACAGGGTGAGGAGTGGGGCGAGCACAAGAGGAGCACGACAGCGGAGGCCTATATCGGGGATATCTTGCGTGAGGGCGGGGCGTCATTCATCACCATTACTTCGGGGATGAATGGCACAACGGTATACCTTGATGGTGTTGCCTTTGAACAAAGACCAGACTTCCGGTTGTCAGCGAAGAGCTTCAACGGACAACTTGTGGTCGGTAATTCAACGATTGAGAGCGATAGCTGGTCTGGCTTTTTCCGGGGGCTGGCAATCTACGATCACGCGTTGACTCATGCAGACGCCAGTCGGCACTTTATGTCATGGACGAGACAGGGACGACCAGACATCCATGAGAGTGATCGAAACGTGGCGCTCTACTTGTTTGACGAGCATCAAGGCAACGTCGTCCACAACCGGGCGAACTCAGGACCGAACTTAACCATTCCCGAACGCTATGTGATTTTGCACGAGAAATTCTTGGACACGCCTCAGGACGAATTTCGAGCGGACTGGGGCTACTTGAAAAACGTTCTAATCAACGTAGGGGGGTTCGTTCCACTGGGCTTCTTTTTTTTTGCTTACTGGTCGGCGACGCGTCAATCGAAGGCGGTTGCGATTGCGACCGTCATCTTGGGATTCATGGTGAGCCTCAGCATCGAAGTTGGTCAGGCCTACCTTCCAACGCGGGACTCTGGTGTTACCGATCTCATCACGAATACGCTAGGAACCTATTTGGGAGTGGCTCTCTATGTCCGGCAGCCTAGCCTGATTCGTTGGGGCCTAAATCGCCTCATCTCCGCTGTGCTTCCGTGGTTGCGGCCTTTGCGAGTAGTTGGGCCGATCACCTGACCACCGGCATCGCCATGACGGCCTCTACCAGCGCTCGGCAGTGTTCAATAACAGCTTGCAGGTGCTCGCGTCGTGGAACCGTCGCGCTTCTTCCTCCAGCAATCCTTAGCGCTTCCGCCAGATAATCCCGCCGCACGATCTGCGTTCCGCTGCCGTGACATCCCGGACACACATCCGGCTCCATCGGACTGAGAGAACCCCAGTCGTAGCCTGAGCCACCGCAGTGTTCGCAGCTCTCTTCGACCTGTACGGCCAAGGGTGAAGTCCTCTCTCGTGTGCAGGGCCGGAGCTGCTCCGAGTCGTTTTGGGCGATTCGTTCTTCATGTTTCATTTGTCTATTTCCTGTCGTTATGGCTCAGAGCGAGCGTTCCAGTTCATGGATGACTCTGTGGCAATCCCAGCAGACCGGCTCTAGATTGTCGACCTGGTGGGTGCCACCGTGTGACCGGTACCTTCGGTGATGAATCTGCAATGGCCTGCGCGACCGGCAACGCGCACACCGCCAATCGTATCGTTGCATTGCGATTCGGCTGTGCAACACATAGACGCGATCTACGAGCGCCTTTAGCGCCATCCATCCGACCCGGCCGGTAGCTATCGCCACTAGGTCGGTGCCGTCAAAAGCTCCGACGGTCACCAGGCCCCGTTCCCGCGGAAGCTCGCGGATCTCGTAACCGGTCAGGCACTCCGCTCTTTTGATGGTCAAGTTGCACCTCCTCGCTACGTGATGACCAGACGCCAATCCCCGAACTTTAGGTCGGCACCCGGAATCTGAGTTCCACTCTTGAGCTCCGCGCCAATCGCCTTCTTGTCTGCCTTGAACTCCAGCTTCTCGACGAGTCCTTCAAAGGTCTTTCTCTCCTCCAGATCGAGGCATTGAAGCAGCGCCTCCCAAACGTAGGCCGGCATGGCTAGAATCGCCTGCTTGAATGTGGGTGGGATCGCTTCTAGATCTGTGATCAGAACAGAGTCGGGATTCTTCTGGATCCGTAAGCTCGAGAAGTTCCCCTCCAATCGCTGGACTCCCCGCCGATCGGGCACAGCATACTGCTCCACCACCCGAACCAGGTAGGACTCAAGTTCCTCCTGGACGCGCGCGATCGAGGCCTTGCGTTTCTGAATGCGCTCGATCTCGGCATCCGCAAACCTCAGCTGGGACTGGCAGTGCCGGAGGAATGCGACAACGGCATCGCGCTTGTCCGCGGTTCTCCGCAGAGCTTGGCCAATCTCCTCCAAGATGGACTCGCGAACGGCAGGTTCTTCTGCCAGATCGATGGAATTCACCAGAGCCTGCAGGCTGTCTTCGAGCTCATAAAGGGTGCAGCTACTGGGCCGAGTTACAATTTGCGTGGCCATCCTTACCTCACCTCCAGAGCGGCCTCGGATGTTGCGCCGTGGTCACCCATGGTTCCCAATGGCAGTTGGCTCTCGCTCTCCTGGGCGTTTCGCCGAAGCTCCTCCAGCAGCCCGAACACCTCTTTGGCGCATAACCGCGCCGGCTGGCTGGCTTTGAATCGTTTGGGATGGTCCACGCCGTGCTCCCGTAGGATGCGGTAGTACTCCGCCACGCCGGTGGATCCGGCCAGCCGTTCCACCTCCGCCCCCAGACCCTGGAGTTCCTTAACCACACCGCGGGGAGTACACATCCGCTTCCAGATCGAAGCTAGCTCGTCGGGTATTGCAGAGGCTGCCTGTAAGCCACCGAGGCCATTGACCAAGCCACCCTTGTTCGGCTCCACCGGAGTGACGGGCGCCTCGCTGGGCGTCTGCGGGACCTGGTCAGGCGCGGAGCCGCATCCCAACCACTCCTTCAGCGCGTCGGCCAGTTCCCTGCCCGGCTTCGGAAACACGCTGCCCGACAGTTTGGGGCATCTGGATTTGGTGACCTGCAGCGTGTTCTCTTGATCCATCTCCCCGCAGACATCGAATTCGTACTCGATGCCATCCCGCATCACCGGCGCCAGGCCGACTTTGCGCGGAACCGTTTTCCCCGTCCGGTCATCACGGTCCAGAATCCATTCGGTCTTGGAGCGCATGCTGACCAGGATGTGCAGTGGTGCGCTGATGATCTTGTCAATGAGTGCGTTATGAATTGGCGTGACCTGTTTCCATGCGGCGAAACTGTTGGGCGTTTGCATGCGCCGTGCGGCCCGGTCGACTTTTTCTAGCTCGCCGTCTTTGCCAATCCAGAAGTGCGATAGGGAGTCGATGCACAGGGCTTTGTAGTTGCTTTCGGCCGCCTCGTCGATGATCTCGATCAGTCGCAGCGGATCGTAGGAGTCGAGCTCCAGGACATCGAACTCAAAGATATCGGCATATTTGCTGGCGCTGCCATGCTCGGTATCAATGAGGGCGATCGGACCGCCCAATTCAGTTGCCAGCTTGAGGAGGGTGTATGTCTTTCCGCTCCCCGATGGTCCACAGACAGCGAATCGGAGCTTGGCTCCGTGTTTTGCGGCTTTTCGAAACTGAGTTTGATTCTTCATGTCGTCTCCTTTTCAGCACTGCTCTTGTCAAGCACAATAAAATTGTGCCTTACAACTGCGCTCTTGTCAAGGATTAAGGCGAACTAGATTGCTTGGTAAAATCCAGTGGTGGCGCACAAGAAGAACCCAGCCGCAGTAGCGTTGGGGAAGCTCGGCGGCAAGGTGGGCGGCAAAGTGCGAATGGAGAACATGTCCGCGGAGGAGCGCGCGGAGTTCGCATCTAAGGGGGGCAAGGTCGGTGGGCGTGCGCGAGCGGACAAGCTCAGCAGCAAGCGCCGGAGTGAGATCGCCCGCAAGGCCGCGGCTGCCCGATGGGCAAAGACGAAGTCGGGGTGATCCGCGGACCACGAAGCGGCCCCCGAGCCATCCGGACTCGTCTTCGCCCTGCCGTTCTTCTAATCCAGAAACATCAACCTCGAGAGCGAGCGGGGCAGGAACATCTAGCCCTTTGCGAACAGCCTGGAGTCGTTGCAGTTCTTGCAGCGATCGGAAGAGACTTTGCTCGATAGCCGCCTCGTAGCCGAAGCCGGGAAAGTGTTCCCCCACTCTTGACGTACGACTCGGCTAATCCGGCCAGTTCCTCTGGATTCAGCTCTTTGGCACCGTCATTTCCAGAGCATGCAGTTCAACTCGCTTTGGCTCCTTTCTTCTGCTCTTCGGTCGTTCGGCGGAAGTGATACCACTCCGCGCCGGTTTCCAGAACCTGCCCCCGATCCGTGATTCGGTCCAGCTGCGCGTTGCACAATCTCGCGTTCGGGAGGTCGAGAGGTAATCCGATTTCGCACTAAGCTATTGATTTAATGAGTGCTTTACCCCGTCCGACCGGGTACCGGAAACGGCGCAGAATACCAAGAACGGCTACAGGAGCGCTCACGTCTCGCGCCAAAACATACACATGGCGAAATGCTTGACACATTTGTTCAAGTGGTGTAACTACGAACATCAGCGGGAAAGAGTCGCCTTATGATGTGCACTGGAAAAACGCAAGCAGATCAACCCTGCCGGAGTCACGCCCGTGAGGGTTCTAAGTTCTGCTACTTTCACGATCCGGCATCAGCCGACCAACGACGCGAGGCGCAGAGCAAAGGCGGAAGCGGTCGCTCGCGCCTGGAGGCCGTGCCCGTGCCGCCCTGCGATTTTGATTTGAAAGACCCGGACCAAATCGCCGACATGCTGAACGTTGTTGCGAATCGGCTTACCAGTGGGCAGATGGAAGCCAAAGTCGCCTATGCGGTTGGCTACATTGCCAGTCTTGCTCTTCGGGTAAACGACATCAGGGAAGATCGGGCTTGGCAGCAGCAACACGTAGCAAAGCAAGATCACCTGGAAGATCTTGGCATCACAGGGGAGGGGGTTGAGTTGCTGGAGCTTCCCCGGGAAGAGGTTTGGGAAATAGTGGATCGGCTCGGCCAGCAAGGATTAGAAGATCTACTGTCTCGGGTAAGGAAGGACATGCGAAAGGACAAGGAAGAGAGTTCGACAGCTGACCCAGCGGCAGCCGGGCAGGCTCACGATGATGCTGGCAATGATGATGACGATAGAATGTCACGGGAATCACTTGAATCTCTGATTATGGAGATGCTCTTCGACAAATACCGAGCTGGGCCGATCCCCGGGTCGGAGGGTTGACTCCTTAGTGGATGGTCCATAGGGCTACTTGGCCGCCCTATAAGAACCAAGTAACTTCCAAGGAATGAATGGAATAGAGGTAGCAACATTTACTAAGTAATGCCGGGGGGGGTCTCAATGAACAAAGGCCAGCTGTTGTGAAACGAACGAGCTGTTTTCAGCTAACGTACCTTTTAATGGATGCATTCGTCATATGATGCGCTGCGTCGTCACCGGAGGAGCAGGGTTCATCGGCTCGGCGCTAGTGCGCTACCTGCTGGCGCGCGGCGATGTCGAAATACGCGTCCTCGACAATCTGCTGACGGGCTACGAGAAAAATCTCGAGGAAGTGCGCTCGCGGATCGAGTTTGATTGCGCCGACATTCGCGATTACGCCCGCGTGGCGGCCGCGGTGCGGGATGCCAGCCTGGTCTTCCATCTGGCGGCCATTCCTTCGGTGCCGCGCTCCATCACCGATCCCGTGCCTTCGCACGAAGTCAATATTGACGGCACCTTCAACGTCCTGAGGGCCTGCGCGGAGGCGAAAGTGCAGCGCGTGGTCTACGCCGCCTCCTCTTCGGCTTATGGAGACACCGAGGTCCTGCCCAAGGTGGAGAGTATGGCGCCGCGCCCAAAGTCGCCCTACGCGGTCCAGAAACTGGCCGGCGAGTACTACGCCAGCGTCTTTCATTCCTGTTTTGGTTTGGAAACCGTGGCGCTGCGTTTCTTTAACGTCTATGGCGAGCGCCAGGACCCCTCCAGCCCCTATTCCGGCGTGCTCTCGCTGTTCCTGAAAGCGCTGATCCAGCGGCGCTCTCCGACCATTTTCGGCGACGGCAACCAGACCCGCGACTTCACCTATGTAGAAGACGTGGCCGCCTTGTGCTGGAAGGCCGCCACGGCGCCGGGTGTGGCCGGCCGAATGTACAACGCCGGCAACGGCAACCGCTATTCGTTGAACTACGTGTGGGAGCTGCTACAAAAGATCGAAGGCGTGAGCCTGCCGCCCAACTTCGGCCCGCCGCGCGCTGGCGACGTGCGCGATTCCCAGGCCGACACGACAGCCGCCAGCCGCGATCTTGGGCATCAGCCGCAGTACACGCTCGAAGACGGCCTGCGGCGGACCCTGGCTTGGTTCCGCGCACGATGAAACATCGGCCGATGGTATTTTCTTAACGGGCTTTCCTTCGTCCTGCCGGCCTTTCATCGGCAGCACGCCACAAGGCCGCACCCGTGGCACGCCTCTCACTCGACCGTGACGCTCTTGGCCAGGTTGCGCGGCTGATCGACGTCGCAGCCCCGCCGCACCGCGATGTGATACGCCAGCAACTGCAATGGAACGATCTCCAGAATCGGCAGCAGCAACTCGCTGGTAGGCGGAATCGGGATCAGGTGATCGGCCATCTTGCCGACTTCGGCCTCGTCGCCCTCGCACACCACCGCGATCACGATGCCGTTGCGCGCCTTCACTTCCTGAATGTTCGACAGCGTCTTCTCGTAGCGCACACGGCTTTCTTCGCTGTTTGGATCGCGCGTCGCCAGCACCACGACAGGGAGATTCTCGTCAATCAGGGCATTCGGCCCGTGCTTCATCTCGCCGGCCGGGTAGCCTTCGGCATGGATGTAGGAAATTTCCTTCAGCTTGAGCGCGCCTTCCAGCGCCATGGGGAAATGAATTCCGCGGCCCAGGAAGAGGAAATCCGTGACGCGGAAGAGTTTCTTCACGAGCTCGTCGTAGATGTTCTCGTTGCTCAAAACCGCTTCCAGCTTGCCCGGCAGCCTCACGAGTTGCTGCACCAGCTTGCAGGACTCCTCCGGCGGAAACGTTTCGCGCACCTGACCCAGGTACATCGCCAGGATAAAGAGCGCGGTCAGCTGCGACGTGAAAGCCTTGGTCGAAGCCACGCCGATCTCGGGGCCCGCGTGGGTCATCAGCGTGCCGGCGGCCTCACGTGTGATCATCGAGCCGACCACGTTGCAAATCGCCAGAGTCTTGGAACCTTTCTGCTTGGCTTCGCGCTGCGCCGCGATCGTATCCGCGGTCTCGCCGGATTGTGAGATCACCACCGTCAGGGTTTTGTCGGAGACGATCGGGTCGCGATAACGGAACTCGCTGCCGTAGTCGACTTCCACGGGAATGCGAGCCAGCTTCTCGATCATGAATTTGCCGGCCAGCGCGGCGTGCCAGCTCGTGCCGCAGGCGACGATGCGAATGGACTGAAACTCGCGAAACGCCTTCGGGCTGATGTCCATTTCATCCAGGAACACGCGGCCGGACTCCTGGCCCACGCGGCCCAGCACGGTATCGCGCACCGCGCGCGGCTGCTCGAAGATTTCCTTGAGCATGAAGTGCTTGTAGCCGCCTTTTTCCGCCATGATCGGATCCCAAAGGATGTGGGTGACTGGCCGGCTCATCGTGTGGCCATCGAAATCCGTGATGTGGATCCCATCGGGGGTGAGAACCGCCAAGTCCCCATCAGACAAGAAGATCACGTCGCGAGTGTGGCCGAGGAGTGCGGGAATATCAGATGCAACGAAGTTTTCATTCTTGCCGAGTCCGATTACGATCGGCGGGCCCGAGCGTGCCGCGACAATCTTGCTCGGGTCAGAGCTGGCGATGACCGCAATTCCAAACACACCTCTCAACTCCTTCACCGCCGCCCGAACAGCCTTTTCGAGGTTTCCCTTGTGATGCTTCTCGATGAGGTGCGCGATCACTTCGGTATCGGTCTGGGTTATGAATTTGTGTCCTTCCGCCTCGAGCTGCTCCTTGAGACTGAAATGGTTCTCGACGATACCGTTGTGTACCACCACGATGTCGCTGTTGCAATCACGATGCGGGTGGGCATTCTCTTCCGTGGGTCGGCCGTGAGTCGCCCAGCGCGTATGGCCGATACCGTAGAGACCAGAGACGGGATCCTCCTGGATCGTTTTTTCGAGATTGCACAACTTGCCGGATGCCCGCCGGACGGCGAGCCGGTTGTCGCCGTTCAAGACAGCGATACCAGCCGAATCGTAGCCGCGATATTCCAGCCGGCGAAGTCCGTCGAGAATAATCGGTACCGCCGTGGTGCTTCCGATGTACCCTACGATGCCACACATGCTTTCGCCCTCCAAGATCGAGAGAATCAAAGGCGATTTTTAAGAGGGCACACCGGGTGCCAAATCAACGACCCGTGAGCCGGCTGTAATGTGCTCATTTAAAAGGAATTTTTCGCCAGCCAGACGGCCCAAACAAAGCTGAATGAAACTCTTGAGTCCAAAGTGACAAATTCTTCCCTAGTGGCCCAAAGACCGAAATGGCCGCGCAAAGACCTTGCTAGACCCCAGAATCGCTTGAAATGGCGTTCGGGCGACGCGCACGCCATACTTGCCAACCAGTCGCATCGGCCAAATGACGTGATACAGGAAGTCAATCTTCTCCGGTAGCGGCACAAGGACACGGTCTTTGGGGTCGATGCCAACAACTGCCTCTTCGAAAAAGCGTCGGGGATCCGAAGTCGTGAAAATGAGAATATCGGAGAGTAGGTTCCTTATGAATCCAGGCATACAGATCTTGAATCGGTCTCTGTTTCCGGATCTGATCGAGCGAGCCCGCCGGTCACCACGGCTGCGCACCAACCACAACTTTCACTCCTCCATGGAGGATAACCCGCACCGGTTTCTGAACGTTATGGTGAAGGGTACGTATATCCCACCGCACCGGCATTTGGATCCGCCCAAAACGGAATCATTCCTGGTGCTTGAGGGCGAGGTTGCGTTTTTCACCTTCGATGAATCCGGATGCGTCACCCGCACCGACGTTCTGGGCCGCGGCGATGTGATGGGCATTGACATCGCGCCGGGCGTCTGGCACACTTTGGCTCCGCTGTCGCCGCATGCAGTGTGTTACGAAGTGAAACCCGGTCCCTACTCAGCAGCCAATGACAAGGATTTCGCGCCGTGGGCGCCGCGGGAGGGCGATGCGAGCGCGGCAGCATATCTTGAGCAACTCATCTCCACGATCAATCCGTAGGCAGTCCAGCGGCCCTGGCATGGTCCAGGTGGGCCGGCACAGTTGGCGCGAAGTCTCGCGCGAGACCAGTCTCGGTCGCGGGACGGCGCGCTGCTTACCGGGCCGCAGTCGACTTGCTGGAGGCATCCCAAAATCCCAACACGCGGGATTCTGGTACGCGTCGCCCGGAACAAACGCGGCCTAGGATGGTTTCGCCTAGCGGTGGTGTCAGAGTGTTCGTGGGGGAGTCTCGAACTCGAATTAATGCTTGAATCAGCGACCAAAGAAGAGGCCGGCGACGACGGCATTGAATCCGGCTGTTCTGGTGAAGCGGATTTGTACATGCCCGCTCAACTGCCAAACCAGATATTTCCCGTTATGGAAATCAGCCATTGTCTGAGTGTTCAGCACGGCACCGTTCGCATCCAGAATGTCTATCGTTTCAGCCCGTGACGTTGAAGACCAGTCCAGACAGTAGATCGCCACTTGGTGTTGCGCTGCGTCTTTGAAGGCCAGATCGATCAAAAAGGACGAATTGTTATACCACGTGGCGGCGACCCGGCCTGTGCTGGAGGAAGCTTTCTCTAACGCCCGCACGTCCGTTGTTGAAGCCGCCCAGGTGAAAGGTAATGCCGCACTCGGCGTGACGGTCACATAGCCCGGGTAAGATGCCGTATCGTTGACGACATTGTAGCCGTCTGCTCCGTACACGCCTCTCCACTTGCCTTGAGTCGTCGCATCCACGCCCACGAAGGTTGCCGTGCCTGTCCCAAAGAAGAGGCCGGCGGCGACGGCATTGAATCCGGCTGTTCTGGTGAAGCGGATTTGTACATGCCCGCTCAACTGCCAAACCAGATATTTCCCGTTATGGAAATCAGCCATTGTCTGAGTGTTCAGCACGGCACCGTTCGCATC
>Ga0335083_10000952_pt1 | contig 41240 bp, 34 predicted proteins | sample Lox_Sample_42_FD_206716 | JGI IMG/M metagenome (GOLD analysis project Ga0335083, IMG submission 206716) | Soil microbial communities from Loxahatchee National Wildlife Refuge, Florida, United States - Lox_Sample_4.2 | ecosystem: Environmental > Terrestrial > Soil > Wetlands | place: USA...
CACCGCATGGACGATCACCTGCACGCCAGCCGCAGCGCGGCGCACGTCGTCGACCCGCATGGCATCGCCTTGCAGCCATTCGATACCGTCCGCGCTGTTGACGGGCGGTTTGCGCACCAGGGCGCGTACGTGCCAGCCATGGCGTCGCAGGGCGATGCAGGTCTCATGGCCGATGCCACCGTTGGCGCCGATCACCAGGGCTATCCGCTGTGTCGTCGAGGTCATGGAGCTGTCTCCGTGGAAGTTGGCGACAGCGTGCCGTGGGGTCGGATAAAAGAAAATTGCTTAATGTCGAACGTCTGCTATACAAATATGCATGGCATTCGTGGATCCCGGCTGGGAGCTTTACCGATCCTTTCTCGCGGTCATGCGCGAAGGAAGCCTGTCGGCCGCCGCCCGGGCGCTGGGCATGACCCAACCTAGCCTCGGCCGTCACATGCGGGAACTGGAAACCGCCCTGGGCACGGCCTTGTTTGCCCGCTCGCCGCAGGGGCTGGTGCCGACGCCGCTGGCGCGAGAGCTCGTGCCACACGCCCAGGCCATGGCGTCCGCCTCCGCTGCATTGCAGCGCACCGCCTCGGCCGGCCGGGGCGAGGTGAGCGGCACGGTGCGCATCACGGCGAGTGAGGTGATCGGCGCGGAAGTGCTGCCGCCCATCCTCGCCGCGTTCCGCGAGCGACATCCGGGCATCGTGATCGAGCTGGTGCTGTCCAACGCATCCGCCGACCTGTTGAGGCGGGATGCCGACATCGCCGTGCGCATGGTCCAGCCCACGCAGGAGGCGCTGGTCGCCCGGCGCCTGGGTAGCGTGGCCTTGGGCCTGTTCGCTCATCGGCGCTATCTGGAGGCCCATGGACGCCCCTCGTTGCTGGCCGAGCTGGCCGACCACAGCCTGATCGGCTTCGATACCGAGATGCCCTATATCCGTCGCATGCGCGCCGATGGCCTGCCTTACGTGCGTGAGCGTTTCTCGTTGCGCACGGACAGCGACCTCGCCGCGCTGGCGGCCATACGTGCCGGTTACGGTCTCGGCATCATGCAGGTGAACCTGGCGCGCCGAGATCCCCAACTGGTGCACCTGCTTGCCGATGAACTGGCCATACCGCTGGAAACCTGGGTGGTCATGCACGAGGACCTGCGGCAGAGCCTGCGCGTGCGGCGGCTGTTCGAGCATGTGGCCGAAGGGCTGGTGAATTACCTGGGTGGCGGGCCGCCATCGACCTGATCGGCGAGCTCAGACGTCGCGCACGCAGGAAGCCAACGCGTGCCATGGTTCGAGATCCCAGTGCCCGCGCGCCTGGCCCGATGGCGACGGCAGCACAAACAGGCGCGTCTCGCCGATGCGTTCAGGCTGCAGGCCATAGGCCGCCGGTCGCCCCAGCGCTGCGCGCGCGGCCGCCTTGCTGGTGAAAGCCAGCATGCGGGGTGCGTGGCTCGCGATGCGCGCACGCAGCGCATCCACGTCGAAGGCATCGCGTGGCAACTCGTCGTCGTTACCCATGTGGTGCTTGGCAAGGTCGGTCAGTCCGATGCCCAGCGCCGGCAGCAGCGGAAACTCCAGCGGGGCGAACAGTCGGGGCGTCAGCGCCACCGCATGCAGCGCCCGCCAGAACAGGTTGCCCGGATGCGCGTAGTACGCACCCTCCTGCGCCGAACGCCGGCCGGCAGCGGTACCGCAGAACACCAGGCGCAGCCCGGGTTGCAACAGGTCGGGAAGAATCGGATCGGGCATCGGCGCAGCATACCCCGGGCCCATGCAACTCCCGGAATGAAAGACTGTCCGGTACATCAAATGTCGTGTTTCCCTGCGATTGTGCGCGCCAGTTGGCGGCCTCGCCGAAATCGATGTCCGTGTGTACAGACACGCATCGACAGGTTGCGCGTACTGCCGCTATAAAGATTGCCATCGAAGGGAGTACCCGTGAGCGAAGAGATCCTGATCAACGTGACCCCGCGCGAGACTCGCGTCGGTGTGGTGGAAAACGGCATGTTGCAGGAGGTGCACGTGGAGCGGGCGTCCCGGCGCGGCTACGTGGGCAATGTGTACAAGGGCCGCGTGCAGCGCGTGATGCCCGGCATGCAGGCCGTGTTCGTGGACATCGGGCTGGAGCGTGCGGCGTTCCTGCACGCCTCGGACATCCTGCGCCCATCCTTGCCGCCGTCGGCCGAAGGCACCGAGCTGCCTGCCACGGGCAATGGCCACGTGCCGTCGATCAGCGAACTGGTACATGAAGGCCAGGAGATCGTGGTGCAGGTGGTGAAGGACCCGATCGGCACCAAGGGCGCGCGTCTGTCCACGCACCTGTCGATTCCCTCGCGCTACCTGGTGCTGTTGCCGCACGCCCGCACACTGGGCATTTCCGCGCGCATCGAGGAGGAGGAAGAGCGCCAGCGACTGAAGGAAGTGCTGGGCGCGCTCATCGGCGAGAACCCGCTGGGCTACATCGTGCGCACCAATGCCGAAGGCCAGACCGCCGAGTCGCTGGCTTTTGATGTCACCTACCTGGGCAAGGTATGGCGCGTGGTGCAGGAGAACATCGCCAAGTCCAAGGTGGGCGAGCGCGTGTACGAAGAACTCTCGCTGCCCCTGCGCAGTCTGCGCGACATGCTCAACGACGACATCGAGAAGGTGCGCGTGGATTCGCGCGAAACCTTCGACAAGGTCGTGAAGTTCGTGCACAAGTTCATGCCGCAGCTGGACGACCGCGTGGAGCACTACAGCGGCGAACGCCCCATCTTCGATCTCTACGGTGTGGAAGACGAGATCCAGCGCGCATTGAAGAAGGAAGTGCCGCTGAAATCCGGCGGCTACCTCATCGTCGACCAGACCGAGGCGATGACCACCATCGACGTGAACACCGGCGGCTACGTCGGTTCGCGCAACCTCGAGGAAACTGTCTACCGCACCAACCTGGAGGCGGCGCAGGCGGCGGCGCGGCAGCTGCGGCTGCGCAACCTGGGCGGCATCATCATCATCGACTTCATCGACATGACCGATGAGGAACATCGCCGTCAGGTGCTGCGCATGCTGGAAAAAGGCTTGGCGCGCGATCACGCCAAGACCACGGTGTACCCGATGTCGGCGCTGGGGCTGGTGGAAATGACCCGCAAGCGCACCACCGAGAGCCTGGAGCGCCAGTTGTGCGAGCCGTGCCCGTCCTGCGGCGGGCGCGGCACGGTGAAGACGGCCGAAACGGTGACCTACGAGATCTTCCGGGAGATCACCCGGGCCGTCCGGCAGTTCAACACCGAGAAGCTGCTGGTGATGGCCAGCCCGAAGGTGGTCGGCCGCATCCTGGAGGAAGAGTCCGCCGCGGTGGCCGAATTGGAAGAGTTCATCTCCAAAAGCATACGCTTTCAGGCCGAAGAGCATTATTCGCAGGAACAGTTCGATGTGGTGTTGCTATAAGCGCCTGGGCCTGACGGCCGCCGGGCGAGCCGCAGCGTGAGCGGGGCCGTGAACGCCGTCTGGCGCAAACATACGCATCGTGGCGCCCGGGTACTGGCCTGGGTGTCAGGCATTGCCGTGATTTCACTGGCGGTGCTCATGGCCGTGACACAACTGCTGCTGCCTTCGCTGGCGCATCACCCCGAATGGGTGGCTGCGCAGCTCAGCGCGCGGCTGCAGCGTCCGGTGCAGTTCGAGGCGCTGGAAGGCCATTGGCAACCGGCGGGCCCGCTGTTCGTCATGCACGGCATGACCATCGGCGCGGACGACGGCCAGCCGCCGCTGCGCATTCCCGAGGCTGAGCTCAAGCTCGATTTCGGCGGCTGGCTGCTGCCGGCGCGCCATGTGGTGAACCTGCGCGTGAAGGGTCTGCAGCTGGACCTGAGCCGCGATAGCGATGGCACCTGGCACATCAACGGCATTGGCCTGGCGGGAGGCGAGGAGCGCCAGGCACCGGCGTTCGGCAAATTGTCGGTGGGCCTCTGGCTGCGCGATACGCGGCTGGAGATCACCGATCATCGGCTCGATCGCCATTACACGCTGCTCGCCGATCAGCTGCGCCTGAGCCGGCAAGGCAGCCGGATTCGCGTCGGCGCACTGTTGCGTCGCGAGGGCGCGCCGGGCGAGCTGCGCGGCGCCGGTAATTTCAGCGACGACGGCGCCGATGGCAAGCTGTGGCTGGGCGGCACCGGCATGGACCTGCACGCCATGTCGGCGGGTGTCGATCTGGACGGCTATACGGCCGAAAGTGGCGGCGGCTCGTTCGATACCTGGCTGGATTGGCGCGATGCCAAGGTCGTCCGCAGCCTCACGCATTTCCATCTCACGCAGCTTGCCGTCGCCAATCCTGACGGGATCAAGGCCAGTGTTCCCGCGCTGGACGGTCTGGCCGAGCTGGCGATCGGCAAGGATAGTTATCGACTGCGCTGGCTGGGCGATGACGGCAGCCGGCTCGACGCCACCGTGCAGGGCATCAACACCGACCAGGCCCAGGTCCAGGCGACGGCCGAGCACCTCCAGTTGGAACCGCTGGTGCCCTGGCTGGCACTCAAACCGCAGCTATCGCCGGCGCTGGCGCAATGGGTCGGTGGTGGCAAGCCACGCGGCCAGGTAACGCGTGCGCAGCTGCAGTGGACGCGCAGCGGCGGGTTGCAGCAACTCGATGCCGCGTTCAGCGGCGTGGCGATCGATCCGGTCGGCAAGCTGCCGGGCCTGGATGGCCTCAAGGGCGAATTCCGCGGCGATGCGCAGGCAATGGCGCTCTCGCTGCCCAATCAGGTCACCACGCTGCGTTTTCCCCACACGTTCCGGCAACCGTTCGTGATGTCGCGGCTGGGTGGCGACGTTTCGTTCTGGCACGACGAGGACGCCTGGCACATCGGCACCGACCAGCTGGTTTTCGAGGGAGCGGGCTTTGGTGGCAAGGCGCGCGGCGAAGTGGCGCTGCCCGATGCCGGTGGTCGTCCCTTCATGGACCTCTATGCCACCGTGACGCACGCCGAGGTGGTCGCCGCCAAGCTGTTCTGGCCGATCGACTCCATGTCGCCCGTCGCCGTGCAATGGCTGGACCAGGCGCTGATCAGTGGCAAGGTCGACCACGGCGATGTCGTGGTGCGCGGCGATCTCAATGATTGGCCGTTTCATCACAATGAAGGTCGCTTCGAGGCGCGCGCGGAAATCAGCGAACTGGTGATGGACTACAGCAAGGACTGGCCGCGCGCCGAGGGCGTGAGCGCGATTGCCAACTTCGTCAACAACGGCATGCTTGTCGAAGCAACCACGGGACAGTCGCTGGGCAACAAAGTCGAGCACGCGGTTGCGCTCATCCCGGAGTTCGGCAATGCCGTGCTCGATCTCAATGCCAGTGGCAGCGGCACGGGCGCGAGCATGCTGGAGTTCGTGCGGCGCAGTCCCATCGGCGTGCACCAGGCCGATACGCTGTCCAAGATCCGGCTCGGGGGCACCGGTGCATTCGGCTTCCATCTGTCGCTGCCCTTGGCTGACGCCAGCAACCTGGTACTCGACGGCCATGCCGACATGAAGGGCGTGGATTTCGACGCGCCCGAGTGGAACCTCAAGCTGGACAAGCTCACCGGTCCGGCGACGTTCGACAAGACAGGTTTCCACGCAGGGCCGCTGGATACGAGTTTTCGCGGACAGCCGTCCAGACTCGATCTCGCCATTGCCGGTGCCACGGGCAAACCGGACACCCTGTTGTCTGCACGCCTGAGCGGTCGCTACAGCATGAGCGAGCTGACCACGGGTTACAAACAGCTGGACTGGTTGAATCAGGTGGCTGATGGTCGAAGTGACTTCAACATCGGTTTCGATATCGCGCACACCAGCGGCACGGCGGCGACCACGCAGCAGTTGAGCGTGGATTCCACGTTGAGCGGTATGACGCTGGATTTCCCGGTGCCACTGAAGAAGCCTGCAGACGCAACGCTGCCATTGCATGTGGACATGAATCTGCCGATGACCGGCAGCGAAGTGCAGCTCAGCGTGGGCCAGGTCGTGCGTGCGCGCCTGCGCCTGCCGCAGAATGACAGCCAGTCGCTGGCGGCCACGTTTGCATTTGGTACCAAGGCGCCCGACACCGTTCCCGACAAGGGCATCCGGATCCGCGGCCGTCCCGCGAAGCTCGACGTGACGGGATGGACCCAGTACGCCTCCTCCGGCAGCAGCAATGGCGGTCCGGGGCTCGAGAGCATCGACGTCAACGCCGACCAGGCACTGGTGTTTGGCCATCCATTTGCCGACATGCATCTGCTCGCCACGTCGGGTACGGATGGACTCACCGTCGACGTGGACAGCGCGGGCCTGGCGGGTCGCTTTGGCATTCCGCTGGCCGATCTCAATCGCCGTGGCGTCACTGCGCGCCTGCAACGCCTGTATTGGCCCAAGGATGCTCCGGCGCCGGCGAAGAAGGGCGCGGTGCCGACTGCAGTCGCGAGCACGCCGGCGGCGACGGCATCGACTGGCGGGTCCGAAAATCCGAACACGCCACCATCCAATCCGGCTGTCACCGGCATCACGCCATCGGCGCTGCCACCGTTTCACCTGTGGGTGAGCGATCTGCGTTTCGGCGACTCCAAACTCGGCGAGGCGCGGCTGGAAACGTGGCCCACCGACCATGGCATGCACGTCGACCAGCTGCGCACGCTCTCGCGCAGCGTGCAGATCAATGGCACCGGCGACTGGGACGGCACGCCGAGCGACAGCCATTCCCACATGCGCATCGATTTCGTCGCGCAGAACATGGGCGACATGCTCGGCGCCTTCGGCTACGACGGTTTGCTCGCGGGCGGCAAGGTGCGCGCGCAGCTCGATGCCACGTGGCCGGGCGCACCGTCGGCGATGGAGCTGGGCAACATGGATGGCAAGCTCAGCATCAACATCACCGATGGCCGCATGCCCGAGGTGACACCGGGCGTGGCGCGCCTATTCGGCCTCATATCCGTGCTGGAGCTGCCGCGTCGCCTGTCGTTCGATTTCGGCGACGTGTTCGGCAAAGGCCTGGCGTTCGACGCCATCGTGGGCGATTTCAAGCTTGGCGACGGCAACGCCAACACCGACAACCTGCAAATCCGCAGTCCTGCCGCCGAGATTTCCATCCAGGGCCGCACGGGCGTGCGCGCGAAGGATTACGACTTGCAGGTGGTTGCGGTGCCGCACGCGGGCAACAGCCTTCCCATCGTGGGTGCCGTCGTCGGCGGCCCCATCGGCGTGGCCGCCGGTTTCGTGGCGCAGGGGCTGCTGGGCAAGGGCATCAACCACGCCGCCAGCGCCCGCTACAGGATCACGGGCCCGTGGGACAAACCCGTGATCGAGAAAAAGGACGTGCCCGTTGCTCCCGCCACGCCGCCGCTCACCGGCGAGGCACCACCGGCCCGGGATCCCTAGATCGTCCGAGTGGGGCGTGCGCGACACGGGTTCCCCGGCCTGCCATCAGGCTTTAAACCCCTCCGGCTGGCCCCACCTTGTTAAAGTCCCCTCTCTTTACCGATGGCCAAGACTTCATGGATTCACTGATCGCGCAGGCCGAACGCCGCCTGCTGGCGCCGGGCGGCCTGGCCGCCACCGACCTCGACCGCGTGTTCAACCAGTTGATGGGCCCGTCCATCGACGCCGCCGACCTGTATTTCCAGCATTCGCGCAGCGAGTCGTGGTTGCTGGAGGAAGGCATCGTCAAGGACGGCAGCCACTCTATCGAGCAGGGCGTGGGCGTGCGCGCCATCAGTGGCGAGAAGACCGGCTTTGCCTATTCCGACGAGATCGTGCTGCCGCAGCTGCTGGAAGCCTCCAAGGCCGCGCGCGCCATCGCGCAGGGCGGCAACGGCGCAGGCAAGCCGCTTGCGCTGAACGGTGCGCGGCAGTTGTATCCGGCCATCGACCCGGTGGAAAGCCTGCCCAATCCCGACAAGATCGCCCTGCTGCGCGAAGTGGACGCCTATGCGCGCTCGCGCGATCCGCGCGTGAAGCAGGTGATCGTGAGCCTGGCCGCCACCATGGATACCGTGCTGGTCGCGGGTTCCGACGGCACCCTCGCGGCGGACGTGCGCCCGCTGGTGCGACTGAACGTGCAGGTCATCGTCGAGCAGAACGGCCGTCGCGAGCAGGGCAGTGCGGGCGGCGGTGGCCGCTATGGCTATCGCGAGCTGATGGAGAACGGTCGCGCCATGGCGTTTGCCGATGAAGCGGTTCGCGGTGCACTGGTGAACCTGGAGGCGGTGGATGCACCGGCCGGCAGCATGGCGGTGGTGCTCGGTCCCGGTTGGCCGGGCGTACTGCTGCACGAGGCAATTGGCCACGGCCTGGAAGGCGACTTCAACCGCAAGGGCAGCTCCGCCTTTGCCGGCCGCATCGGCCAGCGCGTGGCGGCGCCCGGCGTCACCGTGGTGGACGACGGCACCCTGCAGGGTCGCCGCGGGTCGCTCAGCGTGGACGACGAAGGCACGCCCACCGAATGCACCACGCTTATCGAGGACGGCATCCTCAAGGGCTACATGCAGGACAAGCTCAATGCCCGCCTGATGGGCGTGGCGCCCACCGGCAACGGCCGCCGCGAATCGTTCGCGCAGCTGCCGATGCCGCGCATGACCAACACCTACATGCTCGCCGGCCAGCACGATCCGCAGGAGATCATCCGCTCGGTGAAGAAGGGCCTGTACGCGGTGAACTTCGGCGGCGGCCAGGTGGACATCACCAACGGCAAGTTCGTGTTCTCCGCCAGCGAGGCCTACCTGATCGAAGACGGCAAGATCACTCGTCCGGTGAAGGGCGCCACCCTGATCGGCGCCGGCCCGGAAGTACTCAATCGCGTCTCCATGATCGGCAACGATCTGGCGCTGGACGAGGGCGTGGGCGTGTGCGGCAAGGACGGCCAGAGCGTTCCCGTAGGCGTGGGCCAGCCGACGCTCAAGGTGGATGCGATGACAGTGGGTGGGACGGCGTCGTGAGGCGGCTGAAGCGCTGCTTGTAACGTAGCGGCCCTTCTCCGACGGGCCGGCAGGCGGATGAGGGTGCGTGCGGAGCGTGGCCATTCACGCCCAGGCAAGCTCCGCACCTTTACCACCTTCAGGTGGCTCGCCCCAACCCCTCACTCCACAGGGACTACCTTCGGGTCGCCAGCGGGAGAGGGGCTTTCGCGAGCCGCCAGGTTGTGGCTGTCATCCAGTGATCAAAACCTGCATATCGATAGAACAAAAGCTCATTTCGCTTATGCCATTCAGGCAGGGAAAGTGTGATTTCCGGACGTATAGACGTCCATAACCTCATGCTTACCAAGAGGGCGACGCGATGAGCGAGGTGACGCGCATTCTGCCGGCATCGGCCAGGCCATCCGAGAATGCCGCTGTGCGCCAGGAGCGCAGGGGTGCCTTCTCCAACGAAGACTGGTGGTCAGTGTGGATCGGCTTGGCTGTCATCGTGGTGGCCTGGGCGTTGTTCGCCAACGGCAGCAGCCTCAAGTGGCTGGCGGTGGCGCCGGCGAAATGGAAGACGCTGGCGGACGCGTGGCAGGGCATCGCAACCCATGCGCCGAACTACCTGGCGCTGTTCGCGACGTTTGCCTTGCTGTTCGGCACCGCGTTGGCCTTGCTTGGGCAGTCGTTGTCGCGCTTCCTGCCCAGCTTCCTGATCCTGTTCGTCGCTTCGCTGCTGATCTTCACGGCATCGGCCTGGACCGAGGCGGCGCGCTACAACCTTGAGGCGCCGCTGATCGCGCTGGTGCCGGGGCTGCTGGTCTCCAATACGGTGGCGTTGCCCGAATGGTTCCAGTCCGGCCTGCGGGTGGAGTTCTACATCAAGGTCGGCATCGTGCTGCTAGGCGCCACGCTGCCGTTGACCCTGCTGGTGTGGGCCGGTCCGGTGGCCGTGGGGCAGGCCACCATTGTTTCGCTCGCCACGTTTTTCGTGATCTTCCTGACGGGCAAGGCGCTGGGTTTGGACAAGCGTTTCGCGGCGGTACTGGGCGTGGGCGGCGCGGTATGCGGAGTGTCTGCCTCCATCGCCGCCGGTGGCGCGGTGCGGGCGAAACGCGAGCAGACGTCGGTCGCCATTGCGCTGGTCGTGGTGTGGGCCATCGTGATGATTTTCGTGCTGCCGTTCGCGTCGCGTGCGCTGGGGCTGTCCACGGCGGTGGCCGGCGCGTGGATCGGCACGTCCGAGTTCGCTGACGCCGCAGGCATCGCAGCAGCACAGGCTTATGGGGATGTCGCGCGCAACGCGGGTGGCGCCATCGCTGGTGCGCCGGATGCTGCCGTGCAGGCGTTCACCCTGATGAAGGTGGTGGGGCGCGATATCTGGATCGGCATCTGGGCCTTCGTGCTGGCGTGGGTGGCCACGACGCGTTGGAACAGCGACGACGGCGTGCAGGCGAAGGCCGATGCGCGCGAGATCTGGGCGCGCTTTCCCAAGTTCGTGATTGGCTTCGTGCTGGCCTCCGCGCTGGTCACCTGGATCGCGAGTCACTACTCGCTGGCGGACTATCGGAAGGTCGTCACGCCGGATCTGGTTGCGCCGATCAGCGCATTGCGCACCTGGGCCTTCACGTTCTGCTTCCTCAGCATTGGTCTCACCACGCGCCTGCGTTCACTTGCTGCCATCGGCTGGAAACCCTTCGTGGCTTTCACCGCCGGCGTGGCCGTCAACATCGTGATCGGCTACGTGCTGTCGGTGCACGTCTTCGCCGACTACTGGAACGGCCTGGGCGGATGAGCGCGGTGGCCGACCAGCGCGAGGCCTGCTGCGCGCATTGCCGTTTCCGTCGCGAAGATCGGAGCGAGATCGAACGGCGCGTGCCGGGCATGGTGTCGTTCGGTTCGGCGTATGGCGCGAGCATCGCAGCGAGCGCGCTGTGCGAGGTGCACGATGCGTGGGTGTCGCCGGGGGATGGGTGTTCGCGGTTTCGCGCGGTGGATGCGTGAAGTAGCCCGGATCGCGCACCAGGTGCGCTCCCACAGAAGCCTGCTCCGTTGCAGGAGCGCACCCGGTGCGCGATCGGTTCGCCTCAGTCTTCCGCTTCGTCCGGCAGATCGTCGCCAGCTTCATCCGCAACTTCATCGCTGTCGCCACCCGAGGCCAGCTGCTTCAGCAACTGATAAATCTCGCGATACGCGCGCGGCGGCTTGTTGCCATCCTTCTCCACCTTGGCCTGGCGCACCAGCGAACGCAGGTGCTGGCGATCCACGCCGGGATACTCGGCGATGAGCGCGCCCATCGCTTCGTCGGTGTTCTCCAGCAGCCGCTCACGCACAGTTTCCATGCGGTGCATGGCAGCCGTTTCCTGACGCTGCTTTTCGCGGTTTTCACCCAGCGCTGCGCGCACGCCGTCGAACACGGCGGTGTCGTGCCGACGCATGACCTTGGCCAGGAACGCGAGCTGGCGCTTGCGTGCGATATGCGCGGTGATGCGGCGGGTGGTGGCGATCTCGCGCTGCACGTCTTCGGGCAGTTCGAGTTTGGCCAGCTTCGATGCGGGCAGTTCGATCAATTGGTTGGCCAGCGCCAGCACGGCCAGCGCATCGCGGCGCTGCTGGGTGCGGGTGGGGCCGTAGTCATGATCGGGATCGTGGGTGTAGGTACGCTTCACGGGAGTTTCCAGCGGGCCGGCGACGCGTCAGTGCGCGGCGCCGGCGTGTTCGAACGGATTGGGCTCGGCCTGTTCCAGCGCAAAGCGGGGGATCGGCTCGCCGTCCAGTTCCACGGTTTCACAGAACATGACGGCAGGGCGCACCCACAGCCCGAAATCGCCGTAGAGCGCCTGGTAGACCACTAGTTCCTCCATCGTCTCGCTATGCCGGGCGGTGCCCAGGACGCGATAGCGCTGGCCTTTGTAGTGGCGGTAGATGCCGGCTGCCGGTGACATGGGCTGATCTCCGCAAACGCTCTTTGCAATCGGCCACGCCACCCCCATTTCGGGAGCGGCGCGGGTAGGACCGCGTATTCTACCCGTTACCGGAGTCTGGTTCGTGCCTTCTTGTGGCCCGCGTTCGCCGCCCAAAGCGCCCATGCGAGTGTTCCGGGGCGCAGCGCCTGACTGGCTGTCAGCTCAAGCCTCGTGCGCTTGCATGGGCGCTTTGGGCGGCCAACCCTGCGGGCCGGGTCTGTTTGCCCGCCAGCCGGCGTCATCCCTTAGTCGTGTATTGACATACACTCCCTCGCTCTTCCTTGGCAGGCAAGCAAACAGCTCCCGGCGCGGGCTACAGGAAGGCACGAACCAGACTCTGTTGCAGGAATTTCACGCGTGACCGAACTCAGCATCACCCAGGACCGCAGCCTTGAGGAACTCGATCGACTAGCCCAACTGGCGGAGGACGTGATCCGCCGCGCCCGCGCCGCCGGCGCCAGCCAGGCCGAAGTGGCCGCCAGCATCGATACCGGGCTGAACGTGAACGTGCGCCTGGGCGAGGTGGAGACGGTCGAGCACACACGCGACCGCGGTTTCGGCCTCACTGTGTATTTCGGCAAGCGCAAGGGGTCGGCCAGCACGGCCGACCTCAACCCCGATTCCATCCAGGCCACCCTGGACCAGGCCTGCGCCATCGCGCGCTTCACCGAGGAAGATGACGCCTCCGGGCTGGCCGACGCCTCGCGCATGGCCACGCAGTTCCCCGACCTGGACCTGTGGCATCCCTGGCGCATCGACACCGACGGCGCCATTGCGTTGGGCAAGCAGGTGGAAGACGCGGGCCGTGCGCACGCCGGCATCACCAATTCGGATGGAGCCAGCGTACAGATGGGTGAAAGCCTCGCCGTCTACGCCAACTCGCACGGCTTCATGGGGCGCGAGCGCGGCACGCGCCATTCGCTGTCGCTGTCCCTGATTGCCGGCGACGACGAGGGCATGCAGCGCGATTACTGGTATGACAGCGTGCGCTCGGCGGACGACTTCATGAGCGCCCGCGAGCTGGGCGACAAGGCAGCACAGCGCACGCTGGCACGCATGGGCGCGCGGCGGCTGTTCACGCGCCAGTGCCCGGTGATGTTCGCGCCGGAGGTGGCGCGTGGGCTTATCGGACACCTCGTAGGTGCCGTCAGCGGCGGCGCGTTGTATCGCCGCGCCAGCTTCCTGCTCGATCATGCCGGCAAGCAGATCATGCCGTCCTGGTTCAACGTCATCGAGCGCCCGTTGCTGATGCGCGGTCAGGGTTCGGGGGTGTTCGATGCCGAGGGCGTGGCTACCCGTGACAGTGCACTGATCAAGGACGGCGTGCTGGCGCGCTACGTGCTCGGCAGCTATTCGGCACGCAAGCTGGGGCTGGAGTCGACCGGCAACGCGGGCGGCATCCACAACCTGGTCGTGGAACCGGGCCAGGACGACTTCGAGGGCATGCTCCGCCGCATGGGTACCGGGCTGCTGGTGACCGAGGTGATGGGGCAGGGCGTGTCCACCATCACGGGCGACTACTCGCGCGGCGCGGCCGGGTTCTGGGTGGAAAACGGGCAGATCGCCTACCCGGTGGAAGAGATCACCATCGCGGCGAACCTGCGCGACATGTATGCCAACATCGTGGCCGTGGGCGCGGACGTGGATCCCCGCTCGCACGTACTCACCGGCTCGATCCTGCTGGAACAGATGACCATCGCCGGCGAGTAGGTCTTCCGGTAGCGGCAAAAGCGGCGTTCGCTTGCTAGGATGATCGCGACTGGCCTACAACCAGTCGCGAAGTCAGGCTTCTACGACCAGGAGAAGTTCGCATGAGCGTTCCCCCCGAATCCGTCGTACCGCCGCCGTCAGCTGGCCCCGCAGGCCCTACCGACATGCCTGCCGCCGATGAGCGTCAATGGGCACTCTTCGCCCATCTTTCCTCGTTGCTCGGATGCATCATCACCGGCGCCTGGTTTGGCTGGGGCTGCTTCCTCGGGCCGCTGATCATCTGGCTGGTCAAGAAGGACACCATGCCCTTCGTCAACGATCAGGCCAAGGAAGCGCTGAACTTCAACATCACCGTGGCCATCATCGGTTTCGCGCTGATGCTGTTGACGCTGATCACTTTCGGGCTGGGCGTGTTCATCGCCATTCCCGTGGGCATCGTGGTCGGCGTGGGCTGGCTGGTGTTCACCATCATCGCGGGCATTCGCGCCAACGAAGGCGTGCGCTACCGCTATCCGTTCACGCTGCGGCTGATCAAGTAGGGTCGAGCGGGAAATGAGGAGTGAGAAGTGAGAGAAGGCGGTCAGTTCGGCTCTCTTGCTTCTCGCTTCGCTTAACTGCTTTTCCCGCTCTTCAATGCAGCCCGATGTAGGTGCGTTTGAAGGTGACGGCCTGCTGCAGCGCGGGGACCTTCCAGGCGCCGGTGACGATCATCTGCTGGCCGTCCGGCGACAGCGCCCAGGTCTGTTCCAGCTCCATGCCGTCGGCGTACTGCACCGATACGTGCAGCTGTCCGTTGTCGATGTGCCCGCGCACCATGGCGTTGCCGCTGAGCGACTGGCGCGCCTGCCCGTCAAGCTTGCCCGTCATCTGGCTGCCGTCGTTGAGCCGCACCTGAAAGGCCTGATCGTCCTGTTGCACCAGCAGCACCGAGTCGAGCTTGAACATCGGCGGCATCGGGTAGGTGGCCGTGGCGATCGGGTCCTTGTCGGACACGGCGGCCTTGCCACCGGTGTTGTCGCCGTTGCCATGATGGCCGTGGCCGCCACCGCCCATGCCGCCGCCGTGCCCCATGCCACCACCACCCATGCCTCCGGCTCCGCCACCCATGGCGCCGCCCCCATGCCGTCCACCGCCATTGCCGTGGCCGCCCGGCGCAGCACCGGCGGAAGAGGAGGCCGGTGCCGGACCCTGCACCATCGCCGCCTGCTGTTCCTGCCGTGCCTCATTGCGCATGGCGGTCGTCAACGTATCGGTGGTGTCGCTGTTGCGATCGTCCAGGCGCCAGGCGCCGGTGAAGTCGGGTTTTTGCGGTGCGGCGTAGGCAGCGAGCGCGATTACCGAGCCGAGCACGGTGGCACTGGCGAGACGCACGGGGGAGAAAGGCGAGTTGTTCATGTGCGGGAGACGACGGCGTAGGTTTATCTTCAACGCCTGTCGGGGGCCCATGTTGACGCGAGCAGGCACGTCGTTGGAAAGACGATGCCCGCGCGCGGCATCGTGTGAGCGAGCCTTATGGGTGACACCGATCCCGCGAGTGGTCGGGCAGCGCTGCAGTCGCCCACAGGGTGGGCTCCCACGCAAGCCGAGGCAGCCGCCCGGCGTTCTCTGCAGGAGCGCACCCAGTGCGCGAAAAACCTATCCCCCAGGGGACGTCGCGGAGCGAAGACGCCGCAACCCAGGTCGGTCAGCAGTCAGTGCAACCGCGCCGCCGCGTACCCGGCCAGTTCTTCCAGCAGCACACCCCGTTCGCCCAACGGCGCAATCGCTTCCAGCGCATCGGCGGTCAACTGGGCAAGGCGTTCGCGCGACGCATCCATGCCGATGATCGAAGGGAACGTCGGCTTGTCCGCCGCCGCATCCTTGCCTGCAGTCTTGCCGATGATTTCCGACTCGCCTTCCACGTCGAGGATGTCATCGCGCACCTGGAACGCCAGGCCTACCGCATGCGCATAACGGTCGAGCGCGGCCAGCACGTCGTCCGGCGCGCCGGCGGCGAGTGCGCCCAGCTGTACGGAGGCGCGAATCAGTGCCCCTGTCTTGCAGGCGTGCATGTGTTCCAGTTCGGGCAGGGTCAGCCGGCGGCCGACCGCAGCGAGATCCAGCGCCTGGCCGCCAGCCATGCCTTCGGCACCACAGGCGCGTCCCAGCACGCGCAGCATCTCCACGCAGCGCGCGGGATCGACGCCCAGCGCCACGTCATGGGCAAGCAACTCGAAGGCCAGTGCCTGCAAGGCATCGCCGGCCAGGATTGCCATCGCCTCGCCGAACACGATGTGACAGGTGGGCCGGCCACGCCGCAAAGCGTCATCGTCCATCGCTGGGAGGTCGTCATGCACCAGCGAGTAGGCGTGGATCAGCTCGACGGCACAGGCAGGTGCATCCAGGCGGGAGCCGTTCTCGCCGAAAGCGTGCCCGGCGGCATACACCAGCAAGGGGCGCAGACGCTTGCCCCCGCCGAGCACTGCATAGCGCATGGCGCGGTGCAGTTCGAAGGGAGCGGTGTCTTCCGAAGGCAGCGAACGGGCCAGCGCCTCATCGGCGCGCACGATCAGCGACTTGAGGGCCGTACCAAGATCAGAGTTCGGGTTCAAACGGTTCGGCGCTTTCAGGAGCATCGGGATCGAGCAGCAGTCGTACGCGCAACTCGGCACTTTCCAGTGCCTGCTGGCAATGGCGATAGAGGCCGATGCCGCGCTCGAAGGAGGCGAGGGATTCGTCCAGGCTCAGGTCGCCACCTTCCATGCGCGCCACAAGCTGTTCGAGCTCGTCCAGCGAGTGCTCGAAATCGGCGGCGGGAGCCTTGTTGGCGGGGACGGGAGCGGACTTGGCCATGGCCCGCAAAGCTAACGCAGGGGGCGTGCGGAATCAATCTGCGAGCGGGGAAAGTCGCGCTTGGCGTGCGATATGCATCGTGTTTTCTTGTAAGGCAGGTCGGGGCGTCGTGACCGGGTGGCGGACAGTTTCACTATCGGGGCACGCCGTTTTCGGTTGTACGGAAGCGTGTTGTGCATGGCGAGCTGGTGCAGGGAAGCTGATGCGCTGCCGCCCCCCACAGGGGGAATAAACGGGAGCTCACCGCACCCGCCTTTTCTTTTTTTGTGGGAGCGCACCCTGTGCGCGACAGCCTGCGGAGCGAAGAAACCGCGACCCCAGTGGCCTTCCACCTGCCACCAGTTCAAGTGCGCTACTTACCAGGCCGGGCTCCAGCGTGGCCTGGCTTCGCCCAGCAATGCCTCGCCACGGGCGGTCAGCCAGCGATCGCCCACGCCGATCAACTCGTCACCGGCGTACAGCAACGGGCACGCCAGGCGGCGCCAGGGAGGCATACCGCTCTGCTGCAAGAGATCACGCAGTTCGCGCGTGTGAGGATCGCGTGCGGGGCGCAGGTGTTCGCCACCGCGGCGCAGGCGGATTTCCAGCGGTTGGGCCAGCACGGCGGCCGGTTCCATGCTCAGGCTGCCGCCATCGGGCAGGGCGATGGGTTCGCCATGCCACGCCGCCTGCCATTGCGGGTCGATGGATGGTTGGGGCGGTAGCGCCCACAGCCGTCCCTTCCACACGTGGAGTTCGGCACCAGGCCAACGAATGCGTGGCAGCTGGCCGTCACGGGCGACGCACTGGCGTTCGATCTGTGCGCGCTGTGCGGCGGTCGGAGCCGGCAGGCCTCGTGCATGCAGCCATTCGTCCAGCAACGGGTGGCGCAGGGCGGGCGCGAGGGCCAGCCAGCCATGGGCATCGAGACTGCCGGTCGTCGGGTCTTGCAAGGCAGTCAGGGCGGCGCGCCACTGCTGCGCGAGAGCCAGTGTTGCCTCGCGGCTGTGGCGAGCGCTGTGCACGATGGAGTCCACCGCCTGCGGCCAATGCTGGCTCAGGCGAGGAAGGATCTCGTGGCGGAGGAAGTTGCGCGACAGCCGGTGATCGCCGTTCGATGGATCTTCGATGCACGGCAGGCCGTGGTCCAGCACATACTGGCGCATCCCATCGCGTGGCATGTCCAGCAACGGACGCCAAAGCGTGCCTTGTCCCAACGGACGCATGGCTCGCATGCCGCCGAGACCTTCCGGGCCGGCACCGCGCAGCAGTTTCAGCAGCACGGTTTCCGCCTGGTCATCGCGATGATGCCCCAGCAGCAGGCGTTCGCCATCGCGCAACGACAAGGCGAAGGCGCGATAACGCGCGTCGCGTGCCGCCGCTTCGAGCCCGTATCCGCGCGCGTGATCGATTTCGACGCGCAACACCATGCACGGGATGCGCCACTCCTGCGCGAGTTCACGGCAATGCGTCGCCCATGCATGGCTCTGTGCGTGCAGCCCATGGTCGACATGCAAAGCGCGCAGTCCGCGTGCGTGGGCTTCGGGCAGCTGGGCAAGCGCGTGCAGGAGTGCGGTGGAGTCGGGCCCGCCGCTGTAGGCCACGCACAGCGAACCTTGTGGGTGTTCCCGCAGGGACCGTTGCAGGGTGTCGACGAGCCTATTCACGAGGTGGCGATTTCTTCGTCTTGTTGCGCACATAGATCACCTTGGGCCGGCCCTCGCCAGGGCTGCGGCGATCTATCTCGAACAGCGTGGTGGCGGTGATCAGTTCGCTGAGCTTGTGATATCCGTAGCTGCGCGCGTCGAAGTTGGGGCGCTGCTTGGTGATGATGGAGCCCACGCCACCGAGTGCTGCCCAGCCATCGTCGTCGGAGGCCGCTTCCACGGCATTGCGCAGCAGGTTCACCAGGCTGGAATCCTGCTTCAGCTGTGCCGCCGTGCGTGGCTTGAGCGGCTGCTCTTCATCGGGTTTGGCCACCAGGATGTCGGTGTAGATGAACTTGTCGCACGCGGCGACGAAAGGATCGGGTGTCTTGCGCTCGCCGAAGCCATACACGATGAGCCCCGACTCGCGGATGCGCGCGGCCAGCCGGGTGAAGTCGCTGTCGCTGGAGACGATGCAAAAACCGTCCAGACGTCCGGAATAGAGCAGGTCCATCGCATCGATGATCATCGCCGAGTCGGTGGCGTTCTTGCCGCTGGTGTAGCCGAACTGCTGCATCGGCTGGATCGACTGCGTGAGCAGTTGCTCCTTCCAGCTCTTCAAGTGGTTGGACGTCCAATCGCCGTACGCACGCTTCACGTGCGCCGTCCCGTACTTGGCCACTTCGGCGAGCAGTGCCTCGGCGATGGCTGGTTGGGCGTTGTCCGCATCGATGAGGACGGCGAGCTTGGTGCTGTCGGTGGCCATGTCGCGATTCCCTGGCGGCGATGCCGTGGATGGTAGCGCGGTGGCGTGACCGGACGGTGAGGCGGGTGGCGTTGCCTGGCGGTGGACGCCAGTGGACGAAAGGGATGCGGCCTTACTGCTTCGCGACGTCCCCTTGGCGGATAGGCTTATCGCGCACAGGGTGCGCTCCTACAGGCCAACGCCGCGTGGGACGGGGTTATTCGATGTACGCGCCGTAGCCGCGCAGGCGCTTGTAGCGTTGCTCCAGCAGGTCGGCCGTCGGCATCGCTTCCAGCTCGTCGAGCTGGTTCATCAGCACGGCTTTCAGGCGCACGGCCATCGAATGCGGGTTGCGATGGGCACCGCCCAACGGCTCGCGTACGACCTTGTCGACCAGGCCCAGCTCCAGCAGGCGGGGGGCGGTGAGGCCCAGCGCTTCGGCAGCGTCCTTGGCCTTCTCGGCGCTCTTCCACAGGATGGAGGCGCAGCCTTCGGGCGAAATCACCGAGTAGGTGGAGTACTGCAGCATCACCGTGCGGTCGCCAACGCCGATGGCGAGCGCGCCGCCGGAGCCGCCTTCGCCGATCACCGTGCAGATGATGGGTGTCTTGAGGTCGGCCATTTCCAGCAGGTTGCGCGCGATGGCCTCGGACTGGCCGCGCTCCTCGGCGCCGACGCCGGGATAGGCACCCGGGGTGTCGATGAGCGTGAACAGCGGCAGGCCAAAGCGCTCGGCCATCTTCATCAGGCGCAGTGCCTTGCGATAGCCCTCGGGACGCGGCATGCCGAAATTGCGGCGCACCTTGCCCTTGGTGTCGCGTGCCTTCTGGTGGCCGATGATCATCACCGAACGACCGTTGATGCGGCCCAGGCCGCCCACGATGGCGGCGTCGTCCGCGTACGCGCGGTCGCCGGCCAGTTCGTGGAATTCGTCGCATATCACGCTGATGTAGTCGAGCGTGTATGGGCGGCCCGGATGACGCGACAACTGGGTCACCTGCCACGGCGTGAGGTTGCGGAAGATCTCGTTGGTCTTGAGCTTCAGCTTCTCGCGCAGGCGGCCGACTTCTTCGTCGATGTTGAACGCCTGCCCGTGGCTGGCATGGCGAAGCTCTTCAATCTTCGCGTCCAGTTCGGCGATCGGTTGTTCGAAATCGAGGAAGTTGGGATTCATTCGATGCAGTTTGAGACACGGAAGCGCGGCAGTATACCGGGCTGGGAAAAATCGCGGGAACGGGGGCGTATGGGAGAGCCAAGGACAACAGAGGGAAGCGTGAGAAGTGGGAGCCAGCCCGCTTTCTCTCACTCTCTTAACTCACTTCTAATAATTCAGTCGCCGCGCGGCCTGTCATCCGTCTTCACGATACGCAGCTTGGCCGCCTCCACCCCAGGCACCGCCCGGATGGCCCGCAGCAGCTCGGGAATGGCATCCACTCGCCAGTCCTCACCCAGTTCCAGGTCGGCCTGGGCGTTCTTATTGTGATAGCCGTAGAGAACCACGCTGGCACGTCCACCGCGATAGCCGGCGAGGACGCGGCGCAGGTCGTCGATGAAACCGGGGCCGACGCCATTCAGTTTCAAACGAAGCAAGCGGGCGTAGCGGCGGCAGGCATCGCCAAGGCTCAGCGCGCTGCGGGCACGCAGGGCGAAGCCGCCGCCGGAGAAATCGTCGATGCGCAGGCCACCTTCGACCACCAGCAACTCGTCGCGGACCAGCAGCGGAGCGACCTGTTGGTACAGCTCGCCGAAGAAGCTCACCTCGATGATGCCGGTGCCGTCTTCGAGTCGGACGAAGGCGTCGCTTTCGCCGCGCTTGCGCACAGCGGTGACCATGCCGGCCACCGTCCACGGCGTATCCGGGCCGCGGCGGAAGCGATTGTTGTCGCCGTCGTCGTTCTTGCGCGGCTTGGGCGGCTGATAGCGGTCGGCGATCTCGCCCAGCGGGCAGGTGGAGAGCTGGGCCAGTTCTTCCTTCCACGGATCGGTGGGATGGCCGGAAAGGTAATGGCCTAGCGTGTCGCGCTCGCCTTGCAGCAACTGCTCGAGCGGCCAGTCGGCCACGACCGGCAGGTCCACTTCCACTACCGGGGCCGTGCTTCCCATCATCGCGCCGAACATGTCGTTCTGGCCGCTCTGCGCGTTGCGCAGGTGCTGCTCGGCGGCCTTCATGGCGTTGGGCAACTGCGCCATGAGGCTGGCGCGGTTGGGCGCCAGCGCATCGAGCGAACCGGACAGGATCAGCGCTTCCAGCACGCGGCGGTTGAGCTTGGTCGAATCGACGCGGCGGCAGAAATCGGCGAGGTCCTTGTAGTCGCCGCCGCGCGCGTGCTCGTCCGCAATCGCCTCGCACGCGCCCTGGCCCACGCCCTTGATCGCGCCGAGGCCGTAGCGGATGACCTTCGGTTCCACCGCGACGAACATGAACTGCGAGGCGTTCACGTCCGGCGGCAAGACCTTCAGGCCGATCGCCTTGGATTCCTCGATGAAGGTCACCGCCTTGTCGGTGTTGTCCATGTCCGACGAAATCGTCGCGGCCATGAACTCGGCCGGGTAGTGCGCCTTCAGCCATGCAGTCTGGTAGGACACCAATGCATAGGCAGCAGCGTGCGACTTGTTGAAGCCGTAGCCGGCGAATTTTTCCATCAGGTCGAAGATGGAGTCGGCCTTGTCGCCGGTGAGCCCGTCCTTGGCGGCGCCTTCGCGGAACTTGGCGCGTTCCTTCGCCATTTCCTCGAGTTTCTTCTTGCCCATCGCGCGGCGCAGCAGGTCGGCGCCGCCTAGCGAATAGCCGCCCACGATCTGCGCCATCTGCATCACCTGCTCCTGATAGACCATGATGCCGTAGGTCTCTTTCAGGATCGGCTCGACGCGGGGATCGGGATACTCCACCGTCTCGCGACCATGCTTGCGCGCCACGAAGCTGGGGATCAGGTCCATCGGGCCCGGGCGATACAGGGCCACCAGCGCGATGATGTCCTCGAAGCGGTCGGGCCTGGCGTCCTTGAGCATGCGCTGCATGCCAGAGGATTCCAGCTGGAACACCGCCACGGTCTGCGCTTTTTTCAGCAACTCGTATGGCGCCGGATCGTCCAGCGGCAGCGCCGAGATATCCAGCGCTTCCTCGCCGCTCGCCGCGCGGCGAGCGTTGATGGCCTTCACCGCCCAGTCGATGATGGTGAGCGTACGCAGGCCGAGGAAGTCGAACTTCACCAGGCCGACGGCTTCCACGTCGTCCTTGTCGTATTGCGTCACTACACCCGCGCCACCCGGTTCGCAGTAGAGCGGCGCGAATTCGGTGAGCGGCCTGGGACCGATGACGACACCGCCGGCATGCTTGCCGACGCCACGCGTGAGGCTTTCCAGGCTGAGCGCCAGGTCGATCAGCGTGCGCGCCTCCTCGTCCTGCTCATACAGCTCGCAGAATTCCTTGACGATGCGATCGGGCTCTTTCTTGGCCTTCTCCGAGCGGCCCAGCGCGCATTGCAGCGTGAGATCGAGCGGTCGCGCGGGAATGAGCTTGGCGATGCGGTCGACCTGGTTATAACCCATGCCGAGCACGCGACCGGAATCGCGCAGCACGGCCTTCGCCGCCATCGAGCCGTAAGTGATGATCTGGCTGACGTGGTCGCGACCGTATTTGCGTGCGACGTAGTCGATCACCTCGTCGCGGCGATCCATGCAGAAGTCGATGTCGAAGTCGGGCATCGACACGCGTTCGGGGTTGAGGAATCGCTCGAACAGCAAGTCGAACTGGATCGGGTCCAGGTCGGTGATCTTCAATACCCACGCGACCAACGAACCCGCACCCGAACCACGTCCCGGGCCGACCGGGATGCCGTTCTGCTTACCCCAGTTGATGAAGTCCGCCACGATCAGGAAGTAGCCGGGAAAGCCCATCTTGATGATGACGTCCAGCTCGCGTTCCAGGCGTGTTTCGTATTCCTCCTGCGTGCGGCCGGGCGCGACGCCGGCAAACGCCAGTCGCTCCTTCAGGCCTTCGCGGGAAAGCTCTCGGATATAGCTGGCCAGGTCGTGGCCTTCGGGTACCGGGAAATCGGGCAGGTAGTAGGTGCCGAAGTTCAGTTCCAGCGTGCAGCGCTTGGCCAGCTCGAGGGTGTTTTCCAGCGCTTCGGGAACGTCAGCGAACAATGCCACCATTTCCTCGGGCGACTTCAGGTACTGCTGGTTGCTGTAGTCGCGCGAGCGCTTGGGATCGGCCAGCACGCGGCCCTGGTTGATGCACACGCGCGCTTCATGAGACTCGAAGTCTCCCTGCTTGAGGAAGCGCACGTCGTTGCTGGCGATCACCGGCAGATCGAGTTCGGTGGCCAGCCCCAATGCAGCGGCGTTCCAGTTTTCCTCGCCTTCGCGACCGGTGCGGGTGAGTTCCAGGTAGAGCCGATCAGCCATCTGCTGCGCGAACGGGCGCAGCCGTGCCGCCGCCGCGTCGATGCCCTGGTTCACCGCGATGCGGCCGACCTCGCTCTCGCGTCCCATCATGGCGATCAGGCCATGCGTCGCCTGCGGCGTGAGCCACGCCATGTCGACCATCGCGCGACCGCTGTGCTGGCCGTCGCGCCAGGCGCGCGACACCAGGCGCGACAGGTTGAGGTAGCCCTCGTGGTTCTGGCAGAACACGGTGAGACGCCACGGACGCGGATCGTCCGGCGAGCTCACCCACAGGTCCGCGCCCCCGATCGGCTTGATGCCGGCCGCGCTGCAGGCCTTGTAGAACTTCACCAGCGCGAACATGTTGCTGTCGTCGGTCAGCGCCACTGCCGGAATGCCTGCGCGCACGCAGGCGTCGACCAGTCCCTTGATGCGGATGGTCGAGTCGACCAGCGAGTACTCGCTGTGCAGGTGGAGGTGTGCGAAGCGGACGGACATGGCGTGCGCGCAGGATGGAACGCCAGCCTACCGGCGTCGGTCCGACCGGACAAGAATTGACATCAGCCGCAATCCGTCCGGCTCAGGGCGCTGCGGCCGGCGTGGCTGGCGCTGGCTGGCTCAGCAGGCCGTCCACTTCGGCGAGGATCGCATCCAGCATGCTTTCGTCGTAACCCACATGGACCGCGGCGACGCGACCGTCGCGCCCGATCATCACCATGTGCGGAATGCCGTCGACGCCGTAGGGTTTGGCGATGTGCTGGTCCTTGGCGTCGAAGGTCAGGATCACGTCCAGGCTTTTCCAACTGCGGCGGATCTTTTTGAAAGTGTCCAGGTCGTCGTCGTGGCTGACGCCGACCACGGCCAGGTCGTTCGCGCCCTTCATCTTCTGCAGCGCGGCGAGTATCGGCATTTCCTTCATGCAGTAGCCGCACCACGACGCCCAGAAGGTGACGATCACGACCTTGCCGCGCAGGTCGGACACGTGCACGTCGTTGCCGTTGCGGTCACGGCCCAGGTAATCGGGCGGTACGTCGCCGGGGCCGGGGCGTGCCTGGCAAAGGGTGGCAGTCAACAACAGCATCAGGCACAGCGCCAGTCGTGCGTATCGGTGCATGGAAGTTCTCGTGTGGATGAATGAGTGCGCTGTCATTGCGTCAGGCCAGATCACGCGGCGCGGTATCGGCATCGTCGGCGACCTCATAGCGATTGCGGCCCAGGCTCTTGGCACGGTAGAGCGCGCGATCGGCCGCGTCGATCAGGTCGACGGCCTCGGTGCGCATGCCTTTCCGCTGGGTGGCGACGCCGATGCTCACGCTGAGGCGTCCCTGCGGGCTGCCTTCATGCGGAATATGCAGGCGCTCCACTGCCAGGATCAGCCGCTGCGCGATGGCATCGGCGGCATCGTGGCCCGTGTCGGCCAGCACCACGGCGAATTCCTCGCCGCCGTAGCGGGCCACCAAGTCGCCGCTGCGGAACAGGCTGGTGGTCAAGGCACTTGCCACGCTCACCAGGCAGGCGTCGCCTGCGAGATGGCCATGGCGGTCGTTGAACTGCTTGAAATAATCGATATCGATCATCAGCAGCGAGCAGGGCAGGCGGCCTTCGCAGCTGGATTGCAGCGCCTCGCGCAGGCGCGCATCCATGGTGGTGCGATTGGCGATGCCGGTGAGTGGATCGCGTCCCACCTGGTGCTGCAACGATTCGTTGTCCAACTGCGCGGCGCGCTGCAGATCCAGATGCTGGTGCTGGATGAAGGCGACGCGCAGCCCGTAGAAGATCACCGACGCGGCCGCCACCGCCACGCCCGGCGCAAAGGCCACGCGCGAGACGTTGATGCCCAGCAGCAATACGCCGATGGAAAGCATGATGGGTGCGAAGAAGGCGATCGTTTGCGACGTGCGCATGCTGGGCCGCCAGCGACGCAGTAGCCGCGGCGGACGTCGGACCACCACGAGGGTGAGCGCGACGTACGGCAGGTCGACCATCAGCGTGATCCAGGTCGGCAGGCCCTGGAGTTCGATCCGGTTGTAGATGGCGGCCACCATGGCATTGACCAGCAGGTAGCTGGCCGACGCGAAGAACAGGAAGCGCAGGCGCAGGCCGCGCGCGCCCAGCATGCGCAGGATGGCCATGAAGGCCATCGAAAAATCGATGGCGTCCGCATGCCAGATGATCACGCTTATGTTCCCCGGGGAGTCGCCGGGAATGGCGCGGGTGATCAGCACATAGAGCATCACGCCGACCAGGCACGACATGACCAGGTCGAGCAGCCGAACCGGTGTGGGTTCGCTGCGTCCGTGCGCCCGGACGAGGAGCAGCATCGCCGGGATCATGTAGAGCGCCGAGCAGACCACGCCGATCGCGCTGAGGTAGCCACCCTGGTCCTTGAGCACGGTGGCGAGCACGTTGATGGCCGCCCAGGCCACCTGCAGGCTGGCCGCCACGGCGAGGAGCAACCATGGCATGTGCAAAGGCTTCGGGTCGCGGCCACGGCGCGCCATGACGGCGGCGATGGCCACGCATTGCACGCCCATGGAAGCCAGCGCGGGGCCGATGCCGGCCGCAAGCATCCCGTGGCTGACGAGCGCCACGTGGACAAGCACCATGACCAGCAGTACCCCTGTAAGGCGCACGTTGTCGCTTCCGTCGAGCGGCAATGGAACGGACTGCGTGGGCTTACGCCCCCCCTGTGATTCCATGGTAGCCCCCGTGCATGACCGCCAACAACATGCGGTGGCGTCAGCGGAGACCTGACACCTCTGGCGGTTGCGGGTGGCCGCCGTGGCTGGCATGGTTCAGGACTTTCATGCACGAATGGCGGCCCGACGGGCTTCCGAAGGTACTGTCGATGTCACTTCTTCGCTCGCTATTTGCCGTCAAGCCCGTCGAGGCCTCGCTGTCTTCCAGCGACAACCTGCGGCGCACGCTGGGCCTCAAGGATCTGGTCGTGCTGGGCGTGGGCGCGGTGATCGGCGCCGGCATCTTCGTGATCACGGGCCAGGCGGCAGCCGAGCATGCCGGGCCCGCGTTGACGCTGTCGTTCGTGCTGGCGGGCCTCGCCGCGGCCCTGGCGGCGCTCAGCTATGCGGAATTCGCCGCCATGCTGCCGGTTTCCGGTAGCGCCTATGTGTACGCCTACGCGACCTTCGGCGAGCTGCTGGCCTGGTTCATCGGCTGGAACGTGGTGGCCGAATACTTGCTGGCGGTGTCATCGGTGGCGGTGGGCTGGTCTGGCTATGGCGTGGGGCTGCTGCACAGCATGGGCATCGACGTCCCCTCGGTGCTGGCCAATGCCCCCGTGTCGTTCCGCGACGGCCATTTCGTGGCCACCGGCGCCTGGATCAACCTGCCGGCGCTGCTGGTGGTCGCTGCCATCACCACGCTGCTCTATGTGGGCACGCGCCAGTCGACGCTCTTCGCCAGCGTCGTGGTGGTGCTCAAGGTGTTGGTGGTGATTCTCTTCGTGGTTTTCGGCCTGCAACACGTCGATACGTCGCTGTGGCATCCCTACGTGCCGGCCAACCAGGGCGGCGACCACTACGGGTGGGCGGGCGTCTTCCGCGCCGCCACCAGCGTCTTCTACGCTTACATCGGTTTCGATGCCGTGGCGACGGCAGCGCAGGAAACGCGCAACCCGCAGCAGAACGTGCCGGCCGGCATCCTCATTTCGCTGGCCATCTGCACCGTGCTCTACATCATCGTCGCGGCCGTGCTCACCGGTCTGGTTCCGTACGCGCAGCTGGCGACCGCCGAACCCGTGGCGACGGCCCTCGCGGCGCATCCATCGCTCGCCTGGCTGAAACTGCTTACCCAGGTTGGCGCGGTGGCAGGACTCACCTCGGTCATCCTGGTGATGCACATGGGGCTGGCGCGCATCCTCTACTCGATGGCGGGTGATGGCCTGCTGCCACGCATGTTTGGCGCCGTGCACGACCGCTTCCGCACGCCACACCGCACCACGGTGCTGGTGGGCCTCGTGGGTGGCTTGCTGGCGGCAGTTTTCCCGCTCAGCCTGCTGGGCGACCTGTTGTCGATGGGTACGCTGTTGGCGTTTTCCACCGTGTGCATCGGCGTGCTGGTATTGCGGCGCACGCATCCGCACCTGGCGCGAGGTTTCCGCGTGCCGGCGGCGCCGTTCGTGTGCTCGCTCGGCGTAGTGGTGTGCCTGTTCCTGCTGGCTCAGATGAACGCGGGCAACTGGATGTTGCTGGCCTGCTGGACCACCCTGGGCATGCTGATCTACATCGGTTACGGCTATCGCCACAGCCTCCTGCGCGGCCGCGGCTGAGCCTGCACGACGGCACGCGCAGCTGCGTACCGTCGTCCTGCATGCGCTCACTTAGCCTGAGATGTGGAAACGTCCATCTCCGGCCGAATTGTCGATGTAGTGATCCAGCCACCGGACCGAAAACGGGTGGCGGTCGTAGTCGACGTGGGCGTCGGCTGCCGACATGGGTTCCGGTGCGGGGCGCGGCGGTGTTGCCTCTACGGGGCCAGTATCCGGCGATGTGATGACGTCGCGCGGGCGGTTGGGAAGCGTCATGACACGACTCCTGCGTTGCACGTTGCGTTTCAAGGCCGCATGGCGGTAGGGGAGGCCACGCGGGTAGACCCGGCGTCCCTGCCTCGATGACATCCACCTTGCCAACCGCGTGCGTCTCGGGCCGGCGTGGGCTCGCTTGCTGAAGCGAGCCCGGTGGTGGCTTCCTTCATCTATTCGGATGCGGCGGCGGGCGAAAAGGTTGCCTCGGCGAAAGCTTGCTGTCGCGCGAAGGGCGATACAGGCCATCGAATCCTGACTCCGCAGGCGCCGTATCGCAGGTCACGGCTCCAGCGAAGTCAAAGCTAGTCTAGTCCCGTTGCATGCGCATGACGTGGGCCATAGGACATGCTGTCAGCGCCCGCAGTTGGCCTTCTTGATGCTTGGGATGAAGCGCTTGAATGGACGTCCAAACGGCGTGCGGTCAGAACAGCACGCCCTGGTCCACCAGCAATTTCACCGGCGCAAAGCTGCGCCGATGCTGGGGGCACGGCCCCAGGCGCTTGAGCGCGTCCAGGTGCGCGGGCGTCGCATAGCCCTTGTGGACGGCGAATCCATAGCCGGGATGAAGGCGATCAAGTTCGACCATCCAGCGGTCGCGCGTGACCTTGGCGAGGATCGAGGCGGCGCTGATCGCCGGTTCCAGTGCATCGCCACCGACGATGGCGCGTCCCGCGCAGGGCAACTCGCGGGGCAGCGCGTTGCCGTCGATCCACGCCTCGTGCGCCGACGGCGTCAGGCCCGACAGCGCGCGGCACATGCCGGTCATGGTGGCCTGGAAAATGTTGATGCGGTCGATCTCGTCCGCCGTCACCAGCACCACGCAATGCGCAAGCGCCCGATCGACAATCTTTTCGTAGAGCGCTTCGCGCCTGGCGTGCGTGAGTTTCTTGGAGTCGTCCAGTCCGCGTATGCGCGGGCGGCTCGGGTCGAGAATGACGGCGGCGACTGCCACGGGACCGGCGAGCGGACCGCGCCCCGCCTCGTCCACGCCGGCGACGAGACGCACCAGCGTGGCCACCTCGGGTTCGGCGACGGTGCTGACGGCGGCAACGGACTTCACGCTAGGCATGCTGGCGTTCCATCAGCTCTGCGACCGCCTCGGCGGCGAGGTCACCCGCATGGCCTTCCAGGTCACCGCGCAGCGCGTGATGCAGTTGCTCGAACACCGAGACGATGGCGCCGCGGCGCTCGCTGTCCTGGAATAACGCAAGCGTGGCTGCGGCCAGCTTCTCCGGCGTGAAATCGTCCTGCATCAACTCGGGCACCAGTACCACGTCGTCGCCCATGCCGCCGGCTCGCGCCAGGATGTTGGGCAGCGAATAGACGTCCGTCTTGAGCATGTTGAGCGCACGGGCGATGCGATAGCTCACGGGGGATACGCGGTAACCCACCACCATTGGGCGCTTGGCCAGCATGGCCTCGAGCGCTGCCGTGCCTGAGGCAAGCAGTACCACGTCGGCTGCGAGCATGGCTTCGTGCGCGTGGCCGTCCAGCAGCAGTGGCGCGTCATCGCCTGCGTTGTCGCCGAGCATCAGTTTCAGAGTGGCGTGCACGCGCTCATTGGCGGCCGGGATGATGACGCGCAGGCCTGGCATGCTCGCCGCAACGCGCTTGGCGGCGTCAACAAAGCCACGTCCGAGCTGCTTGATTTCCGAGGGCCGGCTGCCGGGCAGCACGGCGAGCACCGGCACATTCTGCGCAAGCTGGAGGAAGTCGCGCGCGCCGGCGCGGTCGGACACCATGGCGAAGCGGTCCGCCAGCGGGTGGCCAACGAAGCGGGCATCGACGCCATGCCTTGCATAGATGGCAGGCTCCATCGGGAAGAGGCACAGCACGCGGTCGGCGCTGCGGCCGATCTTCTCCGCCCGCTTTTCGCGCCATGCCCACACCGACGGGCTGACGTAATGCGCCGTGCGGACGCCGGCGTCGCGCAGGCGTTGTTCCACACCGAGATTGAAGTCAGGCGCGTCGATGCCGACGACGACAGCAGGCTTCGCCTTGACCAGGCGAGCCACGAGCTCCTTGCGCAATCGCAGCAGGCGCGGCAGGTGCGAAACGACCTCGGCGAAGCCGAACAGCGAAAGCTCCTTGATGTCGTACCAGGATTCAAACCCCTGGGCCTGCATGCGCGTGCCCCCGATGCCCACGAAGCGGGCGTCGGGATAGCGGCGGCGCAGCGCCACGATGAGATCGGCGCCGAGCTGGTCGCCGGAATCTTCGCCGGCAATCAAGGCGATCAGAGGTGCGTGCGATGTCGCTCCGACGTTGGGCATGTCGTTACATCAGCCCCCGGAGCCAGAGACAGCGCGCGGGTTTGGTTGGTTGATATGTGCGCAGCGCATATCAACGCGCGAGCGAGCGCTCGCTGCGATCCAGGAAGTCGAGCATCGCGCGCACGTCCTCGCTGTCCGCTGCCTGCGTCACCAGTTGCTCGCGTGCATCGGACAGGGTGAGTCCGGCCATGTACAGCGTGCGATAGGCGCGCTTGATCGCCGAGATGCGCGTGGCATCGAAGCCGCGGCGCTTGAGGCCTTCGCTGTTGATGCCGCGCGGGCGCCCGCGTTGCTCGTTGGCCATCATCACGAACGGCGGCACGTCCGAACCCAGCAGGCAGCCCATGCCGATGAAGGCATGCGCGCCGACCTTGCAGAACTGGTGCGCACCGGAGAACCCGGCCATCACCACCCAGTCGCCCACTTCGACGTGGCCGGCGAGGGCGGAATAGTTGGAGAACACCGTGTTGTTGCCGATCTGGCAGTCGTGCGCGACGTGCACGTAGGCCAGCAGCCAGTTGTCATTGCCGATGCGCGTGACACCACCACCATCGCCGGTGCCGCGGTTGATGGTGACGAACTCGCGGATCTGGTTGCGGTCGCCGATGACCAATTCGGTGCGCTCGCCAGCGAACTTCTTGTCCTGCGGCGCGCCGCCGAGCGAGGCAAACTGGCTGATGCGATTGTCGCTGCCAATGCGCGTGGGACCCTCGATCACCACGTGCGGTCCGATCACCGTGCCTTCGCCGACATGCACGTCGGCGCCGATCACGCTGTAGGCGCCGATGCTGACGTTGTTGGCGATGACGGCGGAGGGATCGATCTGCGCAGTGGGATGGATCATTTCTCGGACCTCGCGGCGCACATCAGCTCGCAGCTCGCCACTTCCTTGTCGCCGACCATGGTGCGCGCCTCGAACAGGCCCATGCTGCGAAGCAGGCGCTTGAGCGTTACTTCCAGGCGCAGCTGGTCGCCCGGCACCACCGGCGCATTGAAGCGCGCGTTGTCCACCTTGGCGAGATAGAACAGCGGGCTGCCCGTGTTGCCTTTCAGGCGGCTGGAAATCTGCGTGAGCAGGCCGGCGGCCTGGGCCATGGCTTCCACGATCAGCACGCCCGGCATTACCGGATGGCCCGGAAAGTGGCCCTGGAAGAACGGCTCGTTGATGGTCACGTTCTTGATGGCCACCACGCTCTTGTCGGGCACCAGTTCGATCACGCGGTCGACCAGCAGGAACGGATAGCGGTGGGGCAGCAGCTGCTGGATATGTTCCACAGTCACGGGAAGGTGGAAGGGCACGGTGAGCTCACTCATTGTTGCGGTCCTTCTCAAGCGCCGAAAGTCGGCGCGCGTATTCATCAAGATGCTTGAAACGCGCCGCATTGCGGCGCCACAGTCGGTTTTCCTGCAAGGGAACGCCCGAGGAATATTCACCGGGTTCGCGTATGGAGTGCGTGACCAGGCTCTTGGCGGTAATGGTAACCCGGTCGGCGAGCTCCAGATGGCCCAGCACGCCCGCGTTGCCGCCGATCATGCAGTAGCGGCCGATCCTGGCGCTGCCGGCCACCGCGGCGCAGCCCGCAAGCGCGGTATGTGCGCCGATGAAGACGTTGTGGGCGATCTGGATCTGGTTGTCCAGGCGCACGTCCTCTTCCAGCACGGTGTCGTCCAGCGCGCCACGGTCGATCGTGGTGTTGGCGCCGATTTCGCAATCGTCGCCGATGCGCACACCGCCTAGCTGGGGCAGCTTGATCCAGTGATCGCGGTCGAAAGCGAGGCCAAAGCCGTCCGAACCGATCACGGCACCCGGATGCACCAGCACGCGCTTGCCCAGCGTCACGCGAATGACCAAGGTCACCCGGGCCACCAGGCGTGATTGCGCGCCCACCACGCATTCCGGACCGATGATGCAGTGCGGGCCCAGGATCGCGCCTTCCTCCACGACGGCGCAGTCCTCGATCACGCAACCCGGACCGATGCTGGCGGTTGCTGCCACGCGCGCACTCGCGGATACGACGGCGCTCGGATGGATGCCTGCCGGTGCTGCCGAAAGTCGCTCGAACAGCGCGGCGATCTTGGCGTAGGCGACGTAGGGATCGCGTGCCACCAGCGCAGGAACGGGACTGTCGGCGACGTTCTCTTCGCGCATCACCACGACGCCCGCGCGCGTGCCAGCCAGTTGCGAGGCGTACTTGCTGTTGGAAAGAAAGCTCAGCTGGCTGGGGCCAGCGCCCGCGAGCGTGCCCACGCCATCAATGATGCGACTGCCATCACCGTGAAAGGTGAGATCGAACCGTCCGGCCAGCTCGGAAACAGTGGTTTGGAAAACACTCATGCTTGGCTCCCTGCAGTCGGGGCATTGTAGAGGCAGGCGCCGCAGGGCGCATGAAAAAAGAAGGCGCGGACAGGCCGCGCCTTCTTTCCTGGACCTTCCGGGCGGCTATGCCGTTAGAACTGGCTGCCGAAGGTGAACTGGATGCGCTCCTCGTAGTGACCATCGTCCGCCTGGGTGCGCAGCGGCACCGCGAAGTTGATGATCAGCGGGCCGATCGGCGCCTGCCAGTGCAGCGAGACACCCGTCGAGACACGCAGCGTCTTGGCGCTGAAGCTCTGGTAGTCCTGATAGGCGTTGCCGACGTCCACGAACCACGACACGCGTGCCGTGTTGATGTCCTTGAGGAAGGGCAGCGGCAGGTACAGCTCGGCCGTGCCCAGCACCTTGAATGCACCACCGATCGGCTGTGCGTAGGAGTAGTAGCCGCCGGTACAGGTGCCGTTCTTGTTCGGCTGGATCGGCGAGCCGTCAGCGTTGGTGCCCGTACACACGCGAGGACCGAGCGTGTTGTCCTGGAAGCCACGGACGTCGCGCACACCACCGGAGTAGTAGTTTTCCCAGAACGGGAAGGTGACCGGGTCGCCCTTCTGGAAGCTGGTGCCGCCGTCATAGTCGAAGGTCTGGCCATAAGCCTTGCCGTAACCGACCTGGCCGTCCACGTACAACACGAAGCCCTTGCCGATCGGCCAGTAGTGGTTCGCCTCACCGAAGATCTTGTAGTACTGCACGGTGGAACCGGGCAGTGCGATATCGGTGGACAGCGACAGCAGGCCGCCGCGCGTGGGCGCCCAGTAACCGTTGCGGGTGTCGTGCGTCCAGCCCAGCGTGGCATCCCAGGTATGGATAGTCTGGTGGCCCAGCGCGTTCTGGTAGTCGATCATGATCTGCGGTGAGTAGCTCACCGTAGTGACCGCGTTGTTGTTGAGCGTATCGATGTACTGGTACGCGAGGTTGATCTTGTTGCTGCTCAGGCCCAGTCCGGTACGGACGGTGTCCGTTTCCGAGATCGGGAAGCTGAGGAAGGTCGAGAACGACTTCATCGAACTTTCATAGTTCACGAAGTCGCTGTTGGTGTCGCCGTAGTTGCTCTTGGTGTAACCGGCGTTGTAGCCGATACCCACGCCGCTATCCGTAAGGTACGGATTGAAGTAGCTGGCGTTGATGGAGGTGGAGTAGTCGCTGCGCGACGCGCCCACGGTGAAGCTGTCACCGGTGCCGAGGAAGTTGTTCTGCGACACCGACGCGGACAAGATGATGCCCGAGTACTGCGAGTAACCCACGCCGAACATCAGGCTGCCGGCGGACTGTTCTTCCACCTTCGCGGTCAGGTCGACCTGGTCCTCGGTGCCGGGCACCAGGGCCTTGTCGATGTTGACCGTCTTGAAGTAGCCCAGGCGCTGCAGGCGGATCTTGGAGCGGTCGATCGCCGGCTGCGAGAACCAGCTGCCTTCCAGCTGGCGCATTTCGCGGCGCATCACGTCGTCTTCCGTGCGGGTGTTGCCCTGGAAGATCACGCGGCGCACGTACACGCGCTTGCCCGGCTCCACGTAGAGCGTCAGGTCGACGGTGCGCTTGTCCTTGTCCAGCTTCGGCACAGGCGTCACCTTGGCGAACGCGTAGCCGATGCTGGCGAGGATGCTCTTGATCGAGTTGGTGCTGGCTTCGATCGCCTTGCGATTGAAGGTGTCGCCCTTGTGCACGTACACCAGCTGCTTGAGCGAGTCCTCCGGAAGGATCAGCTCACCAAGCAGGTGCACGTCGGAGACGGTGTAGATGTCGCCTTCCTTCACGCTGGCGGCGATGTACATCGTGCGCTTGTCGGGCGCGATGGTCACCTGCGAGGAGTCGACGCCGAAGTCGGCGTAGCCGCGGTCCATGTAGTAGGACTGCAGCTTCTCCAGGTCGCCCGAGAGCTTCTCGCGCGAGTACTGGTCGTCCTTGGAATACCAGGACATCCAGTTGGTCGTGTCCGACTCGAAACCCTTGCGGATTTCCTTGTCGGTAAACGCCTTATTGCCGACGATGTTGATTTCCTTGATCTTGGCAACCTTGCCTTCGCGGATTTCGATATCGATCGCGACGCGGTTGCGGTCAAGGTTGGTCACGTGCGGCTCGACCGACACGTTGTACTTGCCGCGGTTGTAGTACTGGCGCACCAGTTCCTGCTGCACGCGGTCAAGCGACAGGCGATCGAAGGTCTCGCCTTCCGACAGGCCGATTTCCTTGAGGCCCTTGCGCAGATCATCTTCCTTGATGTCCTTGTTGCCGCGCAGGGTCAGCTTGGCGATGGACGGACGCTCCACCACCTTGATGACCATGATGTTGCCTTCGCGCTCGACTTCGACGTCGCTGAAGAACTTGGTCTGGTAAAGGGCGCGGATCGCGCGTTGGGCGCCATCGTTGGTAAGGCGGTCACCCTTGTTGATCGGCAGGTAGTTGAGCACCGTGCCGGTGGAAATGCGGCTGAGCCCGTCGATACGGATATCGGAAACGACAAACGGCTCAAAGGCGAGTGCGTTGGCGGTCAGTGAGGCAAGCAAGATCAGGGCGGCGATACGCTTCATCGTCGATTCCGTTGTTTTTATTTCGATGAGGCGGCCTGGACCGCCCCGATCAATGCGTGAAGCCAGGACAAGCCCAGCCTTGAAAAGGTACTTGCATCATCCCCGGATGCGTCGGGTAAACCATCGCCATGTCCCCGCGGCCTGCGCCGCAAATACACCTCGACCCCGCACGTCGCGCGACTTCCTGCAAAGTCGGCGCGCGTCACGAGGGAAGGAAGCGATGGATGTCGTTGTAGAAAGCCAGGCCCATTAACGTGAACAGCAAGACCATGCCGACATACTGACCGGCCATCATCGTGCGTTCGCTGACGGGACTGCCCTTGACCAACTCAATAAGGTAATACAGCAGCCAACCTCCGTCCAAGACGGGGATGGGCATGAGGTTGAGCACGGCGAGGCTGAGCGACACCAGCGCCAGGAACTCGATGAACCAGGCAGGGCCCATGCTGGCCGAGGCATTCGCCACCTGGGCGATGCCGATCACGCCGGACAGGTTCTTGGTGGAGGCCTGGCCACTGATCATCTTGCCGATCATGTTGAAGATCGACGCGGTGCGTTCCCAACTGGTCGAAAACGAGGCCTGGATGGCCTTGAGCGGGCCGTAATGGACCAGCGCCTGTTCCGGCTGCGGAGGACGAATGCCGATCTGCCACTGCACCTGATGGCCTTCGATGGATTTCCGCACCGCTGTCACCGAAAGCGTGATCGGCTGGCCGGCGCGCTCGATGGCGATGGTCAGCGTGGGCGACTTGGCCGCCTCGTTCTTGACCAGTTCGGCGAAGGCGTCGAAATCGCTGACTGGCTTGCCGTTAACCCCGACCAGGCGGTCGCCGCCGCGCATGCCCGCGGCCTGCGCGGGATCGCCCGCGGTGACCGTGGCCGCAATCGGCGGTGGCGGGGCAAGCTTCAGGCCCAGCTTGTCGAGGTACTGATCGATGCCCTGGCCCGCGGGAAGCTCCTGCAGCGGCAGCACGACATGGCGTTCGGTGCCGTCGGTGCCGCGCACGTCCATCGGCAGCGGCTCGCGACCGAGCATGGCGTTGGCCACCGCGTCCAGCGAATCGCTCCAGGTGGCCACTGGCTTGCCGTCGATGCGCAGCACACGATCGCCCGGATGGATGCCGGCCTGGGCGGCCATGCTCTGCGGTGCGGCGGTGACCAGGGGGGCCACGTCCGGCTTGCCCAGCATGAACATCAGCCAGAACGCGAACAGGGTGAAGATGAGATTGAACGCCGGACCGGCCGCCACGATCGCGATGCGCTGCCAAACGGGCTTGCCGGTGAACTCCTGGCCCGCAAGCGCGGGATCGACCTCACCTTCGCGGGCGTCCAGCATTTTCACGTAGCCGCCCAGCGGGATCATCGCCACCTGGTATTCGGTGCCGTCCTTGCCGATGCGCTTCCAGACCGCCTTGCCAAAGCCGACGGAGAAACGCAGCACCTTGACGCCGCACTTTCGTGCGACCCAGTAGTGGCCAAATTCGTGAAAGGTCACCAGCACGCCAAGCGTGACGAGCAACCAAAACACTGAGCCGAGGAGAGAATTCATCTGTGAGAGCTTATCAGGCTTGTCAGCACGCGTTACGAAGAATACGGCGGGCGGCTTGGCGGGCTGCCCGGTCGCGTTCATTCAGGGTCTGCACATCGACCACGGCTTGCGCCGGCAGTTCCGTAAGCACGCTCTCGACGAGGTCCGCGATGCCCAGGAATGGCAGTCCTCCGGCCAGGAATGCCTCAACGGCTACCTCATTGGCAGCATTGAGGATGGCAGGCGCATCGCCACCTGCGCGCAGCGCCTGGAATGCCAGGGCCAGGCAGCGGAATGTGGCGAGATCGGGCTGTTCGAACGCCAGCGGCGCGCAAGCTGCGAGATCCAGCGGCGAGACGCCCGCTTCCACGCGCGCCGGCCACGCCAGGGCGTGGGCGATGGCCGTGCGCATGTCCGGGTTGCCCAGTTGCGCAAGCACTGAGCCGTCGACGTATTCCACCAGCGAATGCACGAGGCTCTGCGGATGAACGAGGACCTCGATGGCATCCGGGCTGGCGCCAAACAGGTGGTGCGCCTCGATCACCTCGAGACCTTTGTTCATCAACGTAGCCGAATCGACCGAAATCTTGCGGCCCATTATCCAGTTCGGGTGCTTGCATGCCTGTTCCGGCGTCACGCCCGCCAGCTCCGCGCGGCTGCGGCCCCGGAACGGACCGCCAGAGGCGGTGAGTATCAGCCGGCGCACGCCGCTGGAAGCCAGGTTGGGGCGGCCGCCCGGCAGGCACTGGAAGATCGCGTTGTGCTCTGAATCCACCGGGACCAGTTCGCCGCCGCCGGCCGCGAGGGCCTCCAGCAGCAACGGGCCGGCCATCACGATGGATTCCTTGTTGGCCAGCAGCAGGCGCTTGCCGGTCCGCGCAGCGGCCAGCGTGGAATCGAGCCCCGCCGCGCCAACGATGGCCGCCACCACGGTGTCGCACAGCGAGCCGGAGACGGCGTGGGTGATCGCCTCGTGGCCGCTGGCTATGTCACAACGAACGCCCGCGGCGAGCAGTCGACGGGCGAGTTCACCCTCGAGCGTCGGATCGGCGATCACCGCCAGGTCGGGACGATGGCGGATGCACAGATCCGCCAGCGCCGCCACATTGCTGTGCGCGGTAAGCACGCTGGCACGGAAGCGATCCGGATGCCTCGCGATGACGTCGAGCGTGCTGCCGCCAATGGACCCGGTAGCCCCGAGCACGGCGACGCGACGTGGCAATGCCGTACTGCTGTTCATAGGCCCAGCAGCAATTTGCCGACGGCGAAGACGGGGAGGGCGGCAAACACGCTGTCGAGACGATCAAGCAGGCCGCCGTGGCCCGGAAACAGGTTGCCCGAGTCCTTCACCGCGGCATGGCGCTTCATGAGGCTTTCCAGCAGGTCGCCCACGATGGAAGCCACCACGGTTAGCAGCGAGAGCACCAACAGGCCCACCAGGCGGCCACCTTCGATACCCAGCAGCAGGCCGCCAACCACGGCCACGAGTGCACCGGCCGCGAAGGCACCATAGACGCCCGCCCAGGTCTTGCCGGGGCTGATGGTGGGAGCGAGCTTGCGGCGGCCAAACTGGCGTCCGCTGAAATAGGCACCGATGTCGGCGGCCCAGACGATGAACAAGGCCAGCAGGGTCCACCAGTGGCCGTGTTCACCCGAGCCATGGATCGACACGGCCGCCACCCAGGCCGGCACGATGACCAGCAGGCCCGCGCCCAGCTTGAAGAAGAGGTTCTCCCGCGTGGGCGCGGCGGCAAACGCGAAATGGCGCAGCCATTGACCCGCCAGCACCCACCACACCACGCCGATCGCCATCACCGACGTCCACCAGGCAGTGCCGCGTGCGCACCAGCACAGGGCGAACAGCAGGGCGGTCAGCACCAGCAGCGCGATGCGCGGCGGCGTCGGCTTGAGGCCCGACAGGCGCGTCCATTCCCACATGGCCGCAAGAAACGCGACCACGACCACCGGCGCAAACACCCAGGTGGGGGCGAGCAGGATCAGCCCGATCACCAGGGGAGCCAGCACCAGGGCGGTGAGGGTGCGCTGTAGCAGCATGCGGTTCCTTGTTATCCCTTGCGGGCGACTTGGTCGCCGGTCTTGCCGAAACGGCGTTCCCGGCGGGCGTAGTCCTCGATCGCCTGTTTGAGGCAGGTTTCGTCGAAGTCGGGCCACAGGGTATCGGTGAAATGCAGTTCAGCGTAAGCCAGCTGCCACAGCAGGAAGTTACTTACCCGGCATTCGCCGCCGGTGCGGATGAACAGGTCGAGCGGCGGCAGCTCGGCAAGGCACATCCAGTGTCCCAGCAGCTTTTCGTCGATTTCCTCGGCGCGAAGCTCGCCGCGTGCCACGGATTCGGCTGCCTTGCGTGCGGCCTGCACGATGTCCCAGCGGCCGCCGTAGTTCACGGCGATGTTCAACTGGAGGGCTTCGTTGCCCGCCGTGCGGTTCATGGCGCCCAGCATGCGCTGGCGCAGGCCAACCTCGAAGGCGCTGAGGTCACCCACGAAACGCAGTCGCACGCCGTTGGAATGCAGTTCGTCCACTTCTCTGTCGAGAGCGCGGACGAACAGCTCCATCAGTGCACCGACTTCGTCTTCTGGGCGCTTCCAGTTCTCGCTGGAGAACGCGAAGAGAGTGAGCACCTTGACGCCTTGGCGCAGGCAGGCCTCGACCACGCTGCGTACGGCCTTGCGGCCTGCGTTGTGGCCGAACGTGCGTGGCCGGTGGCGGAGTTTTGCCCAGCGGCCATTGCCATCCATCACGATGGCAATGTGGCGCGGTATTCGCGCGGAATCGCTGGTCATAAGGACAGGCTCTCGACCGATGGCGCTCAGAGCGCCATCAGCTCCTCTTCCTTGTTCTTCACGACGGCATCGACGTCCTTCACGAAGCGATCGGTGAGCTTCTGGATCTCGTCTTCGGCCTTGCGCTCGTCGTCTTCGGTGATCAGCTTTTCCTTGAGCTGATCCTTCACCTGCTGCATGGCATCGCGGCGCACGTTGCGGATGGCGATCTTGGCTTCCTCGCCTTCATGCGCCACGTGCTTGGCCAGCTCGCGGCGACGCTCCTCGGTGAGCGGCGGCATGTTGAGGCGGATCACGGTGCCGGCGGTGGTCGGCGTGATGCCGACGTCGGAGGCCATGATGGCCTTTTCGATCGGAGCAACCAGGCTCTTCTCGAAGGGGGTGATCAGGATCGAGCGGGAATCGCCCAGCGCGACGGTGGCCACCTGGTTCAGCGGCATGTCGGAGCCGTAGTACGGCACCTTGATGCCATCGACCAGCGCGGTGCTGGCGCGGCCCGTACGCAGACGCGTCAGCGTGTGCTTGAGGGAGTCGATGCTCTTGCCCATGCGGGTCTGGGCATCGTTCTTGATGTCGTTGAGCATGGGTACACCCCTTGAACCGTGCAAGCCGTCGAGTATAGCAGGGGGCCGCAGGGCGTTGGGTTATCGAGGGAGAGGGGCGGGTAGCGGGGACGCTGAAACCCAGCCCAAAGGAACGACAGGAGCAGCAGCGGCGCTTCTTGCGCACCGCTCGACTAGCCGCGGCAGCCGGTTTTGGCGTTGACGCTACCCATCGCCCAATTCAGGACTAACCCACGAAGCGCCGCCATCGCTGGCGTTGCCCGCAAGCACTCAGTTGTCGCAGACGATGGTGCCGATCGATTCGCCCGCCATGATCCGCATGAGGTTGCCCGCCACGGTCATGTCGTAGATGCGCAGCGGCATGCCGTGGTCGCGGCACAGCGCAATGGCCGCAGTGTCCATCACGGCCAGCTTGCGTTCGATCACCTGGTCGTAGGTGAGCGTGTCGTAGCGGGTGGCATCGGCATGGCGGGCCGGATCGGCGGTATAGACGCCGTCGACCTTGGTGGCTTTCAGCAGCAGGTCGGCACCCACTTCCACCGCGCGCAGCGCCGCAGCGGAGTCGGTGGTGAAGAACGGGTTGCCGGTGCCGGCTGCGAACAGCACGATGCGGCCCTTTTCGATGTGCCGGATCGCGCGGCGACGGATGAAGTCCTCGGCCACGTCGTGGATCTGGATGGCGCTCATCACGCGGGCGTAGCCGCCACGGCGCTCGATGGCGTCCTGCATGGCCAGGGCGTTCATTACGGTGGCCAGCATGCCCATGTGGTCGCCAGTGACGCGATCCATGCCTGCAGCCGCAAGGCCGGCGCCGCGGAAGATGTTGCCGCCGCCGATGACCACGCCGATCTGGATGCCGGCCTTCTGTACTTCGATGATTTCGTCGGCGAGGCGGCCGATCACCTTGGGATCGATGCCGTAGTCGGCTTCGCCCATCAGTGCTTCACCGGAGAGTTTGAGCAGGATGCGACGAAACTTAAGAGGTGCGCTCATGGGGTCTCCGGATTGTGTGATGCAAACCGCCGCATTGTAGCGAGAGCGACGCATGCCTGTAAGACTTCCGCGGCCTTGCAGTTAGCATCGGGTGTATTTCCATGGGGCAGGGAGGCTGGGCATGGGCTGGCGCACGCATTACTTCGGCACCGAGAATCCGACGCGGGGGCACCGTATCGCGATCCACAGCATCATCGCGGTACTGACGCTGGTGGCCTATGGGTACTGGAACGACTTCATTCCGGAGGAGCGGTGGTCCTGGTGGGGCCTGTATGCGTCAGCCGTCGCCGCCGCCATGCTGACCGGATGGCTGATGTGGCTGGGCATCAGTCGACGCAACCCGGGATTTACGGGCAATGTGGTGGCGCTCGCGGCGCTCGCGGCGCTCTCGCCGCTGATGTTTGTAGCCTTGGGCGGCTTTCTGTGGATGGCGCTGGTGCACGGCGTGGCCGGTGCGTACACGAGATTGCTTGGGACGAGGGAGGTGGAGGTTGCCACG